>ERZ746981.31-NODE-31-length-154161-cov-38.244548_pt1 | contig 154161 bp, 141 predicted proteins | sample MGYA00374948_ERZ746981 | MGnify/ENA primary metagenome ERZ746981 (study PRJEB28757, sample SAMN06711160) | food metagenome | host: microorganism | place: China:Harbin | collected 2017-01-30 | study: EMG produced TPA metagenomics assembly of the Analysis of... | reverse complement strand
TTCTGAAGCTTTTTAGAAAAAGCTTCACCAAAAACCTTTATAATTTCAGTATGTTATCGAGGCTGACTTTTCAAACACCCCTTACAACTGGCGAAGTGCAGGCATGACCTGAGTGCGCAGCAGCGGGGCCAACAGTGGCCCGGCCTTGGGATCATGAAGGTCAATCCAGCGAATTTCCGCAATTTCCGCTTGCGCCTGTGGAATGCCTGACAGGTTCGCCAGCCAGATATCGGCATGCACTGTCCGCCCGGCCTCATGCGCGGCAGGGGCCGTATACCGCCCCAATGGCCGCGCACCACCCGGGTGCAGGGCACAACCCAGTTCCTCCATCACTTCACGTTGCAAGGCGGCAAGACCATCTTCCCCGGGTTCGGGCTTTCCCCCCGGCAGCATGAACAATCCCGTCCCCACCTTACGCACGCACAGCAGGGCGCCATCACGGACGATCGCGGCACAGGCAACGCGGATGTCCCCATCCGCCGCCATTACTTGTCCCCTCCCTTGAGCGGCGACATCAGGAAGCAGAACGGCACCACCAGAAGCGATCCGATCCCAAGGATCATGAACACCTCGTTATAGGCAAGGATCGCGATCTGTTTGGAAAACTGCTGGTACAGCTTTCCCATGGCCACGGAATTGACGACAGGTTCGGCAAAGCCCCGCACCACCGCCGCGATACGCGCCTGTGACAGATATTCGTTAAAGGGCTGATGGAACGGCGTCATCCAGTGGACCATATTGCTCTGATGTGCCTGGCGCAGTTCCGTCACCATCGCTGTCGCCCCGGAGATACTGAGCGATCCCAGCACATTGCGCGCCATGCTGAACAACGCGGAACCATCGGCATTAAGTTCACGCGGCAAGGTGGCATAGGTGATGGTCGAAATCGGCACGAACAGGAAAGCCATGGTGGCCGTCTGGCTCATACGGAATAAGACGAGATGGCGGAAATCCAGTGCCGGGACCAGCCGCGCCGACCACAACATCGACATGCCCATCAGGAAAAAGCCAAAGGCGATGATGTAACGCAGTTGCACCTTTTTCATCGCCATGCCGACAAGCGGGATCAGGATGATGACGGCCACACCGCCGGGCGACAGGATCAGGCCCGACAGGGTCGCGGTATAGCCCATGACCTGCTGCGCAAACTGCGGCACGATGATGGCAGAGGAATAGAGCAACGCCCCCACCGCCCCCATCAGCGCAGTGCCGACCGCGAAATTCCTGTCCTTGAACACCCTTAAATCCACGGCCGGTTTCTTGGTATGCAACAGCCAGGCAATGGCCCCGCCGATACCCAGCACCGCCAGGATCGCCATGATGACAATGATGCGCGACCCGAACCAGTCTTCGTCCTCGCCACGATCGACCGCGACCTCCAGACAGCCGAACCCGATGGTGATCAGGCCGATCCCGATGAAATCCAGCGGGGCCGGCTGCTTGCGCGCCCATGGCGGGTCCTCGATCATAAACGACACCGCAACCGTCGCCAGTGCGCCGACGGGCACATTGATGAAGAACACCCACCGCCACGAATAATTGTCGGTAATCCACCCCCCGAGCGACGGCCCGATGACGGGGGCCACCACGGTTGCAATCGCCGTCAGGCCAAAGGCCGCAGCGCGTTTTGCCGGGGGAAAGGTATCAAGGATGATCGATTGCTGGTTCGGTTGCAGGCCGCCCCCGAAAAACCCCTGCAACAGGCGGAAGAAGATCAGTTCAGGCAGGCTGGTCGAAATTCCGCACAGGAACGAAGAGATCGAGAACATCGAAATACAGATCAGGAAGTATTTCTTTCGCCCGAACAGCTTCCCCAGCCAGCCGGAAATGGTCAGCACGATGCCGTTGGCGACAAGGTAGGATGTCAGCGTCCATGTCGCATCATCATAGGTGGACGACAGGTTCCCCGCGATGTGCGGCAGGGAGACGTTGACGATGGTGGTGTCAAGGATCTCCATGAACGCGGCAACCGTGACCACCACGGCAATCAGCCACGGATTATGCTTCGGCTTCCACGCCTGTTCGGCGTGGCCATCGGTGGGGGCTGCCGCCGCACTCATCGCGTGAAGACCGTGGGTTCGACCGACAGGCCAAGCGACAGCGGCAGGTCAGGACGCAGCCCTTCGTCGATCAGGATCTTGACGGGGACGCGCTGGACGATCTTGACGTAATTGCCCGTGGCGTTTTCTGGCGGGAAGGCGCTGAAGGTCGCACCGGTGCCCAGCTGCAACGAATCAACATGCCCCTTCAGCTTCAGGAACGGATAGGCGTCAACCGCGATATCCACCTTCTGCCCCGGACGCATGTTCGCAAGCTGCGTTTCCTTGTAATTGGCGACGATCCACACCTCGGGCTCCACGATGGAAAAGAGCGTCTGCCCCACCTGTGCAAGGGTGCCGCGCTCGATATTACGCTGCGAGATCCAGCCATCATGCGGTGCGCGGATCACGGTCCATTCAAGGTTCAGCTCCGCCTGCCGCAGCCGGGCTTCCGCCTCATGCTCCTGCGCCTGCGCCTGGGAAACCTTGCTCTGCGTGCTGGAAATATTGGGCTCCACCGGCAGGGCCTGCTGCAATTCGCCCTGCGCCTGCAACACGCGGGCCTTTGCCTCGTCCAATGCCGCGGTGGCGTAATCTATGTCCTGCTGCGACGTGGCGGCACGGGCAACGGAATGCTGCCGCCTGAAATCGGTCTGCGCGCGGAATTCCTGCGCCTGTGCGCCCTGCAACGCGCCTTGTGCCGCCAGCAGGTGGCCGGGGAAGTTCTTCTGCGCAACGGCAAGCATCAGTTCGGAACTTGCAACCTGCGCGCGGGCCATTTCCAGGTTGGCCGCGGCCTGGTCGCGTTCGGCGCGCCAGTCACGGTCATCAAGCCTCGCAAGGACCTGCCCTTCATGGACGAACTGGTTGTCATTGACCAGCAGCTCGGTCACGTAACCACGCACATGCGGTGCGATCGTGACCGCACGGCCAGAGGTAAACGCGTCATCGGTCTCCACCTCGCCCCGATGCAGGAACCAGTACACCGCCGCAGCAAGGACCAGCGCGACGAGTACCGCGATCAAGATGATCTTGCGGGACGATTTTTCCGTGGGCTTGTGGTCGCTTGCCTGTGCTTTGTCTGGCGTCTGGGCTTCATCACCGGCCATGTGGTTCCCTCATTTCGTGCGATTCGTATCTTCCGGCTTCGCGCAGCGCGACCGTATTGACCGAACGGGTCGGTCAATGCATGGCACGAACGCGAAGCGACTTCAACCATCGTGCATGGCTTATTCGCCCCTAATGCACCAGCAGGCGCACTACAGGCCAAAAGCCTGTGTTCGGACCATACGGGCATAGACGCCGTCATGGCGCATCAGGTCATCGTGGGTGCCACGTTCGACGGCCCGCCCTTCGGCCATCACGACCACCAGATCTGCGGAACGAATGGTGGACAGGCGATGGGCGACGATGATGGTCGTCCGCCCGTGACGCAGATGCGCCAGCGCCTGCTGCACGGTGGCCTCGCTTTCGCTGTCAAGCGCGCTTGTCGCCTCGTCCAGCAGCAGGATGCGCGGATTGCGCAGCAGCGCACGCGCCAGGGCGACACGTTGACGCTGCCCCCCCGACAACCTCTGCCCCCCCGGCCCGACGATGGTGTCATACCCATCGGGCAACGCCATGATGAACGCGTCCGCCGCCGCCGCACGGGCTGCCGCACGCATCTGCGTTTCATCGGCATGGCGGTTGCCCATGCGGATATTGTCCCCCACCGACATGTCGAACAGCAGCGAATCCTGACTGACATAGGCAATGGCATCGCGCAGGTCCGACAGGATCAGGTGGCGCAGATCCTCCCCATCCAGCACGATCCCGCCGCCGGACACGTCATGCAGGCGCGGCACCAGCGACAGGGCCGTGGACTTCCCCGCCCCCGACGCCCCCACCAGTGCAACGGTCGTACCGGGGCGGGCAACGAAATCCAGCCCCGCCAGCCCCATCCGCCCGTCGGGATAGACGAAGGACACATCATTGAAACGCAGATCCCCCCGCCCGGCGGGCAGGGGCCGCGCGTCGGCGGACTGACACACTGCGGCGGGTTCATCAATGACCTCAAAAACACGCTGTAACCCGCCCATGCCTTCCTGCAGCGCGACATTGAGCGTGCCAAGCGCGCGCAGCGGCCGCGCCGCAAGCAGCAGCGCTGCGACAAAACCGGAAAAATCCCCCAGCGTCGCGCCACCCTGCGTCGCGCGCCACCCGGCAAAGCCAAGCACCGCCGCCACCGCGATCCCGCCCAGCACCTCCAGCATCGGGTCCACGCGCGCACGCCCCCGCGCAATGCGCAGCAGGCCGGCATGCAGCATGTCGAGGACATGGTTCGCGCGCGTCTGCTCCACCGCCTCCAGCCCATAGACGCGGATGGTACGGGCCTGTGCAAAGCTTTCGGTCAGCAACGCGGCAGTACTGCCTGTCTGTTCATGCACCCCCCCCGATTCCCGGCGCAGGCGCTTACCCAGCCTGCGCACGGGCATTGCGGCGATGGGATACAGCACGGCGGCGATCAGGCTGAGTTCCCAATCCATGTAGAACATCGACACGATCAGGCCGACGACCGTCACGCCATCGCCAAGCGCGTTGGTCGCACGGATCATCGCCTCGCGGATGGAAACGGCATCGGTGGTGAACCGCGCGGCCAGCCGGGCCGGGGCCTCCGCCTCGATGCGGGAGATGTCGGCATTCACCAGATGGGCGAACATCCGCCCCTGCAGACCCCGGATGACCGACAGGACCAGCCCCTGCACCGCAACACTCTGCCCATATTGGGAAATGGCCTTGGCCGTGGTGATCAGGACCACCAGAATCGGAACCTGATACAGGATGCGCCTGTCCTGCGTTGCGAACATGTCCAGCGCACGCTGGATCACCAGCGGATACAGTGCGCTGAAGACCGCCATCAGGGCCGTCAGCACCACCACCCCCGCGATGCGCAGGCGATAATGGCTCAGTTCCTCGCGCCACAACCGACGGGCAAGCCCGTCGGCTGACGCCGGGGCATGGGGATCTGGCGGCATTCTTTTTCCGGCGGCATCGGGCCGCGTCGATCGAACAACGTTCATACGGCCCTATAAACTCCTGCATGCCTTTAATGCAAAACCGGTTCGTGTTTTTTTCATCGCCCCAGAAAAACGGCACTTAAAAACGGCACCCAAAAACGGTACGGAAAACCGGCACGGAAAAACCGGGACACCACGAAATCCGGTGTGGCGTGCCCCTCAGGCCCCCAGCACATGCCGCAGGTGCGCAAGGCAGGCGACGCGATCCGCCACGCATCCCCCCGACAGCCACCAGTCCCGCACCTGTGCCAATATCGCCCCCACACGGGGGCCGGGCGGGCATCCGGCCGCCACCACGTCGCGTCCCGCCAGTGTAAAGACCGGGCGTGGGCATCGGGTTATGATGGCACGCAGGTCGTCCCACCCGACATCGGGGCGCCCCAGCACCTCCCCCTGCCGCAGCCATGTGCGCGCGATCAGGATATCGGCCGGGTCCGCCACCAGCATGCGCGCGATCTCCGCTCCTGTCATGCCCGGATGAAGGCCATCGCCCCCGCCCCCGCCATGCAGTGCCCCATCATGCACCGCCCGCACGAAACGTTCATCCGCGCGCGACAGCCGCAGCCGTTGCGCCACCGCCTGCATGTCCCCCACAAACAGTGCCGCGCACCGCAGCAGCGCATCTGCCGGCCCATCGCAGGCCAGCAGCCGCCCAAGGCGTGAAAGGTCGTAGCCTTCGGGCAGGATACGGGCCAGCACGCCGCCATGCTCCATCAACGCCAGTGTGGCCGCAACCCGTGGTCCGGTCAGGATACGGCGCAGTTCGGACCATATCCGTTCAACCGACAGGCGTTCGACCATGGGGGCCAACGCGGTTGCCGCCGCCATGGCATCCGCATCGGGCACGTCGCCACCATAACGGGCATTGAACCGGAAAAAACGCAGGATACGCAACGCATCCTCCGTAATACGGGCGTGCGCCTCCCCCACGAAACGCACACGTCCCGCCGCAAGGTCCGCCCGCCCGCCAAACGGATCATGCACCACGCCCGCACGGTCGCAGGACATCGCGTTGATGGTGAAATCACGCCGGGCCGCGTCCTCGCGCCAATCATCGGTCCATGCAACCTGCGCGTGGCGGCCATCGGTCTGTTCATCACGGCGCAGGGTCGTAATTTCGTAAGGGCGCCCCTCCAGCACCGCCGTCACCGTCCCATGCGCCAGTCCCGTCGGCACAACCCGGATGCCCGCAGCGCCCAGCCGCGCCATGACGTCCTGCGGGGGAAGCGCCGTGGCCATGTCCATGTCCGACACCGCACGTCCACACAACAGATCCCGCACCGCACCGCCCACCAGCCGTGCATCAGGCACGATGTCCCATATCCGCGCCAGTGTCGCGACAGTCTCCGGCCGCGTGCGGTACAGCCGCGCCAGCGGGTCAGAGGCAAGCTGAACATGGGCAAGCTGAACGGGGGCAGGCTGAGCATAAGCAGGCTGACCGGGGGCGGACTGACGCGGCGTAGGCTGGGTGGGGGCAACTGGCGGCAGGGCATCGTTCATCGTCCGTCCCCTGTGCAATAAATCCCCCCACGCACCCCGAAGCATCGGCACATCAGACGGGGCGGGGCGTCATTGCGCACAGCCTTCCCCGTCATCATCGTCGCCCATATCCCCCTCCCTGCAACAGGGCAGGCGGCCAAGGGGGAAAAAGACCCCGCCGCTCCAGACCCCAAGGCAGGGGGCGCCGTGGCAATGCCCCGGCACCGCAAGGGCCGCAAGTTCGTAATAGACAGCCCGCGATACCCGTGCCTCGATCGGCAGGGGGCCATCGCCCGGCCGAACCTGCACATACGGCACCGCCCCGGCCCCGTCCTCGTCACAGGGACGGTCCCAGTCGACACGAATCGGATGGTCCGGCCCGGCACAGACCACCTGATCCACATTGGTGCGAAAGGACAGGACCTGATTACGGCCACAGCCGCACCATTCAAGGCTGACGGCGACAAAGGGCGCGTCCTCCACCTCTATCGTACCGGATTCCACCGGGGTCTGCAGCCGGAACGCCCCGGTCAGGTCACGCCGCAATGTGGAGGCGAACAGGCAGACCATCGGCTTGCGCGTAATGGGCGAGCCACGATACAGCCACGTCCCGTCCCGGCGGATCAGGAAAGGCAGCGCCCCGCATGACGGACCGCCCGGCCCCATGGATGCCCCCGTGGATGCCCCCGTGGCCGCGCGCGCCCCTTGCGAAGGCATGCCCGGACCGGCATCGTGCCCATGTCGCCCGGCAACGGAACCTGCCGCAGCGGGGCGGCCAGCAGCGGGGCGCATGCCACCGAATGTGACTCTCGTCTCGAAATCGTCCGTCAAGTGCGTTAACCCGAACATTATGAAACCTTGCTCCACCTGATATAGGGAGCAACCCCGGCTTGATGAAACCCCCGGACGTGTCAGACTGAAGGAATGATGACCTCCGATGCCTTTTCCCCCTCCCGCGCGGAGCCTGCGAACATGACGATATCCTCCCCCCCCGATGCCATACAGGCCGCGGCGATGGCCGATGCCACTGCCGCACGGCTGCGCGCCGCCCGTGCGGAGGTGGGCAAGGTCATACTGGGACAGAATCGCGTGATCGACCTTGCGCTGACATCCCTCCTCGCGGGGGGGCATGCGCTGCTGGTGGGTGCGCCGGGGCTGGGCAAGACGTTGCTGGTCACGACCATCGGGCGGGTGATGGGCCTTGATGCACGCCGGGTGCAGTTCACGCCAGACCTGATGCCGTCTGACATCCTCGGCAGTGAAATCCTTGACGAGGACGCACAGGGGCGGCGCAGCTTCCGCTTTGTCGCCGGACCGGTTTTCTGTCAGTTGCTGATGGCCGACGAAATCAACCGCGCAAGCCCGCGCACACAGTCCGCCCTGCTGCAGGCGATGCAGGAACACCATGTCGCGATCGCAGGCACCGACCATGCCCTGCCGCGCCCGTTCCACGTGCTGGCGACGCAGAACCCGATCGAACAGGAAGGCACCTACCCCCTGCCCGAGGCGCAGCTTGACCGCTTCATGATGCAGATCCTGCTTGATTTCCCGGACCTTGAGGCCGAACGCGCCATGCTGCTGGCCACCACCGGCACCACGCAGGCCACGGCGGAACCTGTCATGAGCGCGCATGACGTCATTGCGGCGCAGCAGGTCGTACGCGCCCTGCCCACGGGGGAAAAGGTGGTGGACGCCATCGTCCGCCTGGTGCGCGAGGCCCGCCCGGAAACCACCAGCACCCCCGCGATCCGCGATGCCGTGGCCTGGGGGCCCGGCCCGCGTGCGGCACAGGCGCTGATGCTGGCGACGCGGGCACGCGCGCTGCTTGACGGGCGGCTATCGCCCACGCTGGATGACGTCGCAGCACTGGCGCACCCCGTGCTGGCGCACCGCATGGCCCTGACCTTTACCGCACGGGCCGAAAACCAGAAACTGGAGCAGTTGATCGACGGACTGCTTGGGCATCTGGGCTGATATGGGTCGTGGCTGATCATATGCCCGCGCCCGCTTTCCTCAGACGCTTCTTTCCACGCGCCAGAAGGGGCGCCATGGGAAATACCCCAGGTCATGGCGTGGGGGATACCGTGGGGAAAAGCGCCACCGTCGGGACCACCACGTCCGCTGTCCTGCCCTCTGGTGTCCTGCCCTCTGGCCTCCCCATGGCCACGCGGGACGGACCCGCCCTGGCACGTGCGCTGGCCGCGCGGATGCCTGCCCTGATCATGACGGCACGCCGGATCGCACAGGCGGTACAGCAGGGCGGGCATGCCCGACGCCGGGCCGGATCGGGAGAAAATTTCTGGCAATACCGCCCGGCACAACCCGGGGAGGCTGCATCACGCATCGACTGGCGACAGTCCGCGCGCGGCGAACGTCCCTTTGTGCGCGAAAACGAGGCACAGACAGCCCAGACTATTTTCATCTGGTGCGATAACAGTTCCTCCATGAACTGGCACTCCTCCGACACCCTGCCGAGCAAGGCGGAAAGCGCCCTTGTGCTGGCGCTGGCGCTGGCGGCGATCCTGCTGCGGCAGGGGGAACGCGTGCGCCTGCTGGGCGCGGATGGCGCGACGGTCACGGCCATATCGGGTAATGGCGGGTTGGAACGCATGGCGATAGTGCTGATTGATGCGATGCGCCGCCCTTCCCCGCCCGCAACCCTGCCACAGGCCGGACATCTTGCGCGCAATGGGCGACTTGTACTGCTGGGGGACGGGTTATACGATCCGGCCGCGTTTTCGGGCCTGTTACGCGCGGCGCTGGCGCGACAGGTGCGTACCAGCCTGATCGAGGTTATCGACCCGGCAGAACGCGACATGCCCTATGCCGGGCGCACGCGGTTCATGGGGCTGGAGGATGAAGCCCCCCTGACCCTGTCTGCCGGGACGGACCTGCGCACCGCCTATCGTGCGGCATTCACGCAGCATCAACAGCAGCTTTCGGACCTGTGCCGCGCCGGCGGGAACGCGATGATCACCCAGACCACCGATCAGCCCCCCGAACGTGCCCTGCTGGCGCTGCATGCGCAACTTGCCGCGGCCCACCATACAGGCGGGGGGATGCGCGCATGATCCTGGCCGCACCATGGGTCTTGTGGGCGTTCGTACTGCTGCCGGTGGTCTGGCTGCTGTTGCGTGCGCTGCCGCCGCGTCCGCGCGAACAGTCCTTTCCCCCCATCGCCCTTCTGCGCGGGTTGGGCGCGCGCAATGATGACGTGGCACGCGCGCCGCTGTGGCTGCTGATCCTGCGTTGCATGGCGGTGGTCCTTGTCATCACGGCCTGCGCACAGCCTTTCATCACGCGTGACCGCGCAGGCATCAGCATGTCTGCGGACACGCTGCTGGTGATCGACAATGGATGGGCCGCCGCCCCCGGCTGGACACAGCGCCTTCGCGCGGTGGACAGCATCCTTGAACGACTGGCGCGCAATGGGCATTCCATGCGCCTGCTGCTGACGGCGCCACCCACGGGAAATGAGGTCATGCGGGTTGGCGATGCGCAGGACCCTGCGATCATGCGCACGATACTCGCCCCTTCGGAACCGCAGCCATGGGGGGTGGACCGCCGGGCCGCCACCGGGGCGGTGCGGGCGCTGCTGCAACATGGCTGGCACGGGCCGGTGCTTTATCTGGCGGACGGAATGGCGACGGGCGATGACGCGGCGTTCGCCACGGCGCTGCGCGATGTCGGTCCGGTGCATGACCTGCGCCTGCCCGATGCGGATATCGTCACCCTTGCCCCCGGCCATAATGGTGCCGAGGCGCTGGACCTGCGGCTGCGCACGGTACCGCGCCCCGTCCTGCGCCAGGTCAGCGTGCGGGCGCAGACCATCGACAACAGCACGCTACAGGTCCTGCATGTTACGATGCCCCCTGATGCACGTCAGGCCGATGTGCGGCTGACGCTGCCGGTGGAACTGCGCAACCAACTGGACCATGTGGAGGTCGATGCCATCAATGGCCCCGCCAGCGTACGACTGCTGGATGAAAATGACCGCAGGCGCCCGGTGGGCCTGATTTCGGGCAACGCGTCGGATACCCCCCTGATGGGCAGCCTGTTCTATCTGCGCCGGGCGCTGGCGCCGGGGGCGGAACTGCGCGAAGGGACACTTGACACATTGCTGTCGCGTCCCCTGTCCATCCTGATCGCCCCGGACGGCACGCTGGGCAGTCCCGATGCACGCCACAAGGTCGAAGAATGGGTCCGCAGGGGCGGCACACTGATCCGCTTTTCCGGCCCGCTGCTTGTACAGGCCGCGGGTGGCACGGGCATTGCCCCCCCCGTCCCTGCCGACGGACCGCGTACCGATACGCCCCCGGCCGAGACCACTTCGCGCGATATACACGGGGCCAATACCTCTGTGACCGATACCTCTGTAGCCAATACCTCTGTGGCGGATACCCTGCTGCCGGTGCCGCTGATGGATGGGGAACGCGTGCTGGGTGGTGCGATGTCGTGGAGCAAGCCTGAACATCTTGCCGCTTTCGATGCGCGCTCGCCCTTCCATGACCTGCCGGTGCCTGCGGATGTCACGGTGTCCAAACAGGTGCTGGCACGGCCCTCGACCGACCTGGACACCCATACATGGGCCCGGCTGGTGGACGGGACGCCGCTGGTGACGCATGCGGCACTGGGGGCGGGACAGGTTGTGCTGTTTCATGTCACCAGCACGGCAGACTGGTCCAACCTGCCGCTGTCCGGCCTGTTCGTCGGCATGCTGCAACGGCTTGGCGAACGGGCGGTCGGCATTGAAACCCCGGCGGACCAGAGCCTGCTGTCACCTTACATGACGCTTGATGGCGCGGGGGTGGAAGGTCCGCCCCCCGCAGGCGCGCAGGCCGTACGTGCCGATGCGTTCGGACATATCGCGGTATCCGCGGCGCATCCGCCGGGCCTGTACGGCCCGCGCGCGTCGCGCCGGGCGCTGAATATCGGCGATGATGCGGGGGAAATGCTGCCGCAACAGCCGGTTGGTACGGTCATGGACCTGCGCGGGCAAACCCCCGACCTTGCGCTGGGACCGATCCTGGCGGTATTGGCGCTGGGGCTGGTTCTGGTGGACGGGATCGCCGCGATCCTGATGCGTTCGGGCATGATCCGCGCGGGCGGGGGGCGCACGAACGGACGGCGGGCGGGACTTGTCAGCGCCGTCATCCTTGCGGCACTGGCATCGGCGCCCTCCGCGCCCGCATGGGCCGAAACACGCGACGTGCCGGGGGCGGCACTGGAAACGCGTCTGGGCTATATCATCACGAACCATGCAGATATCGACGACGTCTCGCGCGAGGGGCTGCAGGGCCTGTCGGATTACGTGAATGCCCGCACCTCCGCCGTGCTGGGCCATCCCGATGCGCTGGTGCCCGAACGCGATGACCTGTCTTATTATCCCATGATCTACTGGCCGGTAACAGCGGACGCCACCGCCACACCCGCGCGCACGGCGGCGCTGAACGCCTATATGCGCCATGGCGGTATTCTGATGATCGACACGCAGGGGCAGGACCCCGCCACGGCCCAGGCGGGAAATGACGACAGCTTTACCGGTTCCGCCCCCGGAACCGCGGCCGCATTGCGACGCATGACGGCGGGTCTGGACATCCCGCCCCTGACGAAGCTGGATGACCACCACGTCCTGACGCACACGTTCTACCTGCTGCATGACTTTCCCGGCCGTTATGACGGGATGCCCGTATGGGTTGCGCAGGAAGGCGACAGCACCAATGATGGCGTCAGCCCCGTCATCATCGGCAGCAATGACTGGGCGCATGCATGGGCGGTGGATGACAGTGGCGGCACGCCCTATGCCACCATCCCCGACGGCCCCGAACAGAGGACGCTGGCCTATCGCTTTGGCGTCAATGCCGTGCTGTATGCCCTGACGGGGAATTACAAGGCAGATCAGGTCCATGTCCCGGCCCTGTTGAAGCGCCTGGGGGAATGATGCCGTCACTTGACCGCCTGCATCACATGATCGGCTTTCAGCTGCTGGTACCACCATGGCTGCTCTGGGTGCTGGGCGGCGCGCTTCTTGCGATGGGTGCATGGGGGATCGCACGCCGCGCACGGGGCACCACGTGGCGGGTGCTGGCGGGTGCCGGGCTTGTGCTATGGCTGTCGGGGCCACAGCGGTTACGCGAAAGCTGGCATCCCCTGCCGCAGACGGCGCTGGTGGTGGTGGACCAGTCGGCGTCCATGTCCATCCGCGACCGCGCGGTCATGGCCCATCGCGCCGCCGAACGCGTGCAGGAGGAAATCGGCCATATCGACGGGTTGCAGACCCGCACCATTACCGTGCGCGACGCCCATCATGACGGCACGCGCCTGTTTTCCGCCCTGACACAGGCGGCATCGGACATCCCGCCCTCACGCCTGGCCGGTGCGGTCATGATTACCGACGGGCAGGTTCACGACATCCCGGCCCAGTTGCCCGAAGTCCTGACACCACCGGATGCGCAGGGCCATCGCCTGACCCTGCCGTTGCATGTGCTGCTGACGGGACAGGACGAGGAAACGGATCGCCGCCTGCGCATCCTGCAGGCGCCGCCTTATGGCATCGTGGGGCAGGACGTGACGATCCGTGTGGAAGTGGACGACCTTGGCCGTCCCGACGCCCGGAACGCCACGACGGAACTGACGATGACCCAGGGCGGCGCACAGCCCAGCAGCCGGATCGTACGGATCGGACAGCCACAGGACATCACCCTGCCTGTTACCCATCCTGGCCCGATGCTGGTGGGACTGTCGGTACCGGAACTGCCCGGTGAGGCATCGGACATCAACAACCGCGATATCGTGCGTATCAACGGCGTGCGCGACCGGCTGCGTGTATTGCTGGTTTCGGGCACACCGAACCAGGGCGAACGTGTATGGCGGCGGCTGCTGAAGGCCGATCCGTCGGTCGATCTGGTCCATTTCACCATCCTGCGCCCACCCGACAAGGATGACGGCACGCCGCTATCGGATCTCGCGCTGATTGCATTTCCCGTCAACGAACTGTTCCAGCAGAAGATCGGGCAGTTCGACCTTATCATCCTCGACGGGTTTGAAAATCACGGCATCCTGCCCCAGGCCTATCTGCGCAACATCGCCAACCATGTGCGCGAGGGCGGCGGCCTGCTGCTGATTGGCGGGCCGGAGTTCATCGGTCCGGGGTCGTTGCAGGACACGCCTCTGTCGGAAATCCTGCCTGCCCATATCACGCCCGACGGGGTGAGGAACGAGAAGTTCCGCCCCATGCTGACCGAAGCGGGGCAGCGTCATCCCGTGACGGCGCGGCTGCCCGGTGCCCCGGCATCAGCCGGCGGGCCGGGCTGGGGGCCATGGTATCGCAGCCTGGCATCCGATTCCGTCAATGGGGAAGTGCTGATGACCGGCCCGCATGAGCAGCCTCTTCTGGTGCTGGACCATGCGGACAAGGGACGTGTGGCCTTCCTGATGTCGGATCAGGCATGGCTGTGGTCACACGGAGAGGGCGGCGGCGGCCCACAGTCCGAACTGCTGCGCCGGATTTCACACTGGCTGATGAAAGAGCCGGAGTTGGAGGAAAACCAGCTTGAGGCAGAAATCACGGGCGGGCAGCTCAACATCACCCGTCGTTCTCTCCTGCCCGCGCCACCCGCGATGGTGCGCGTGACCCATCCCGACGGCACGATGCAGCAGGTCCCCCTGACCGCGACAGGGGACAAGGGCGTCACCACGGCGCACCTTCCCGCCCGCGAAAACGGGATCTGGAGCGTACGTGACAGCGATGGGCATGAGGCATTCGCGGCCCCCCGCGCCGAAGATCCGCAGGAATTCGCAGACCTGCGCGCCACCGCAACACGCCTGCAGCCGCTTGTCGCGATGACCGGCGGCGGCATGCACTGGCTGGGGAAACGGGCGGAGAGCGCATCACTGCCCGCGATCGGAATGGTCAATGGCGCGGCGCATTCGACGGCTGAGCGTTTCGACTTTCCCGACCGCCATGCCCATATCGTGACAGGACAGCAGGCACACGCGCTGCTGCCGCCATGGGCGGTGCTGCTGTTCGTGCTGTCGATGCTGATGCTCGGCTGGTGGCGCGAAGGGCGCGCACGGGCATGAGACTAAAGTTTGCGTTACCCTGCCACCGTGCGATATTGCTGCGCTACGGGGCAATGCACACCTGCATCGCGTACGGCGCGCGGCGTTTATTCATGGGACACGACATGCTTTCCAGACCAGGCATCGGGCTTCTTGCGGCGTTTTTCCTGTCGGCCGTTCCTTTCGCCACCGTGCCGCTGCACATGGCCCATGCGCAGGATGCCGATGATGCGGAAGCCGAGGCCGACGCCGCCGACGCCGCCAAGAAGGCGGAGGCCCGACGCGCCGCCAAGGCCGCCGCCCCCCCGGCCGCCCTGCCTGGTGCGGAGTCGAACGAAGAAGTGCGCGGCCATGCCAGCAATGACATGAACCCGACCGATGCCCTGTTCGACGCCATTAACCGTGGCAGCCTTGGCGCAGCGAAAGAAGCACTGAACCGTGGGGCGGACATGACCGCGCATAACGTGCTGGGCCAGAGCCCGCTGGACATGGCCATCGACCTGAACCGCAACGACATTACATTCCTGCTGCTGTCGATGCGCACCTTCTCCGATTCCGACCCACATTTCGCATCCGGTTCGACCCAGGGGCCGGACATGGATGAAGCCGCGGATACGGTCCGCACGCCACCTCTGGCCGGGCGGGCCAGGCATGTTGACTCACGCTATGACGTAACCGGTGGCCATGCGAAACCGGCGGCGGGCTTCCTCGGGTTTGGCGGTAGCTGACGCACACCACGCGGCTGGCACCCCAGGCCCTTTCTCACCCCCCGGCAGAAGCCGTTTCGGGATGCTGCGCCAGAATGCGCGCCTCCGCCATGCGGATTTCGTCCACGATCTGTGTCACCGTGCGCGTGCATCGCTGCCCCACACGCGTCAGGAGGATGAATTCCACATTCATCGGTTTGGATGAAAAACGCTGGCTGCTGACGCGGTAACGCTTGTAGCCGCGTGTAAAGACCGATACCTGCCCCAGCGCCCGGTTCGCCGCGACCATATCAGGCAGGTCAATCATCCCGTCAGTGCTGTAACTTGTGGCGATCCAGCGCACGGGCAATGTCTCCAGCAGGCGGGCATAGGCCTGCGTGGCGCGATCGCGGTAATTATAGGCGCTGCGCCGTACGGTGCGCCAGTCAGTGCGGATCGCAGCCTTGTCACGTCCGCTGATCTTGGGTGAAAGGGCAGGCTGGTCCCACAGCACGATGCTGTTGAGGACATGGTAATTCGCGCCATAGGGGTGCTGGTTATAAGGCGGGTCGATATAGGCAATGGCCGGACCGCGAAGATAGGGGCGCAGGTTGCGCGCAACGTCCTGCGCATCGGCGCGCAGCACAACATTGTCACGCCCATTATCAAGGAACGTCGCAGGGCGCAGGCACAGGTCGGCGGCGATACGGTACAGCGCGGTGCCCGTCCGTCCACCCCACCCATTGTGAAACCCCTTGAACAGGCCACTGGTATTGCTGTTGTAACATGCACTGAACAGCAAGGGCGCCAGAAGGCACGCGCGCTGCACCGGCGACAGCAGGCCCTCTGCCTCCCACGTTGCCACCTGTTCACGGATGGCGTCGATCCGCCGCCCGTTCTTGCGCATATAGAACATGCGGTCACGCGCCACATCATAGGCGTCGTCATCGTCAGGACAGAGGTGACGCGTCACCCATCCATCCACCGGCGGTAATGCATTGAGGCGCGCCATCACCTCCTCATACCCCACACCATTGAAAAACAATGGTGCGCGCTGCGCCAGAAGGTAACAGTTGCCAAGAACCTCGCCATAAGGTTCCCAGTCATTGGCAATCACGCGAAAGCCCATCTGCTTGGCCAGCCGCCCGACAACCCCCGTTCCGGCGAAGAGGTCTACGAAATCTGTGGCATGGGGGGGCTCCCCCGTTGCCGCGATCGCCCTGGCGATCAGGTCGAGCAGCTTTCGCTTGCTACCGATATAGGGAATGAGCTGGCTGAACAGGAAATCGTCGGTACTGTTCGCGGAATGCGCTGTGCGGTTCCATTCCATCGCCTGCCGCCCGCCCGGACGATTACGCCCGGGCCTGCTCCGCCCCCTGTTCCGCGCGCAGTTCATTGCGCAGGACATCCAGCGGCTGCAACACCCCTGCACGTTCGAAATGCCAGAAGGTCCAGCCGTTGCATGATGGCGCGTTCGTCAGGGTTGCCCCCAGCTTGTGAATGGACCCGCGATGACCTCCGCTGATCAGGGTGCCATCGGGGGCCACCGTGGCGGATACGCGCTTCTGCCGGTCCATCAGGACCGTGCCCGGCGGCAATATCGCGCGTTCAACCAGTGTACCGAACGGAATACGTGGGCATTCACGCCGTGCGGGCGTGGTCAGCACACTGTCGAGTGGTACGGGCTTTTCACGCCGGGCACGGCCAATCGCCGCCTCGGCATAATCGGGGTGGCGTTCGATACCGATAAAGCGCCGCCGCAGCCTGCGCGCCATCGCGGGCGTGGTGCCAGTACCGGTAAAGGGGTCAAGCACCACGTCATCAACATTGGTGGACGCAATCAGCACGCGATGCAGCAGGCTTTCGGGCTTTTGTGTCGGATGCAGTTTCAGCCCATGTTCATTGCGCAGCCGCTCCCCCCCCGTGCAGAGCGGAAGGTACCAGTCCGAGCGCATCTGCACATCGTCATTAAGCGCCTTCATCGCCTGGTAATTGAAACGATAGCGACTGTCGGGACCACGTGCCGCCCAGATCAGGGTTTCATGCGCATTGGTAAAGCGCCGCCCCCGGAAATTGGGCATCGGGTTGGATTTGCGCCAGATCACATCATTAAGGATCCAGAACCCCAGATCCTGCAGGATTGCGCCGATGCGAAAGATGTTGTGATAGGACCCGATCACCCAGATCGTCCCGTCCTTGCGCAGGACGCGCCGCGCCTCGCTCAGCCAGGCACGGGTGAAGCGGTCATAGGCCTGCAGGTCCGCAAATTTGTCCCAGTCATCATCGACGCCATCGACGATGCTGTCGTCAGGGCGACGCAACTCCCCGCGTAATTGCAGGTTATAGGGGGGATCGGCAAAGACACAGTCGATCGACCCGGCAGGCAGGGTCTGCATCATTTCCACGCAGTCGCCGCGCAGGATCTGGTCCAGCGGCAGTTCCATCATGACTGCACCGCTCATGAGTTTGTCAGCATGATGGCTGCTCCGCATTCTTGGGGGTAAGTGGGGCCGGGGGGCAAGCCACGGATTGGGATTGGGATTGGGATCGGCTTCTGGGCGGGGGTGCCGACATACCGGCCAGCGCGCGCACCGTGCCGAACGCGGCACGATGATGTGGCGTAACCCCCACGGCGCACAGCGCCGCGCGATGGGCCGCGGTGCCATAACCGGCATTACGTTCCCAGCCATAGCCGGGCCAGCGTACCGACAGGCGTTCCATCAGGCGGTCACGGATGACCTTCGCCACGATGGAGGCCGCCGCGATCGACAGGCTTTTTGAATCCCCGCCCACCACGCATTGCGTGGCGCAGCCGAAATCCGGCGTGGCATTGCCATCAACCAGCACAAGGTCGGGACGTTGGGGCAGGCGCGCGACCGCGCGCTGCATCGCGATATGGGCGGCACGCAGGATATTGTGGCGTTCGATTTCCGTGACGGAGGCCGCAGCCACGCCAATCAGGACAGAAGGCAGCGCCCGAAGGTCGGCAAAGGCACGCAGACGCGCGGCGGGCCGAAGTTTTTTGGAGTCGTCAAGGCGGGAAGCGAGGTCGTCGGGCACGCCGTGCGTGAACATGACGGCGGCGGCCACGACAGGGCCCGCAAGCGGGCCGCGACCGACCTCGTCCACGCCCGCGACCCTGCCGCCATGTGCCTTCTCGCGTGTGTAATCTGGCATCCACCCCTTCCCGACTCGCTGCGAACCGTGCTGCCACAGCCCGATTCGCATGCGAATTCCGTTCTGAAAGGATGAAAACCATTTTTAAGTACTGTTGCGCAAGATGCTCTGGAATCAACGAGTCCCTTAAAATGAAAAAAAAGCGACTCGACAGCTTCCCTCAGCTTTTGCGGCGGGGGACAAACAGCAGCGCAAGCAGCGTCCCGATGGCTGCGGCGATACCCAGCGACGTCAGCGGGCGTTCGCGCACGAACGTCACGGCTTTTTCAAGCTTCCCCTCGGTTTCTTCATACAGTTCGGCGAATTCCTGCCGCGCCATGCCGGACAGTTGATCGACCTTGCCTTCCGCCTGCAGGCCCGCATCCCCCGTCAGCCCCCCCACGGCGTCCTTGACGCGGCCGATGCCCTGTTCCACCAGGCCTTCTGCCTTGTTTTCAAGTGCTTCACTCTTGTTATCGGCCATCTTCAATGCTCCTGCATCCTTGTGGTGTGTTTCCAAGATTCAACGCATCGCCCGAAAGCACGTTCCCTTGGGCTGTTGCCTATCTTGCACCATAATGCGTTCAATGCCGACCGCCATGCCGACGACCCAGCCCCCACCTTCCTATGCGATCCCGCCATCGCGGCGGCGTATTGTCGCGATGATCGTCGCCAGCACATTGTTCATGGAACAGATGGATGGCACGGTCCTGACGACCGCGCTGCCGACCATGGCGCGCACCTTTGGCGTCGATGTGGCACAGACCGCCGTCGCCCTGACGTCCTACATGCTCAGCCTTGCGATCTTCATTCCCGCCTCCGGCCCGGTCGCGGACCGTTTCGGCGGCCGGCGCGTCCTGCAATCGGCGATTGTCGTCTTCATGGCGGGCTCCCTCCTGTGCAGCATGGCGCCGGGGCTGTGGTCGCTTGCCGCCGCACGCATGCTGCAGGGCATGGGCGGGGCGATGATGGTGCCGGTGGGACGGCTGGTTATCTTGCAGAATGTTCCGAAATCCGCGCTGATCGGGGCAATGTTCTGGATGATGCTGCCCGCGACGCTTGGGCCGATGATCGGGCCTGTGGTCGGTGGCGTGCTGACGACCTACCTGTCATGGCGCTGGATCTTCTATATCAACATCCCCGTCGGGCTGGCGGCCATCGTACTGACACACATCTTCATCCCGCAGATCCGCGCACCTGAAATCATCCCCTTCGACATGCGCGGCATCATGCTGTCGGGTGTCGGGCTGGCTGCGCTGATGCTTGGGGTGGAACTGTCAAGCCATGGGCAGGTCTCCCTGCCCGGGATGGCTGGCCTGTGCGTGGTCGGAATCGCGGGGCTTGTGGCCTATGCCCGCCATGCGCGCCATGTGGCGCATCCCGTGCTGGACCTGTCACTGTGGCGGGTTACGACATTTCGCGTGTCGATCTGCGCGGGGATGTTCACCCGCCTTGCGACCGGGGCGATCGGTTTCCTGCTCCCCTCCTTCCTTCAGCTCGAATTCGGCCTCAGCGCGGCGCGCAGCGGTATGCTCACCTTTGTCGCTCCTGTTGGCGCGCTGCTTGTGCGGGTGCTGGCGGTGCGGGTGTATCGCCGGTGGGGGTTTCGCAACATTCTGGCGTTCAATGCCTGGGTCCTGCCCGCCACGTGCTGCTTCCTTGCCATGGTCGGCGCGCAATGGCCATTATGGATACTTGTGGTGACGATGCTGCTGCTGGGCATGTCGCAGGCGTTGCAGTTCACGGGATACAACACCATCGCCTATGCCGACATGCCCACCGAACGCATGAGCGCGGCGACAAGCTTTTATTCCACGGCCCAGCAGATGAGCCTGTCGCTGGGGATATGTGTCTCGGCAGGTGTGCTGTCACTCAGCCGCATGGCATTTTCCCCTGCCGGGGCGGCCGACGCCACCGCTGCGACCTTCAGCGCGGCATTCATGACGATGGGGATCCTTGCGGCGCCGGCGTCGCTGCTGCTGGCGCGCCTGTCGCCGCGCGCCGGGGCGGAAATCAGCGGACATACACACGAAATGGGGCAACCTGCCCCCAAAGTATAACAAAAATTAAATCGACACTGAAACATTCGCCTTTATAACGAAAAGACCCTTAATCGAGACGTTACATTCCAATACTTTATGCCCCTGTCATTTCAAAGTTACCTTCTTCAAGCCCGTGCCGGTGGGCTAGCAAGCCACCAGCCACCTGATCAACGTGACGCAACCTGCGGTGGAAAACTGACCTGAACATGGATACCCCGAACCAGTCCCCGTCATCCCCGTCCCCCACGAACCGCAGGCCCACTCCCCCGCCCCGGCGCAGGCGTCTGCTTGTATGGGGCGGTATCGGGGTGCTTGGCGTCATGCTCGGGGTTGCGTTCCTGCGCCCCCATGGCGGCAGCGGGAAAAAGCATAACGCGAACAACGCCCCACAACCCGTGGCCGTCGCAACCGTGCATGCGGGCGACATGCCCTTCGTGCTGACGGAACTCGGGACGGTCGTGCCCATCACCAACGTGACGGTGCAGTCGCGCATCGACGGCTACCTGATGAAAGTCCTGTTTACCGAGGGGCAACATGTCCACAAGGGCGACCTGCTCGCGCTGATCGACACGCGCCCTTATGACGTGCTTTTGGCCCAATATGAGGGGCAGCTCGCACAGGATGAGGCGCTGTTGCAGAAGGCACGGGTGGACAATGCACGTTACCAGACCCTGATCCGGCAAAACAGCGTGGCCGCCATGACGGCAAAGGACCAGCAGTTCCTGGTCGAACAGTACGAAGGCACGGTCAAATCCGACCAGGCGCAGGTGGATAACGAAAAGCTCCAGATCGCATACTGCCACATCATCGCGCCGGTGGATGGCAGGGTGGGTATCCGCCAGGTCGATGCGGGCAATTATATCACGGCGGGCCAGACAAACGGCCTGGTCATCCTGACGCAGATGCAGCCGATTTCCGTTATCTTTACCCTGCCTGAAAACGATATCGGCCCGGTGGCCCAGCGCCTGCATGAAGGCACGGCGCTGGCGGTGGAGGCATGGGACAGCAGCAACCAGCACAAGATCGCCGACGGGCAGGTCAGTGTGCTTGACAGCCAGATCGACACCTCGACCGGGACGGTGCGCATGCGCGCCATCTTCCCCAACAACGAAGAAACGCTGTTCCCCAACCAGTTCGTCAATGCGCACCTGATGGTCATGACGGAACATGGCGTGCTGCTGGTGCCGACCAATGCATTGCAGACCGGCCCCAACGGGCAGTTCGTGTATGTCGTGAAAGAAGACCACACCGTCGATGTCCGCGATGTAAAGACCGGCCATGCCAATGACAGCATGACGGTCGTGACGTCCGGCCTGAAGGATGGCGAAACCGTCGTGACTGATGGCGTCGATCACCTGCGCAGCGGCATAAAGGTCAGCATTCCGGCCGAAACCCCCGCCACCGCCGCCACGCCCGCGTCAAAACAGGGATGATCCTGCCCGCGCCCATGGCCCGAACCGCCATGTCCCCGCCGCCCATCGCCCCGCCCCTGACGGAGACGCCCGCGTGAATCCCTCCCGCCTGTTTATCCAGCGCCCGGTCGCGACCACGCTGCTCATGCTCGCCATCATGCTGGCGGGCATGCTGGGCTATCACTTCCTGCCTGTCTCTGCCCTGCCAGAGGTCGAATATCCGACCATCACGGTACAGACCTTCTATCCGGGGGCGAGCCCCGATGTGATGGCCACATCGGTTACAGCGCCGCTGGAGACACAGTTCGGGGAAATGTCGGGACTGGACCAGATGACATCGCAGTCATCCGGGGGGGCCTCGGTCATCACGCTGCGCTTTGGCCTGACGATGACGATGGACATCGCGGAACAGGAGGTTCAGGCGTCGATCAACCAGGCCAATTCCCTGCTGCCGACCGACCTGCCCGCGCCCCCCGTCTATGCCAAGGTCAATCCCGCAGATACCCCCGTCCTGACGCTGGGCATCACGTCAAAGACGATGCCCCTGACGGAAGTGGAGGATTATATCGACACCCGTCTGGCGCAGAAGATCAGCCAGATTTCGGGGGTCGGGCTTGTCACCCTGTCGGGTGGCAACCGCAAGGCGATCCGTGTGCGGGTCAATATCCCGAAACTGACGTCGTTCGGCATTGACCTCGATACGCTGCGCACGACGATCGGCAATGTGAACGTCAATTCCCCCACCGGCACATTCGATGGGCCGCAGCGCGCGACAACCCTGCGCATCGACGGGCAGATCGCGGGCGTGGATGAACTCCTTAACCAGGTCATCGCCTATCAGAACAGCGGGCCGGTGCGCATCCGCGATGTCGCAAGCGTGGTGATCGGGCCGGAGAACACGGAACTTGCGGCATGGGCGAACAAGACACCCGCCCTTGTTCTCAATGTGCAGCGCCAGCCTGGCGCGAACGTCATCTCCGTTGTGGATAACATCAAATACGCCCTGCCCCACCTGCAGCAATCCCTGCCGCCGGGCATCACCATCACGCCGCTGACGGACCGCACCACGACGATCCGCGCCTCGGTGGAGGATGTGGAGTTCGAACTCGGGCTTGCGCTGTTCCTTGTGGTGGGGGTGATCTTCATCTTCCTGCGCAACGTGCCCGCGACCATCATTCCCAGCCTGTCTGTACCGCTGTCACTGGTGGGAACGCTGGCGGCGATGTACCTGCTGGGCTTTTCGCTCGACAACCTCTCGCTGATGGCGCTGACGATCGCGACCGGCTTTGTCGTGGATGACGCCATCGTCATGATCGAAAACATCGCCCGCTACATCGAAATGGGCGATGACCGTATGACCGCCGCGCTGAAGGGCGCGGGGGAAATCGGTTTTACCATCATCTCGCTGACCGTGTCGCTGATTGCGGTGCTGATCCCGCTGCTGTTCATGGGCGATGTGGTGGGACGCCTGTTCCACGAATTTGCGGTCACGCTGGCAGTCACCATCATCCTGTCGGCCGTGGTATCACTGACGCTTGTGCCGATGATGTGCGCGCGCCTGCTGTCGGAAAAGCAGGAAAACCGCAAGGAAGCCGCATGGGCGATGCATGTGGAACGCGCGATGGTCGCCACCATCGCCGCCTATGGCCGTGCCCTTGACGTCGTGCTGCGCCATCAGCGGCTGATGCTTGGGGTTTTTGTCGTGACGCTTGGCCTGACCGGGGTACTTGCGGTCGTCATCCCCAAGGGCTTCTTCCCCACGCAGGATACCGGCGTCATCCAGGGCATTTCCGTGATGGCGCAATCCACATCGTTCGACGCGATGAAGCAGCACCAGCAGGAACTGGCCGCGCGTATCCTGAGCGATCCTGACGTGACCAGCCTGTCGTCGTTCGTGGGCGTGGACGGGCAGAACGTGACCCTGAACCAGGGGCGTTTCCTGATCAACCTGCGCCCGCAGGACAAACGCAGCGACAACGCCAGCACCATCGCCAGCCGGATCCAGCGTGAAACCGCGGACATCGCGGGCGCCAGCCTGTATCTGCAACCTGTGCAGGACCTGTCGCTTGATACGTCCGTGGCGGCGACGCAGTACCAGTTCCTGCTGGAAAATCCCGATTACAACCAGTTTACAAGCTGGGTGCCGAAATTCCTCGATCGCCTGCGCAAGGAACCCGCCCTGTCGGATGTGACGTCCGACCTGCAGGCGGCGGGGCTGGTTGCGCATGTCACTCTGGACCGTACCACGGGCGCACGATATTCCATCACGCCGCAGACGATCGACAATGTGCTGTATGACTCATTCGGTCAGCGCCAGATTTCCACCATCTTCACGCAATCGAACCAGTATCGCGTGATTCTGGAGGCCGATCCCCGGTTCCAGACCAGCCTGACATCGCTGGATCAGATGTATCTGCCGGGCATCAGCGGCAATTCGGGCGAAAGCACGTCCGGGCCGACGCGTTCGCCCACATCGGGCCTGGTGCCGCTGGCGTCCGTCACCTCCGTCACGCAGGATACGGCTCCGCTGCTGATCACGCATGTGGGGCAGTTCCCGGCAACCACGATCTCCTTCAATGTCACGCCGGGCTATTCCCTGGGCAGCGCCACGAACGCGATCGAAAAGGCGGAGCATGACATCCACCTGCCCTCCACCTTCCAGACATCGTTCCAGGGCACGGCGGCGGCATTCCGCAACTCCCTGTCGAACGAGGCATGGCTGGTACTGGCCGCACTGGCGGCGGTCTATATCGTGCTGGGCATCCTGTATGAAAGCTTCATCCACCCGATCACCATCCTGTCCACCCTGCCCTCGGCCGGGATCGGTGCGCTGCTGGCGCTGCTGGTCACGGGATCGGGCCTGGACATCATGGGGATCATCGGGCTGGTGCTGCTGATCGGCATCGTCAAGAAAAACGCGATCATGATGATCGATTTCGCGCTGGAGGCCGAACGGATCGAGGGGATGTCCCCCCTGCATTCGATCCGCCATGCGGCGCTGCTGCGTTTCCGCCCCATCCTGATGACGACGCTGGCGGCGATGCTGGGTGCAATCCCGATGGTGATCGGCACCGGCACCGGGTCCGAACTGCGTCGCCCGCTGGGTATCGCGATTGTCGGCGGCCTGCTGGTCAGCCAGTTACTGACGCTGTTTACCACGCCGGTCATCTACCTGTTCATGGACCGCATCAGCCTGCGCCTGCGCAGGCGTTTCTCCATGGATGAAGACACGGCGCCACGCACCACCGACCCGACGCAGGCGCCCTCGTGAATCCGATTGCCCTGTTCGTCAGGCGGCCGGTCGCCACGACCCTGCTGACGGTTGCCCTGCTGATTGGCGGGGTCATCGGGTATATGACATTGCCGGTGGCCGACCTGCCGAACGTGGATTTCCCTGTCATCCAGGTACAGGCGCGCCAGCCAGGCGGCACGCCGGAGGAAATTGCAAGTTCGGTCGCAGCCCCGCTGGAGCGTCACCTCGGGCAGATCGCGGACCTGACGGAGATGACCTCGCAATCCTCCGCCAATCAGGCACGCATCACGTTGCAGTTCGCGTTGTCGCGCGACATCAACGGCGCGGCCCGCGACGTCGAAGCCGCGTTACAGGCGGCGCATGCTGACCTGCCGACCTCGTTGCGGCAGAATCCCAGCTATTTCAAGGCCAACCCCAACGGCGCACCGATCATGATCCTTGCGCTGACATCGAACACACGCACGGCGCCACAGCTTTACGACCTTGCCTCCAACGTCCTGCAACAGCACCTGTCGCAGATCAGCGGCGTGGGAGAGGTCGAGGTCGGCGGAAGTTCGCTGCCTGCGGTGCGGGTGGAGATGAATCCGCTTGCGTTATACAAATTCGGCATCGGGTTCGAGGACGTGCGTGCGGCGCTGGCATCAGCCAATGCGCACACGCCCAAGGGGTTCATCGACCATGGCAATTACCGCTATACCCTTTCAACCAACGATCAGGTGCATAATGCGCAGGCCTATCGCGACCTGATCGTCGCCTATCACGACAGCCGCCCCGTGCGCCTGGCGGATGTGGCCTATGTCGTGGATGGGGTGGAGGACGTGCGCAACGCGGGGTACGTCAACCGGCAGCATGCGGTACTGGCGATCATCTATGCGCAGGCCGGGGCGAACATCATCCGCACCAACGACCAGATCCGCGCGGAAATCCCCGCCCTGCGCACGGCCCTGCCTGCCGATGTCGGTCTGGCGAACCTGATGGACCGTTCGACCACCATCCGCGCGGCGCTGGAGGATACGCAGTTCACGCTGGTCCTGTCTGTCGTGCTGGTGGTGCTGGTGGTGCTGGTCTTCCTGCGGTCGTGGCGCATCACCATCGTGCCCGCGATTGTCGTGCCCACCTCCATCATCGCAACGTTCGCGGCGATGAAATTCCTTGGCTACTCGCTCGACAATCTCTCGCTCATGGCGCTGACGGTCTCCACAGGGTTTGTGGTGGATGATGCGATCGTGGTGGTGGAAAACATCAGTCGCCATCTGGAGGCTGGCATGGGCCGGATGCAGGCCACCCTGCTGGGCGCGCGCGAGGTCGCATTCACGGTCATATCGATCACGGTATCACTGATCGCCGTGTTCCTGCCGATCCTGCTGCTGGATGGGGTGGCGGGGCGCCTGTTCCATGAATTTGCGATGACCATGTCGGTGACGATCGTGATTTCCATGATCCTGTCCCTGACACTGACCCCCATGATCACGGCGCGCGTGCTGTCGCGGGAGGGGGAAAAGCCCCCTACAACCGGCATTCTGGGCCGCATATCGAACCTGCTGGAACGTGGCCTGGTCGGGTTGCAGCAATTTTATGCCCGTACGCTTGATATTGCGCTGGCCCATCGGCGGCTGACGGTCATGTCGCTGCCGCTGACGATCATGCTGATGGCGGCCTTGTTCATGAAAATGCCCAAGGGCCTGTTCCCCGATTCCGATACAGGGATGCTGATGGGACGCCTGATGGGGGATCAGTCGATTTCGTTCCAGGCGATGCAGGGCAAGATCGATACGGTACAACAAGCGATCATGGCCGATCGCGACGTCTCCCGCGTTATGGGGTTCATGGGGGGGCGTGGTTCATCCAACCAGGCCAACCTGTTCGTGATGCTCAAGGACAAGTCCGAACGCAACGATCCGCCGGCGACGACCATCGCGCGCATCAACCATCGCCTGCGCAACATGGTGGGGGCACGTTTCTATGCCACCGCACCGGGCACCCTGCGTATCGGGGGACGCCAGAGCAACGCGGCCTACCAATATTCGCTTCAGTCGGATTCATCAGCCGACCTGTATGAATGGACGCCCCGGCTGGTCACGGCGCTGCAACGCCATCACGAACTGATGGACATCTCCTCCGATGTGCAGCAGGGCGGCGACGCGCTGGAGGTTTCGATTGACCGTGACACCTCCAGCCGCGTCAACATCACGCCGCAGTTGATCTCCAACACGCTGTATGACGCCTATGGCCAGCGTGCGGCCTCGGTCATCTATAACCCGCTCAACCAATATCGCGTCGTGATGGAGGTCCAGCCACGCTTTTGGCAGGATCCCACGACGCTCAAGCAGGTGTGGGTCAGTGTCGCGGGCGGCAGTGCCGGTGGCGGGACCGTATCGAACACCATCCGTGTCAGCAGCAGTACCAGCACGACCCAATCCACACTGAGTTCGCAGTCCTTTCGCAACCAGATCGCCAACAGGCTGGCGGGGGGCAGCAGCACGTCATCGGGTTCCGCGGTGTCCACGAATTCGGAAACGATGGTGCCCCTGACATTGGTTTCGACGCCAAAGCCGGTGCTGACCGCGCTGAGTGTCAATCATCAGGGACAGTCGGTCGCGACCACCGTTTCGTTCAACCTCACCAACGGCACATCGCTCAGCCAGGCGGTACAGATCATGCAGGAGGAAATGGTCCGCCTGCACATGCCCGCCAATATCCAGGGCAGCTTTGCCGGGAATGCGGCGCAGTTCCAGAAATCGGTCAATAATGAACCGCTGCTGATTCTTGCGGCGCTGGCGGCTGTCTATATGACGCTGGGCATCCTGTATGAAAGCTATGTCCATCCCTTTACCATCCTGTCCACCCTGCCATCGGCGGGCGTGGGCGCGCTGCTGGCGCTGCAGATGTTCGGGGAGGAGTTTTCGCTGATTGCGATGATCGGGGTGATCCTGCTGATCGGAATCGTCAAGAAAAACGCCATCATGCTGGTGGATTTCGCCATCACGGCAGAGCGCGAAGACGCAATGTCACCCCATGATGCGATCCGTACAGCCTGCCTGATGCGCTTTCGCCCCATCATGATGACCACGTTCGCCGCCGCCCTTGGCGCGCTGCCGCTGATCTTTGGCCATGGATACGGGTCCGAACTGCGTCGGCCACTGGGCATTGCCATCGTGGGCGGCCTGCTCGTCAGTCAGGCCCTGACGCTCTACACCACGCCAGTTGTCTATCTTTACCTTGACCGCCTTGGCGCATCATGCCGGGACCGTTATCGTCGTCTGACTTCCGGCATTTCCACATCGCGGCCCAACCTTTCCAAACAGGATTCCTGACCCGGATGACACACTCCAGGCCATCCCCCCTTACCTGCCCGCCGTCCCGCACGCCGCTTCCCCGCAACCGGGCGCGGGCGCGACGCGCACTCTGGCGGCTCCTGCCGCTGGCATTGCCTGCGGCCCTGCTGGGCGGATGCATGGTCGGACCGAACTATCACCGTCCCTCCGCCATCGTGTCCGCACGATTCAAGGAACTGCAACCCGCGCCCGGATGGGAACGCGCAGCCCCGCAGATGGCCAGCCTACCCAAGCATGACTGGTGGACCATCTATAACGACCCGATCCTGAACGGGCTGGAATCACAGGTGGCTGTCTCCAACCAGAACGTCAAGGAATACGAGGCGAACTACCGCAGCGCACGCGCCATGATCGACAGCGTGCGCGCGCAGCTTTTCCCCACCATCAGCGGCAGCCTTGGCTTTAACCGTAACGCGCACGGGGCGGGATCACTGTCGTCATCGGGAAGTTCGCTGTATGGCAAGAGCCAGTACAACACCTATGACATCGGCCCCTCCGCCAGTTGGGATCTGGATGTGTGGGGCAAGATCCGTCGCCAGATCCAGCAGCAGGTTACGACAGCACAGGCCAGCGCCGCGGACCTTGCCAATGCCACCCTGTCCTATCAGGCACAGTTGGCGACGGCGTATTTCAACCTGCGTTATCAGGATTCCCTGCACGACCTGCTCGAACGCTATGTCCGTTTCAATGAACAGGCGTTGCAGATCACGCAGAACCAATATGACGCGGGTACTGCTGATCCGACCGCCGTGCTTCAGGCGCGCACCACACTGGAACAGAACCGCGCCGCACTGGTGCAGACAGGCGTGGCCCGCGCACAGTACGAACATGCAATCGCCGTCCTGATTGGCAAGCCACCTGCCGACCTGACCATCGCGGCGGGTGAACTGACCCGCACCATCCCGCCCATTCCGGTTACGGTTCCTGCCGACCTGCTGCAACGCCGTCCCGACATTGCGTCAGCCGAACGCGCGATGGAGGAATATAATGCCCAGATCGGTGTGGACATCGCCGCCTTCTTCCCCGACATCACCATCACCGCCAGTTTTGAGCAGAGTGGCGGCGACCCTGTCACATCATTGATGAGTGCGGCCAATCGCATCTGGTCACTGGGGGCTGCGGCAACGGAAACCCTGTTTTCCGGTGGGTCGCGCACTGCCGCCGTGCATGAAGCGAATGCACAATATGACGCGGCTGTCGCCACCTATCGCCAGACAGTGCTGACGGCGCTGCAATCGACAGAAGACAGCCTGTCAAACCTGCGCATTCTGGCGCAGCAGCAGGAACAGCAGCAAAAGGCGCTGGAATTCGCCAATCGTTCGGTGGAAGTGGCCCTGAACCAGTACAAGGCCGGGACCGAGATCTATACGACCGTCATCACCAACGAGACCTCGGCTCTAAGCGATGCGGAAAACGTGCTGTCCATCCAGCAACAGCGCGTGGTGGACAGCGTGAACCTTGTCGAGGCACTGGGCGGTGGATGGGATGTGTCACGCCTGCCGACGAAGGCGTCCTTGCAGAAGGATAACCCGTTCCTGCCGTCCTTTATCCAAAAGGACAAGAACCAGTAAAAAAGGCCCCCGGCTCAGGCCGGGGACCCTCTGGAACGCGCAGCCCGGCAACAAGAGCCGGAAAACTGCCGGACATCGCCCTTGAAACAGGGGAGATGCCTTTTACGACGGTTGGGTCATCCCCTGCCTCTGGCAGGACGCTGACCGCACTGATGTCCAGGCCACGACATGAAGACCGTCAAAAACTTTTATTATTTACAACATGCGTCTAGTTGAACATCGCGCGTGCCAGCAGGACACACAGCACCACCACGATGACAAAGCCCAGGACCGCGATGAAGAGCAGGACTTTGGCCATCCCTGCCGAAACGGCGGAAATACCGCTAAACCCGAACACCCCGGCAACCAGCGAGACGACAAGAAAAAACAACGCCAGTTTCAGCATGATATAAAACCCTGTTTCCCCATACGGTTACTGAAACGCGGCACCATGATCCAGAGTTGCCCCGAACATCATGTATGCCGCACGTCGCAATTAACGCCGACGCCACATCAATGTTGCGATAAACGCCACGAATGAGGCCCCAAGCAGCGCGAACAGCGGACGATCCGCCGTCAGGTCACGCACGGTGTCGCATACACCGCCCAGCCCCCCTGCGCCGCCAACACGCGGGGCGCCAGACGACCATCCATTGGCATCATCCTGCAACCGGCCAACGCCTTCTTCCAGTTGCGCTTCGAATTCATTCATTCCAATTACTCCCTTGCCGGTCATCCGTGGGGCCTGATGCATCATGCGACACCCTGCCCCATGGCCGGGTCATATATCCCCATCATGTCGGGGACATCGCGCCCTGTCCATCATGATGGCGGAATTCAGATTTCGGAAGCCTGCCAATATGCCGGCCGTTCCCCGGGATCAGGTTCCCCGGCGATCAGGGCCTTCAGCCGTTCGACAAGCGCCTGAAGCGCGGGAGAAGAACGGTCACGAGGGCGCGGCCCCACCATGAAATCCCCCCGGACAGAAGCCGGGTGCCCCGACAGGACAATAATCCGGTCGGCAAGGATCAGGGCTTCGTCAATGTCATGTGTGACAAACAGGACCGTCTTGTGCGTCTGTGCCCAAATCCGAAGCAATTCATCCTGAAGGCCACTGCGCGTAATGGCATCCAGCGCACCAAAGGGCTCATCCATCAGCAACAGGTCAGGTTCCACCGTCAGGGCGCGGGCGACACCGACGCGCTGACGCTGTCCACCGGATAACTGTCGTGGCCAGCGATCCGCCCTGTCCGCCAGCCCTACCAGCTCCAGCGACGCCAGCGCACGCGCGTGGCGATCCGCCCGCGACAGGCCGATCCCCTCCAGCCCCAGTTCGACATTCTGTCGCACGGTGCGCCATGGCATCAGTTTCGCATCCTGAAACACCAGTGCGGTCGATCGTCCCAGTGGGGATTCCGGGGCTGTCAGGGTGACTGTTCCCTCACTTGGTGGGGTCAGGCCCATGATGACACGCAACAGGGTGGATTTCCCCACGCCTGATGGCCCCAGCAGGGCCACGAACTGCCCCTTGTCAATGTCAAGGTCAACACCACGCAGAACGAAGCTCCTGCCCCTGTCATGGGACAGGCCGATATCGGACAGGCGGACCATCGTGTTATCAGTCGAACTGTCACTGCGGGTCCCGGTTTCGGGCATCGCCATGTCCATCTTCTATCCCTGCCAGCCCAGAAGCCGCCTGCGCACCACCATGAACAGCATGTCCGTCAACGCGTACAACAACGCCATCGTCAGCATATAGACGACGACCAGATCCGTCGCCAGCAGGCTTGATGCCTGCATCATGCGCGCACCGATACCCGGCACGCCAAACAGTTCCGCCGCCACAACCGACATCCATGCCTGCCCCAGCCCCGTCCGCAACCCGGCAAGCAGACCCGGCGCGGATGCAGGCAGCACAACCTTCATCAAACGTCCTGCGAACCCGCCATGACCAAAGGCGGCCGCCACTTCATACAGGTCCGGGTCAATCGACTGTACCGCGCCATAGGCGGCGTAGAAATTGATCCAGAAAACCGAAATCGCAATGACAAACGTAGCACCGGCGGTATTCAACCCGAACCACAGGATCGCAAACGGCACCCAGGCCAACCCCGGTATCGGGCGCAGGACACGCACCACCCCCGCCAGCAATGCATCAAGCGCCCCGACCGCACCGCACAGCAGGCCCACCAGCGCCCCCAGCACCGTCCCGATCACAAGGCCAAGAAGATAATGCGTCAGGCTGTCGCGGATGGCCGTCTGCCATGCCCCATTTCGCACTTCATCCAACCATGCTGGCCCTAGTGAGGATGGGGCGGGCAACAGTCCGGCGGGCACCCAGCCCAACCGGACCACTGCCTCCCATACACCAAACAGCAGTCCCAGCCCCACAGCCCCCAGGCCAAGGCGGATCAGTGATTTCCGGTCAGGCTTCATTTCCCCAAACGCCGGTAGCTTTCCAGATCGAACAGGTCCGCCACGGGCTGCGCCGTATGCAGAAGGCCATTCTGGACCTCAAAATCCTGCAATTTGGAGACAGAGTCGACAATGATGGAGGGATCGGACACGTAATGCGATGCCGACGCCCTCAGGGATTCCTGAACGATTGCCTGTGGAAGCATCCCACCGGCCAGGGCGCTCCTAACATAGGGAACGGCCTCGTCTGGCGAATGTGACAGCAGGTCGGTCGCCCGCACGAATGCCGCAAGGAACTTTTCCTTCCATTCCGCGCGATCGGGTGCATCCTCGTTCAGGATCGCAAGCACCGATCCCGGCTGGCCCGGCATCATGTCATGCCCGGTGGCAAGGATACGGGCCTGTGGCAGGCGATGGCGCACAAGTGTCAATGTCGGCTCCCGCAGAACGGCCGCATCCACGGCACCGGCAAGGAACGCCTGCTGTTCTGCATCAAGATCCACCCCCACGATTTCCGCCACCTGCGCAGGGTCAAGATCGTTGCGGGCCTTCAGCCAGTAACGCAGCATGGAATCCGGGACGGAGCCAAGAGGCTGCGCCCCGATCTTGGCCTTGCGACCATTGGTCCGGGCGAAATCGTCAAACCGCTGCTTTAACGCAGCCCCTTCCATTGGTTGGGACGCCGTTTCGGGCAGGCCCTGCGCCAGCGGACCGTTTGCCATGACTTCAAGTTCTTCGATCGCGGCGCTGGCGACCACCTTTACGTTCACACCATGCGCCCGCGCCTGCAACAAGGGCAGCACCCCGGCCACGTAGGCATCAATCTTGCCCGCAGCAAGCGCCTGAATCGCCTGGGGGCCTGACTGGAAACGGATCAACTGCATGTCGATACCCGCATCCTTCAGCCAATGCCTGCCATCCATGACAAACAGCGGCGCAGAGCCCAGAACGGGAATATAGCCGACACGCACCGTCGGGGCAGCATATGCCTGCGTGCACAAGGCCATGACCGCAGCAAAAACATACGTTCCAAAACGTGAAAACATAGACCGTGCCATCGCGCGCATTCCCGAAAAATTACCGGAACTTAATCGTTATTAATTCGTACCACCATTCATTAGACGATGCGAATCAGGAAATAAACCTGAGACAACGCATAATATGGGACATATCCAGGCATGGCATAAAAAAAGCCCGGCCGAAGCCGGGCTTTTTCAGGAGATCCCGTGGCGATCAGGCCGCCAGGTCTTCCTTACCTTCGGTCGAAGGACGCGGACCGCTATCCTTGCCCTTGGCCGTCACGTCGCGATCAACCAGTTCGATCACAGCCATGTCAGCCGCATCGCCATGGCGCATACCAGCGCGCAGGACGCGGGTATAACCACCAGAGCGGGCCTTGTAACGTTCAGCCACGGCCGAGAACAGTTTCGTCACGATCACATCGTCACGAAGCTGCGCAAAGGCCTGCCGACGGGCATGCAGGTTGCCCCGCTTGCCAAGGGTGATCAGCTTTTCGACGACCGGACGCAGTTCCTTTGCCTTGGGCAAGGTGGTCGTGATCTGTTCGTGCTTGATCAGGGCGACGGCCATGTTCCGAAACATGGCCTGTCGATGGGACGAGGTAACGCCGAGCTTCCGGCCAGCAACACCGTGACGCATGATGTAGTCTTCCTGTCTTTCCGGTTCAGAGGATCAGAACGGCTCGTCGAGCCTCTTGGCCAGATCTTCAATGTTCTCCGGCGGCCATGCCGGAACGTTCATACCCAGCGAAAGCCCCATGGCGGTCAGGACTTCCTTGATTTCGTTCAGAGACTTCCGCCCGAAATTCGGGGTACGGAGCATTTCCTGCTCTGTCTTCTGAACCAGATCGCCAATATAGACGATGTTGTCGTTCTTGAGGCAGTTCGCGCTGCGAACCGACAGTTCAAGCTCGTCAACCTTGCGCAGAAGGTTGCGATTGAACGGCAGGTCGTCCTGCGGTTCCTCGGTGCGGACCGCACGGGGTTCATCAAAGTTGATGAACAACTGCAACTGGTCCTGAAGGATACGTGCGGCCAGAGCCACCGAATCCTCGGGCGTCACCGCACCGTTGGTTTCCACCGTCAGCAGCAGGCGGTCATAATCCGTCACCTGTCCCACGCGGGTCTGCTCGACCTTGTAGGAAACGCGACGCACCGGGGAGTAGATCGCATCAATGGGGATAAGGCCGATCGGTGCGTCCTCGGGCCGGTTGGCCGCAGCAGGAACATATCCCTTGCCCATGTTGACGGTGAACTCCATCCCGAACTTCACGCCTTCATCAAGCGTGCAGATCACGAGATCAGGGTTCATCACCTCAATATCATGGCCGGTCTGGATCTGGCCTGCACGCACCTCACCCGGACCGGTGGCGGTCAGGACCATGCGCTTGGGGCCTTCGCCATGCATCCGCAGGGCAAGCTGCTTGATGTTCAGGACGATGTCGGTGACATCCTCACGCACACCCGCAACAGAAGAGAACTCGTGCAGAACGCCGTCAATCTGGATCGCCGTAACCGCGGCCCCCTGCAGGGAGGACAGCAGAACGCGACGGATCGCATTGCCGAGCGTCATGCCAAAACCACGTTCCAGCGGTTCCGCAACGACAGTCGCCGTGCGCGACGGTTCTGCCCCCGGTTCAACTTCCAGTTTTTCCGGCTTGATCAGGGATTGCCAGTTTTTCTGGAGGACCAAGGTAATGGCCTTTCAAGACTGATCTGCCGTCACAAAGACAACAGATGGCACCCACACCGGGTGCCTGATGACAATCAGATCCTCCCGCCCCGTCAGGTGACGGAACAGGAAGAAGCGAATTCGATTTCCCGGATCAGACGCGGCGACGCTTGCGCGGACGGCATCCGTTATGGGGAACCGGCGTCATGTCACGGATGGCCGTGATGGAGAAGCCAACCGCCTGCAGGGCGCGCAGCGCGCTTTCACGCCCCGAACCAGGACCGGACACTTCGATCTCAAGCGTCTCCATCCCATGCTCACGTGCCTTGCGGCCCGCATCCTCGGCAGCAACCTGGGCGGCATAAGGTGTCGATTTACGCGACCCCTTGAACCCCTGCGCACCAGCGGACGACCATGCAATCGCATTGCCCTGCGCATCGGAGATGGTGATCATCGTATTATTGAAGGTGGACAGCACATGTGCCACCCCGGAAATGATATTCTTCCGCTCTTTCTTACGAATACGCGGTGCCGCAGCTTTCGCCATAATCTTCTAGATCCTGTCAGTTCATTGGGCCTGGCCACAACGCCCCGTGCGGGGCTGTTATGTCCAGGCATATCAAGGCGCCCGTTTTAGCGGGCTGCCTTCTTCTTGCCTGCGATCGCAACCGCCTTACCCTTGCGGGTACGGGCGTTGGTATGTGTCCGCTGGCCATGAACCGGCAGGCCCCGACGATGGCGCAGGCCGCGATAGCAGCCAAGGTCCATCAGGCGCTTGATGTTCATCGCGACTTCACGGCGAAGGTCACCTTCCACGCGATAGTCGTTGTCGATCAGTTCACGGATCTTGACGATCTCGTCATCGGACAGTTCGTTCACGCGGCGTTCGCCGGGGATCGAAAGCTTGTCACAGATCGTCTGGGCCTTCGTCGCCCCGATACCATAGATATAACGCAGGGCAATCGTTACCCGCTTGTTCGTTGGGATGTTCACGCCGGCAATACGCGCCACGCCACTTACTCCTCGTCCGCCCGTCCGCGACGGGCACTCACATTTCGGCAGGGCTGCTTCACGCCATCGGGTTACAACCCGGAGCGCCGTGAACATACCGGATAAAACCGGCCAACCCCATCATCAATTCCAGTTGGTCATACCAGTGCTGCGTGGCCGATCAACGACTCACGCGGCACTCATACCTTGAGGGCGCGGAATATACCCGCCAGCCCATCCAAGTCAATTATTCTGCATCACTTTTTCGTGATACCATCGACAGCAGCAAAGACCTGCTTCGTCACATCGTCGATATCCGCCATGCCATCAATGCGGCACAGACGTCCATGCCCCTCATAATATGGCAGGATTGGCGCTGTCTGCTCGCGGTATGCCTTCAGGCGTGCCGCCACGGTTTCCCTGCGATCATCCTCACGCCGCACAAAATCGTGCCCACCGCAGACATCACATGTACCTTCGACCCTGGGCCGCTTGTACAGGTCATTATACCCCTCACCACATTTGGCGCAGGTAAAACGTCCCGCAATCCGATCAGCCAACGCATCCTCATCCACATCAAGCAGAAGAACGAGGTCGATATGGCGACCTGTCTTCTTCAACATGGAATCGAGTGCTTCGGCCTGGGCACGCGTCCGGGGGAATCCATCAAGGATAAACCCACGGGCGCAGTCCGGACGGTCGATACGCGCCTCAATCAGGGCGATGATCAGGTCATCGGGCACCAACTGCCCCGATGCCATGACGCTCTTCACCTTCTTGCCCAGCGGGCTGTCCGCCGCGACTTCCGCGCGCAGCATATCGCCCGTGGAAATCTGCGCGATCCCGTAATGGGCCTCCAGCAGTTTCGACTGGGTCCCTTTTCCGGCCCCCGGCGGCCCAAGAAAAATTATATTCACCGGAATTTACCCTTCCTGCCACGCGCCTTGCGCATAAGCCCTTGATACTGATGCGCAACGAGATGGGACTGGATCTGCGTAACCGTATCGATTGTCACCGTCACAATGATAATCAGGCTGGTCCCACCGAAATAGAACGGCACATTATAATGGCTGATCAGGATTTGTGGCAGCAGACAGACCGCCACCAGATACATCGCACCGATTGTCGTAATGCGCGTCAATATCCGGTCAAAGAAGACTGCTGTATTCGCCCCTGGACGGATGCCCGGGACAAAGCCCCCCTGCTTGCGCAGATTTTCCGCCGTTTCCTGCGGATTGAACGTTACAGCCGCATAAAAATAGGAAAAGAACACGATCATGGCAGCATAGAACAGCATATAAAGCGGCTGTCCCTGCCCCAATGACTGCCCCAGGAACGACAGCCACCCCGGAAGGGCGCTATTGTTCATAAAGCCCGCGATCGTCACGGGAATAAGCAGGACGGACGAGGCGAAGATCGGCGGAATCGAGCCCGCAGTATTGACCTTCAGCGGCATATGCGTGGAGTCGCCACCAAACATCCGCTGTCCAACCTGACGTTTGGGATACTGGATCACCACACGCCGCTGCGCCAGTTCCATGAATACGATGAAGGCAATCGTAATCGCCGCAAGGGCGAGGAATACCAGCACGAAGAATGGTGAAAGCGCCCCGGTATAGCCAAGCTGGAACAGGCTTGCCAACGCATTGGGCAGGTTCGCCACGATACCGGCGAAGATAATCAGGGAAATCCCGTTCCCCACGCCGCGCGACGTAATCTGCTCGCCCAACCACATCAGGAACATCGTGCCGCCCACCAGCGTCAGCACACACGAGACAATAAAGAACATGCCCGGGGAAATGACCGCCGATCCGGCTTCTGTGTGCATATTCTCCAGCCCGATGGCAATCCCATAGGCCTGGAACAACGCAATCGCGACCGTCAGATAGCGCGTATATTCGTTCAGCTTGCGACGCCCACCTTCACCCTCTTTCTTGAGGGCCTCCAGCGACGGGATTGCTGCCGACATCAACTGCACAATGATGGATGCACTGATGTAGGGCATGATATTCAATGCGAACACGGTCATACGCCCAAGCGCACCACCCGTGAACATGTCGAACATGCCCAGAATACCACCCTGATGCCGGGCCAGCAGTTGCCCCATAACCGTCGCATCGACGCCAGGAACTGGAATATAGGTGCCAATCCGATAAACGATCAGCGCGCCCAGAGTAAACCAGATGCGCTTTTTCAATTCCGTTGCATTGGCAAACGAATTGAAATTCAGATTGGCAGCCAGCTGTTCGGCCGCGGAGGCCATGCGCCCATCCTTTCACAAGAACAGCGTCACCACATTAAAGCGGGACGCTGTCATGATAAAAACCTGTTAAAAATAATAAAGCGATGCGCCTGCAGAGTGCAAGACGCATCGCTTTCATTATTCTGGTATGGGGGAGATGGAACAGTCCCCCATCCAGTCATTTCGCAGGAGCAGCAACCGCCTTGGCGGCCTTTTCCTTAACCTGCACCTTGCCACCGGCCTTTTCGACCGTAGCAATGGCACTGGCCGATGCGCCGGAAACTTCGATGGTCACACCATGACGAAGCTCGCCATTGCCCAGAAGACGGACACCAGCCACATTCGTTGCCTTGACCAGTCCAGCCTTGCGCAGGGCATCTTCGGTGACAGGGGCCTTGGCATCAATCTTGCCAGCCTCAATCGCCTTGTCCAGCACATCGAGATTCAGGATCGCAAATTCCTTGCGGAAGATGTTCTTGAATCCACGCTTGGGCAGACGGCGATACAGCGGAAGCTGACCACCTTCAAAGCCATTGAGCGACACGCCGGAACGTGCCTTCTGGCCCTTGACGCCCTTACCCGATGTCTTGCCCTTGCCAGAGCCGATACCGCGCCCCAGACGCTTCTTCTGGTAGCGGGCACCTTCGTTATCGCGCAGTTCGTTGAGATTCATCTCAATTCTCCACCTTCACAAGGTGGGCGACCTTGTTCACCATTCCGCGCACCGAAGGAGTATCCTCCAGTTCGCGGGTACGGCCGATCTTGTTAAGCCCCAGACCGATCAGCGTAGCCTGCTGACCCGGCTTGCGCCCGTTGCCAGACTGGATCTGGGTGATCTTGATGGTTCCCTTTGCCTCAGACATCTGCACCAGCCTCCGCTGACGCAGTCACCTCACGGCGACCAAGGATATCGGAAACCTTCTTGCCACGGCGGTTTGCGACCGAACGCGGGCTTGCGCAGCGTTCCAGGGCGGCAAAAGTCGCCTTGACCATGTTGTGCGGGTTCCGGGTGCCCAGTGACTTCGCCACGACATCATTGATGCCCAGGCTTTCGAACACTGCGCGCATCGGGCCACCAGCGATAATGCCCGTGCCGGCATCAGCCGAACGCAGCACCACCTTACCGGCACCGAAATGACCCGCCACATCATGATGGAGGGTACGACCTTCCTTCATGGGGACGCGGATCATCGCGCGCTTGGCGCGATCTGTCGCCTTGCGGATCGCCTCGGGAACCTCACGGGCCTTGCCCGCGCCGAACCCTACGCGCCCCTTCTGGTCACCAACGACAACCAGTGCGGCAAAAGCGAAGCGACGACCACCCTTGACGACCTTTGCCACACGATTGATCGTGACCAGCTTGTCAACGAGATCATCGCCTTCGCGATCACGATCGCGGCCGCCCCGGCCGCCTTCTCTCGGTTCACGTGCCATTGTGCGTGCCCCTTTCGTCAGAACGAGAGACCGCCCTCACGGGCAGCCTCCGCCAGGGCCTTGATGCGCCCATGATACAGATACGAGCCGCGATCGAACACGACCTTCGACACACCCGCCGCAACCGCACGTTCGGCAAGCAGCTTGCCAACGGCACCAGCCGCGGCAATGTCTGCGCCATTTTTGTGGGCGCTGCGCAGATCCTTCTCGATGGAAGAAGCTGCTGCAAGCGTGCGACCGGCGACATCGTCGATCACCTGCGCGTAAATATTCTTGCCCGACCGGAACACCGAAAGGCGCGGCCGTCCGCCACTCTTGCGGCGAAGCTGGAAGCGAAGACGCTGACGGCGCCGCTCCCGCAGATCCTGCTGCGCGCTCATTATTTCTTCTTACCTTCCTTGCGACGGATGGTCTCCGTTTCATAACGGACACCTTTGCCCTTATAGGGCTCGGGCTTGCGGAAGCTGCGGATATCAAGCGCAACCTGGCCAACACGCTGCTTGTCGATCCCTTCGACAGTGACAGCGGTCGGACGCGGGGTCGTGATCTTGATGCCGGCGGGGATTTCATACACGATATCGTGCGAATATCCGAGATTCATGACAAGATTCTTGCCCTGAACCGCCGCACGATAACCCGTGCCGCTGATCTCCAGCGTCTTGGAGAATCCTTCGGACACTCCCTTGACCATGGTCGCGATCAGCGAACGTGTCGTGCCCCACATCATGCGGGCCTGCGCCTGCGTTCCGACGGGCTTGACCGAAACCTTGCCATCCGCAATTTCAGCTTCGATGTGGTGCGACAGAGGCAGCTTCAGCTCACCGAGCTTGCCTTTTGCCGTCAGCACACCATCAGCGATGGAAACCTGAACTCCCGACGTAATCTCGACGGGATATTTGCCAACTCTCGACATTCATCCCTCCTTTAGAATACGCGGCAGAGAACTTCGCCGCCAACATTGGCAGCGCGCGCTTCCCCATCCGACAGGACACCACGCGGAGTCGACAGGATCGACACACCCAGCCCGGCATACACCCGCGGCAGTTCCTTGATCTTGGAATACACACGGCGACCCGGCTTGGAGACGCGGTGGATTTCCTTGATCACGGGTTCGCCATCAAGATACTTCAACTCGATACGCAGCTGAGCCACACCCTTGCGCAGTTCTTCCTTGGAAAAACCACGGATATAACCCTCACGGCGCAGTGCCTCGAGTACATTTGCACGCAGCTTTGACGCAGGTGCGACGCATGCCGCGTGACGCGCACGCTGGGCATTGCGGATCCGGGTGAGCAGATCACCCAAAGGATCAGAAAGTGACATCGTTCCCTGCCCTTACCAGCTCGATTTGACCATACCCGGGATCTGGCCATTGGAGGCCAGGTCGCGCAGGGCGATACGGCAGAGTTCGAACTTTCTGTAATTGGCGCGGGAACGCCCCGTCAACTTGCACCGCAGACGAACGCGCACGCGCGATCCGTTTCGCGGAAGTTCAGCAAGCTTCAGCGACGCATCAAAACGATCCTCAACCGGCAGAGAGCGGTCCATGATGATGTTTTTCAATGCTGTCCGCTTTGCCTTGTCCCGTGCTGCCATGCGCTCGCGCTTGACATTCCGGTTTACGGCGGAAATCTTGGCCATGCCTTGTTTTATCCTCCGGAACCTGTCGGGCCATTCCCAACGGTTTTCCAAACTACGTGTGTCTTAGGTCTTCCGGGCTTCCAGTGAAAGCCCCTCTCGCAACTTTTATGCTGCGAAGGGCAGATCGAACGCCTTCAGAAGAGCCTTGGCTTCAGCATCGGTCTTCGCGCTTGTCACGAAGATGATGTCCATGCCGCGAATATCGTCGACCTTGTCGTACTCGATTTCCGGAAAGACGATCTGTTCCTTCAGGCCCATGGCAAAGTTGCCATGCCCGTCAAAACCCTTGTTCGCCGGCAGGCCGCGGAAATCGCGGACACGCGGCAGGGCAATCGTCACCAGACGGTCAAGGAATTCATACATCTGCGCACGGCGCAGTGTAACCTTGCATCCAATCGGCAGACCTTCACGGATTTTGAAGCCCGCGATCGCCTTTTTCGCAACCGTCTTGACTGGCTTCTGACCCGCGATAAGGGTCATTTCCTGAAACGCGGCATCCAGTTTCTTCTGGTCGCCCGCAGCTTCACCGACACCCATATTGAGAACGATCTTCTCAAGGGCCGGAACCTGCATCACGTTCTTGTAACCGAACTCCTCGCGCAGTTTCGCGCGCAGTTCGTCATTGTAACGCTGCTGCAGGCGCGGCACCGAGCGGGTTACGTTAGCTTCTGACATACCCGCCTCCTCAGCCTTCGATGACTTCGCCGGTCGCCTTGGCGACACGAACCTTGCGACCGTTTTCCAGAACGCGATAACCGACACGCGTCGGATCACCGCTCTTGGGATCGATCAGCTTCAGGTTGGACAGGTGAACCGGCATCTCCTTCTCGATGATGCCTCCCTGCTCACCCATGCGGCTGGGGCGTGTATGACGCTTCGCAATCGCGACGCCGCGCACGATGGCCTTTTCGGCCGTCGGCAGCACGGTCACGACTTCACCGCGCGTGCCGCGCGACGAACCGGTGATGACCAGGACCTGATCGCCCTTCTTGATACGTGCGGCCATTACAGCACCTCCGGCGCCAGCGAAATGATCTTCATGAACTTGCGCGCACGCAGCTCACGCACGACCGGGCCAAAGATACGGGTTCCGATCGGTTCCTGCTGCTTGTTGATCAGCACGGCGGCATTGCGGTCAAAGCGGATGGCGCTGCCATCAGGACGACGCACGGGATAGGACGTACGGACGATCACCGCCTGGTGCACATCACCCTTTTTGACCTTGCCGCGGGGAATCGCTTCCTTGACGGACACGACAATCACGTCGCCGACCGAGGCGGACTTCCGCTTGGAACCGCCCAGCACCTTGATGCACTGCACCTGACGCGCGCCGGAATTGTCGGCGACGTCAAGGTTGGTCTCGGGATGGATCATGCTCTATGCCCTTCTTTACGCCTGTGCGCCAGACTGGACCTCGGTCGCCGGGGCCGCCACCAGGGGGGCACCATTGCGAACCACGACGGTCCAGGTCTTGCGCCGGGAAATGGGGCGGCATTCTTCAATGCGCACCGTATCCCCGATCTTGCATTCATTCAGCTGATCATGCGCCGCGTACTTCTTCGAACGGCGAATGAACTTCTTGTACAGCGGATGGATGATGCGACGATCGACAAGAACGGTAACCGTCTTGTCCATCTTGTCGCTGGTCACCCGTCCGGTCAGGACGCGCCTTGGCATCGCCCGTCTCCCTTCAGGACTTGACTGCCGGCGTAGTACCGGCAGCGATCTTCTTCAACGCCTCAGACGCAATCGTCTTGACGCGGGCAATCTCGCGACGCACCGCACGCATACGCGACTGCCCTTCGGTCTGGCCGGTTGCATGCTGGAACCGAAGATTGAACTGCTCGCGCTTCAGATCAATGAGAAGCGTATCCAGTTCTTCAACAGTCTTGGCACGCAGATCGGCCGGCTTGCTTGCCTTTGCCATCTCACGCGTCTCCAATACGGGTCACAAACTTCGTTTTGATCGGCAGCTTTGCCGCACCCAGAGCCAGCGCTTCACGCGCGACTTCGGGCGACACGCCTTCGATCTCGAACAGGATACGACCCGGCTTCACTCGGGCCACCCAGTATTCAGGCGACCCCTTGCCGGAGCCCATACGCACTTCTGCGGGCTTTGTCGAGACCGGAAGGTCAGGAAAAATCCGAATCCACACGCGACCCGCACGTTTCATCGCACGGGTAATGGCCCGACGGGCCGCTTCGATCTGACGGGCGGTAATCCGTTCCGGCTGCAGCGCCTTGAGGCCAAAGGCCCCAAAGTTCAGGGTCGTCCCGCCTTTCGCCAGTCCATGGATGCGGCCCTTGTGGGCCTTGCGGAACTTTGTCCGCTTGGGAGAAAGCATTGTTTCAAATCCTCAGCGCCGCCTGGCGCACTCTGGTCCCTATTCCCCGCAGATCAGCGCTGCGGGGCCTGCTCGGCGGCGCGACGATCCTGCGCCAACGGATCATGGGCAAGAATCTCGCCCTTGAAGATCCACACCTTCACACCACAGGTGCCATAGGTCGTCTTTGCCGTCGCCACACCATAATCGATATCGGCGCGCAGCGTATGCAGCGGCACGCGTCCTTCGCGGTACCATTCGACACGCGCGATTTCGGCGCCACCCAGACGACCAGAACAGTTGATCCGGATGCCCTGTGCGCCAAGACGCATGGCGGACTGCACGGCGCGCTTCATGGCGCGACGGAAGGCAACACGACGTTCGAGCTGCTGTGCGATGTTATCAGCCACCAGCGTCGCATCGATTTCCGGCTTGCGGATCTCGACAATGTTCAGCGCAACATCGGTCTTCGCCATACGGGTCAGATCCTTGCGCAGCACGTCGATATCCTGCCCCTTCTTGCCGATGACGACACCCGGACGCGCGGCATAGATCGTCACGCGCGGCTTCTTGGCCGGACGTTCGATCACGACACGCGACACGCCAGCGCCAGACAGCTTGCGACGCAGGTAGGAACGCAGCTTCAGGTCATCATGCAGCAGACGGGCATAATCGGCATCCGCATACCAGCGGCTGTCCCAGGTGCGATTGATGCCGAGCCGCAGCCCGATCGGATTGACTTTATGTCCCATGGATCAGGCCGCCTTCTTTCCGGTTGCCGCTTCTGCCTCGGGCTGACGCTCTGCCACGATGATCGTCAGATGGCTGAAAAACTTTTCGATGCGGGCCGAACGGCCACGGCCACGGGCGTGGAAACGGCGCATGACGATCGACTTGCCAACTTCCGCGCGCGCCACGACCAACTGGTCAACATCCAACTGGTGGTTGTTCTCGGCGTTCGCGATGGCGCTTTCCAGCGTCTTTTTCACCTGCTGTGCAATGCGACGCTTAGAGAATGTCAGCGTCGCAACAGCCTGTGCGGCAGGCTTGTTGCGGATCAGACCCGCAACAAGGTTCAGTTTACGCGGGCTGATGCGGATGTTCCGCGTAGTGGCCTGCGCTTCGGTTTCCGCGAGCGTGCGCGGATGCTTAGGCTTGCTCATGATCAGCCCCGCTTCGCTTTCTTGTCCGAGGAATGACCCGTAAAGGTGCGGGTCGGCGAAAATTCACCGAACTTATGCCCGACCATGTTCTCGGTCACCTGCACGGGCAGGAACTTGTGCCCGTTATAGACGCCAAACGTCAGTCCCACGAACTGCGGCAGGATGGTTGAGCGACGCGACCAGATCTTGATCACTTCGTTACGGCCCGACGCGCGCGACGCATCGGCTTTATTCAGTAGATACCCGTCCACGAACGGGCCCTTCCAGACGGAACGTGCCATCTTGTATGCCCCTTACTTGCCGGTCTTCCGGCGACGGATAATCAGACTGTCCGTACGCTTGTTGACCCTGGTCTTGTAACCCTTTGTCGGCTTGCCCCATGGCGTAACCGGATGACGACCGCCCGAAGTCCGGCCTTCACCACCACCATGCGGATGGTCGACCGGGTTCATGACAACGCCACGGTTATGCGGGCGACGGCCAAGCCAGCGGGCGCGACCTGCCTTACCCATATGCTGGTTCATGTTGTCCGGGTTGGACACCGCACCGATCGTCGCCATGCACTCGGCACGCACGACACGCAGTTCACCAGACTGCAGCTTGATCTGGGCATAGCCCATATCCTTGCCGACCAACTGTGCATAGGTGCCAGCCGAACGGGCGATCTTCCCACCAGCACCGGCCTTGAGCTCGATGTTGTGGATGATCGTGCCCACCGGCACCGCCGACAACGGCATCGCGTTGCCAGGCTTGATGTCCGCACGCAGGCCGGACACCACCTGATCACCCGCCTGCAGACGCTGCGGCGCAATGATATAGGCGAGTTCACCGTCAGCATACTTCACCAGTGCGATGAAAGCCGTGCGGTTGGGATCATATTCCAGACGCTCCACCGTGCCGACAACGTCGAACTTGCGACGCTTGAAATCGACATAGCGGTAGGACTGCTTATGACCACCACCGATGAAACGCGAGGTGGTGCGGCCGTGGTTATTACGACCGCCGCTCTTGTTCTTGCCCTCGGTCAGCCCTTTGACGGGCTTGCCCTTCCACAGCTCCTTGCGGTCGATCAGGACCGTTCCGCGCAGGCTGGGGGTAACCGGGTTAAAGTGCTTCAATGCCATTTCTTGTCACCCCGCGTCAGGACAGCTTGGCGGTCAGGTCAATGGACTGACCATCTGCAAGCTGCACAAACGCCTTCTTCACATCAGACCGCTGGCCGGGACGTCCCTTGAAGCGCTTCGCCTTGCCCTTCTGGATCAGGGTGTTCACACCCAGAACCTTGACGCCAAACAGTGTTTCCACCGCGACCTTGATCTCGAACTTCGACGCACCGGAAGCGACCTTGAAACCAACCTGGTTCTTTTCAGACAGGGCGGTCGCTTTTTCCGTGATCAGCGGCGCGCGAATGATGTCATACATCGCCTCACGCGACATACGTTCCGCCTTTTTGCGGAGAGCGAGGATGTTGGTCATGCCAGACGCTCCTTCAGACCCTCAAGCCCGGCGCGCGTAATCGCCAGCACTTCGTGATTGAGGATGTCATAGACATTCGCACCGATGGTCGGAAGGATATCGATCTTCGGCAGGTTGCGTGCCGCCCGACCGAAGTTTTCCTCAACCGCGGCATCCACGATCAGCGCGGACTTCCAGCCAAGCACCTTCAGCTTCTTCGCCAGTTCGGAAGACTTGCCCGATGCCGTGGCGGCGTCGAGCACCACCAGCTTGCCTTCGGCAGCCTTCTGCGACAGCGCTGAAATCAGGCCCAGGCGACGCACCTTCTTGGGCAGGTCATAGCCATGGTCGCGCACGACCGGCCCATGAACCACGCCACCAGTACGGTACTGCGGTGAACGCAGCGACCCCTGACGGGCGCTACCCGTACCCTTCTGCCGATAGGGCTTCTTGGTCGTGCCGGAGACTTCCCCCATGCCCTTGACCTTATGCGTGCCCGCACGGCGCTTCGCCAACTGCCAGTGAACGACGCGGGCCATGATGTCGGCACGCGGCTCAACCTTGAAAATCTCGTCGGGAAGCGTTGCCGTACCGGCGCTTCCGTTCTCGAGGGTTTTGATCTCGTAATCCATTGCCCTCTATCCTCAGCCCGCTACCTGGGCCAGGGCGGCCGGATACGGCACCTCGGCATGACGGGGCTTCTTGATCGCATCACGAACCAGAATCAGCTCATTCTTGCCGCCCGGGACGGAGCCGCAGATCATCAGCAGATTCTTCTCGGCATCGACGGCGGCCACTTCCAGATTCAGGGTGGTGACGCGTTCCGAACCGAGATGTCCGGCCATTTTCTTGTTCTTGAAGACCTTGCCCGGATCCTGACGATTACCCGTCGATCCGTGCGAACGGTGACTGATCGAGACACCATGCGAGGCTTCGAGACCGGCAAAGTTCCAGCGCTTCATCGCGCCGGCAAACCCTTTACCCTTGCTGGTGCCGGTCACATCCACTTTCTGCCCAACGACGAAGTGAGCGGCAGAGAGCGTGGCGCCAACTTCCAGAACGGCATCATCTGCCACCCGGAATTCCACCAGCTTCTTCTTCGGCTCCACCTTCGCCTTGGCGAAATGGCCACGGCACGGCTTCGTTACATTCTTGACCTTGGCCTTGCCCGAACCAAGCTGGACAGCTGAATAGCCATCACGCTCCTGGGTGCGGACATCAACCACCTGCAGGTCATCAACCTGCAGGACAGTCACCGGCACATGTGTGCCGTCTTCCTTGAACAGCCGGGTCATTCCCAGCTTTTTTGCGATCAATCCGGTGCGCATCGTCTGGACCTTAGAGTTTAATCTCGACATCCACGCCAGCGGCGAGGTCGAGTTTCATGAGAGCGTCCACGGTCTGCGGGGTCGGCTCGACAATGTCGAGCAGCCGGCGATGGGTCCGAATTTCGAACTGCTCGCGGCTTTTCTTATCCACATGGGGAGAACGGTTGACAGTGAACCGTTCGATATGCGTCGGCAGCGGGATAGGACCCCGAACCCGCGCACCCGTACGCTTCGCCGTATTGACGATCTCTTTTGTGCTGTTATCGAGCACCCGATGATCGTACGCCTTCAGGCGAATGCGGATGTTCTGGTTGTCCATCTTTCTGTTTCAGTCCAACTTTAACTGGTTCGGGGGAACCCGATCCGCCAATGATATCCCCGGCCAGATCACTCTGACCGGGGGCATCATCACTTCAGTTACTTACAATCACGCAGTGATCGAAGCGACCACGCCTGCACCGACCGTACGGCCACCTTCGCGAATAGCGAAGCGCAGGCCTTCATCCATGGCGATCGGGGCGATCAGTTCAACATCCATGGCGACGTTATCACCAGGCATGACCATTTCCGTGCCTTCCGGCAGGTGAACAACGCCAGTGACGTCGGTCGTGCGGAAATAGAACTGCGGACGATAGTTGGTGAAGAACGGCGTGTGACGGCCACCCTCTTCCTTCGTCAGGATGTAGGCTTCAGCCTTGAACTTCGTGTGCGGGGTAATGGAACCCGGCTTTGCCAGGACCTGACCACGCTCCACGTCTTCACGCTTCGTGCCACGCAGCAGCGCACCGATGTTGTCACCAGCTTCACCGCGATCAAGCAGCTTGCGGAACATTTCGACGCCCGTCACCGTGGTCTTCTGCGTCGGACGCAGACCAACGATTTCGATTTCGTCGCCCACGTTCACGGCGCCACGTTCGACACGGCCCGTCACCACGGTGCCACGACCGGAGATCGAGAACACGTCTTCGATCGGCATCAGGAACGGACGGTCAATCGGACGTTCCGGCTGCGGGATATATTCGTCAACAGCGTTCATCAGGTCGAGAACACGGTTTTCGCCAACTTCCGGATCGCCATCTTCCAGCGTCACCAGGGCCGAACCCTTGACGATGGGGATATCGTCGCCGGGGAACTGATAAGCGGACAGAAGTTCGCGAACTTCCATTTCCACCAGTTCCAGAAGTTCCGGGTCATCAACCTGGTCGACCTTGTTCAGGAAGACAACCAGGGCCGGAACGCCAACCTGGCGGGCCAGCAGGATGTGTTCACGCGTCTGGGGCATCGGGCCGTCAGCGGCCGACACAACCAGGATCGCGCCGTCCATCTGCGCCGCACCCGTGATCATGTTCTTCACATAGTCAGCGTGACCGGGGCAGTCGACATGGGCGTAATGACGCTTTGCCGTTTCATACTCAACGTGAGCGGTGGAGATCGTGATACCACGGGCGCGCTCTTCCGGCGCCGCGTCGATCATGTCGTACGCCTTGAACTCCGCACCGCCGCTCTTGGCGAGCGTCTTGGTGATAGCAGCGGTCAGCGAGGTCTTGCCGTGATCGACGTGACCGATCGTGCCGATGTTGCAGTGCGGCTTATTCCGCTCAAATTTAGCCTTTGCCATCGTTTTCTCCGTTACTTCGGCCTCATGCCGAAAGTCGGGTTAGAAAGTTCCGTGTCGGAAGCCGAGCCGGTGAATATACCGACCTGACGCCCTTTACCAGCGGTAATGACTGAACGCCTTGTTGGCTTCTGCCATGCGATGCGTATCTTCGCGCTTCTTGACGGCGGCACCACGGTTGTTGACCGCATCCAGAAGCTCGTTCGACAGGCGTTCCTGCATCGTGTTTTCGCCCCGCTTGCGCGACGCGTCGATCAGCCAGCGGATCGCAAGCGCCTGACGACGCTCGGCCCGGACTTCGACCGGAACCTGGTAGGTCGCACCACCAACGCGGCGCGAACGCACCTCGACGGCAGGCTTCACGTTATCCAGCGCACCGTGGAACAGCACCACCGGATCAGCAGCAGCCCCACCGCGACGACGCAGCACCTCAAGGGCGCCATAGACGATCCCTTCGGCGGTGGACTTCTTGCCGTCGTACATCAGGGCGTTCATGAAACGCGTGATGACGACATCACCAAATTTCGGATCGGGAAGAATCTCGCGCTTAACAGCGCGATGACGGCGACTCATGCCTGATATTCCTTTTACTTAGGACGCTTCGCGCCATAGAGCGAGCGACGCTGACGACGCTTGGCGATACCCTGGGTATCCAGAACGCCGCGCAGAATGTGATATCGCACGCCAGGAAGATCCTTGACGCGACCGCCGCGGATCAGGACGACACTATGTTCCTGAAGGTTGTGGCCTTCACCCGGAATATAGCTCACAACCTCATAACCGTTCGTCAGGCGCACCTTCGCAACCTTACGCAGAGCCGAGTTCGGCTTCTTCGGTGTGGTTGTGTAAACACGAGTACAAACGCCACGCTTCTGCGGACATCCCTGCAGGGCAGGTACCTTGTTGCGTTTGGCTGCGGGCTCGCGGCCTTTCGCGATCAACTGGTTGATGGTCGGCATACGCCTTTCCCGATCCTTACAAATTTCGGCCGGCCAACCCCAAAGTCTGGTTGCCGACTGTCGTTCACAACAAAACCCCAACGAATGAAGATCATTCGGTCGGGCATCATATATGCATCCGGCCTTGGCCGCCCGATTCCCGGGTGGCGGCACCGCATGCGAGCATGCTGCATTCGACGGCCAACGACGTCATTCAGACAGGGCTAGCCGAGGGCGCGGAACCTACGAAGAGAATGGCTTGAAGTCAAGCCTTTGCTCAGGATTCGGCCATGCATGCAGCATGGCCATTCCGCATGGGGTATGAAAACACCCCATTACAATATGAAACGGGATGATTCGGCGTTCCATGCACCGAGTCCCGAATCGGAATCCGCCAGATTGCAGACCCCGATGCAGCATTAGACCGGCGGATGGGGTGCCACATGGCCCCCACCCGCACAGCCGGTATTATTCGGCGGCCTTTGTTGAGGCAACCGCAGGCTTCGCCTGAGCAAGGCGCTGACGGTCCTGGCCGGCAGCCACTGCACGCAGCTTGTTCATCACGCTGCCTGTGCCCGCCGGGATCAGGCGCCCGACGATCACGTTTTCCTTCAGGCCGTTCAACGTATCCTTCTTGCCCGCCGTAGCGGCTTCGGTAAGGACGCGCGTTGTTTCCTGGAAGGATGCAGCAGAAATGAACGACTGCGTCTGCAGGGAGGCCTTGGTGATGCCCTGAAGCACGGGCATGGCCACGGCAGGACGTTCGCCGATGTTCAGGCGCTTGGTATTCTCCGTCTCGTACTCGATCCGGTCCACCGTCTCGCCAATCAGGTAGGTCGTATCACCCGGCTCAAGGATCTCGACCTTCTGCAGCATCTGGCGGACGATCACCTCGATGTGCTTGTCGTTGATCTTCACGCCCTGCAGACGATAGACGTCCTGAATCTCGTTCACGAGGTAGTCGGACAGCGCCTCGACCCCCAGAACCTTCAGGATGTCATGCGGCACGCGCGGACCATCGACCAGCGGATCGCCAACCTGAACGAAATCGCCTTCCTGAACCGAGACATGCTTGCCCTTGGGGATCAGGTAATCGGTTTCCTCGCCCGTTTCGTCGTTCTTGACGATGACACGGCGCTTCGACTTGTAATCCTTGCCGAATTCGACGCGACCTTCGGTTTCGGAAATGATGGCATGGTCCTTGGGACGCCGCGCCTCGAACAATTCGGCGACACGCGGCAGACCACCGGTAATGTCACGTGTCTTCGAACCTTCGCGCGGGATGCGCGCCAGCACGTCGCCCGCGTTGACATGTGCGCCATTTTCCACCGACAGCAGCGAGTCAGGTGACAGGAAGTAACGCGCATCGTTGCCATTCGCCAGCTTGACCACGTCGCCCTTGGCATCCTTGAGCTGCAGACGCGGCCGAAGATCGACCCCCTTGGATGCCTGCTTGTAGTCAACGACAACCTTCGACGTCAGGCCGGTGACCTCATCCATACGCTCGACAAGCGTGATGGAATCGATCAGGTCGAGATATTCGACCGTGCCTGCCTGCTCCGTAATGATCGGCAGGGTATACGGATCCCACTCGGCCAGCTTCTGGCCACGCGTGACCTCGACCCCATCTTCGATCAGCAGACGTGCGCCATAAGGTACGCGATAGCGCGCACGCTCCGTCCCCTTGTCATCCGTCAGCAGGATTTCGCAGTTACGCGACATGACGATGGTTACGTTCTGGCTGTTCTGCACCACGTTGCGGTTGCGGATCGTCGCCTTGCCATCGCGTGACGCCTCGACCATCGACTGTTCCGCGCCACGCTGCGCCGCACCACCGATATGGAAGGTGCGCATCGTCAACTGCGTGCCGGGTTCACCAATGGACTGCGCTGCGATGACGCCCACGGCCTCACCGATGTTTACCGGCGTGCCTCGGGCCAGATCACGACCATAGCAGTGGCCGCACACGCCCACGCGGCTGTCACATGTCAGGACCGAACGGATCAGGATGCTTTCCACCCCGGCCTTCTCGATCTGTTCTGCCTGCGCTTCTTCAATCAGGGTATTGCGCTTGAACAGCACCTCACCCGATGCGGGATCAAGCACATCGGCTGCAAGCGTACGACCCAGCATACGCTCGGACAGAGATGCGACAACCTCGCCGCCATCCATCACCGCACGCACCGTCAGGCCGCGTTCCGTGCCACAATCGTCTTCGACGATGATGCAATCCTGCGCCACATCGACAAGGCGTCGTGTCAGATAGCCGGAGTTCGCGGTCTTCAGCGCCGTATCGGCCAGGCCCTTACGCGCGCCATGGCTGGAGGTGAAGTAATCGAGAACCGACAGACCTTCCTTGAAGTTGGCGATGATCGGCTGTTCGATGATCTCGCCTGACGGCTTGGCCATCAGGCCACGCATGCCGGCAAGCTGCTTCATCTGTGCTGGCGACCCACGGGCACCAGAATGGCTCATCATCCATACCGAATTGGTGGGCTTGCCGATTTCCTGCTTGGAAATCTCCTTCATCATCGCGGCCTGCACTTCGTCCGTGCAACGCGACCATGCGTCAACCACCTTGTTATAGCGTTCGCCCGCCGTAATCAGGCCGTCCTGATACTGCTGCTCGAATTCCTTGACCTCATTCGCGGTATGTTCGACGAGCTCCTTCTTCTCCTTCGGCACGATCATATCGTCCTTGCCAAAGGAAATGCCGGCTTTCGCCGCATGCTTGAAGCCAAGGCCCATCAGGCGGTCACAGAAAATGACGCACTCTTTCTGCCCGCAATGGCGATACACCGCGTCGATGACGTCGGACACTGTCTTCTTGGTCAACTGCTTGTTGATCAGCGAGAACGGCAGCGCCGCACTGCGCGGCAGGATCTGCGCGACCAGCATGCGGCCAGGCGTTGTGACGACGGTTTCACGCGTGACGGTACCATCCGCGTCGACATTCTCGATCCGGGCGCGGATCTTGTCATGCAGCTTCACCGCACCGGTGGTCAGGGCATATTCGACCTCTCCCACACTGGAGAAAGAAGAAGCACCGTTCACCGTCACCCTGCCCTGCGCATCATATTCGTTGCGATCAGGGGTAGCGCGGAATTCCGGCGTCTCAAGGCTCAGATAATACAGGCCAAGGACAATATCCTGCGACGGCACGATAATCGGCTTGCCATTCGCGGGGCTGAGGATGTTGTTGGTGGACATCATCAGCACGCGCGCCTCAAGCTGTGCCTCAAGGCTCAGCGGGACATGCACGGCCATCTGATCGCCGTCAAAGTCGGCGTTGAACGCGGTGCAGACCAGCGGATGCAACTGGATCGCCTTGCCTTCGATCAACACCGGCTCGAACGCTTGGATACCCAGACGATGCAGCGTTGGCGCACGGTTGAGCATGACCGGATGTTCGCGGATCACCTCTTCAAGGATATCCCAGACTTCGGGACGTTCCTTCTCCACCATCCGCTTGGCGGCCTTGATGGTGGTGGCGTGACCATACTTCTCCAGCTTGGAGTAGATGAACGGCTTGAACAGCTCCAGCGCCATCTTTTTGGGCAGACCACACTGGTGCAGTTTCAGTTCCGGGCCAACCACGATGACCGAACGGCCGGAATAATCAACGCGCTTGCCCAGCAGGTTCTGGCGGAAACGCCCCTGCTTGCCCTTCAGCATGTCCGAAAGCGACTTCAGCGGACGCTTATTCGCCCCTGTGATGGCGCGGCCGCGACGGCCGTTATCGAACAGGGCGTCAACCGATTCCTGCAGCATGCGCTTTTCGTTGCGCACGATGATGTCAGGCGCGCGCAGTTCGATCAGCCGCTTCAGGCGATTGTTGCGGTTGATGACACGGCGATACAGGTCATTCAGGTCGGATGTCGCGAAACGACCCCCATCCAGCGGCACCAGCGGGCGCAGTTCCGGCGGAATGACCGGGATCAGCTCCATGATCATCCATTCGGGGCGCGATTCACTTTCGGAAAACGCCTCGATCAGCTTCAGCCGCTTGACCAGCTTCTTGCGCTTCGCCTCGGACGTGGTGTCCTTCAGCTCCTGGCGCAGCTCGACCTTCTCCTGGTCGCAGTCGATGCGCTCAAGGATCTTCTTGATCGCTTCGGCCCCGATCCCGACCTCAATCCCTTCGTCGCCATGTTCGTCCATGACGTCGAGATACTGGTCTTCGGTCAGCAGGCTGTACTGCTTGAGCGGCGAGGTGCCGGGTTCAAGGACCACATAGCTTTCGAAATACAGGATCTTTTCCAGATCCTTCAGCGTCATATCGACCATCAGGCCGATCCGGCTGGGCAGCGATTTCAGGAACCAGATATGCGCAACCGGGCTGGCAAGCTCGATATGGCCCATACGTTCGCGACGGACCTTGGCCAGCGTGACCTCGACACCGCATTTTTCGCAGATGATCCCACGGAATTTCATCCGCTTATATTTGCCGCACAGACATTCGTAATCCTTGATAGGACCGAAAATCCGCGCACAGAACAGACCATCGCGCTCCGGCTTGAAGGTGCGATAATTGATGGTCTCGGGCTTCTTGATCTCGCCATAGGACCATGACCGGATCTGCTCGGCCGAGGCGAGCTGGATCTTGATCTGGTCGAAGGTCATCGCCTGGCCTGTCTGGCCAAGGATCTTCATGAGTTCATTCATGCGCCGCAAACCCCCTGAGGGAAAAGAACGAGGGCAGACCGACTATCTGCCCCCATCCCTGAAAATAAAACGTATGGACGGGTCGTTACCTTGTTCATGGAACGATCAGCTACCGCTCTGTTCCAGATCCACGTTCAGGCCCAGCGACTTCAGTTCCTTGATCAGGACGTTGAAGCTTTCGGGGATGCCGGCCTCGAAATCATCCTGCTCGCGCACGATGGCTTCATAGACCTTGGTGCGGCCCGACACGTCATCGGACTTCACCGTCAGCATTTCCTGCAGCGTGTAGGCCGCCCCATAGGCTTCGAGCGCCCAGACTTCCATTTCACCGAAACGCTGTCCACCGAACTGCGCCTTACCACCCAGCGGCTGCTGTGTGACCAGCGAATACGGACCGATCGAACGGGCATGGATCTTGTCATCCACAAGATGATGCAGCTTCAGCATATAGATGTAGCCGACCGTGGTCTTGCGCTCGAACGGCTCACCCGTGCGACCGTCGATCAACTGCGACTGCCCCGACTTGTCGAGCCCGGCCTTCTCCAGCATCGCTTCGATGTCCGGGATCGACGCACCATCGAACACCGGCGTCGCAATGGGCACGCCCTTGCGCAGGTTATTCGACAGTTCAAGCAACTGGGCATCCGTCATATCGGCGATATTGGCTGCGAAAGCATCCTCGCCATAGACGGAACGCAGTTCGTCAAGCAGTTCCTGCCGCTTCTCACCCGTCTTGTGATAGGTATCGACAAGCTGCCCGATCCCGCGACCGATATTGGCGCAGGCCCAGCCAAGGTGGGTTTCAAGGATCTGCCCCACATTCATGCGCGACGGCACGCCAAGCGGGTTGAGCAGCAGGTCCACAGGGGTGCCGTCCTCAAGGAACGGCATGTCCTCCACCGGTACGACGCGGGAGACAACACCCTTGTTGCCGTGGCGACCGGCCATCTTGTCACCCGGTTGCAGCTTGCGCTTCACCGCGACGAACACCTTGACCATCTTCATCACGCCCGGCGGCAGTTCGTCGCCACGCTGCAGCTTTTCGACCTTGTTGTCGAAACGTGCCTGAATGCGCGACACCGCCGTATCGAACTCACGACGCAGGACTTCCAGTTCGGCCATCACCGCATCGGACGTCACGGTGACATTGCGCCACGCGCCACGCGGATGCTCCGACAGGACCTCGTCCGTGATCGGCGTGCCAGAACGGATACCCTTGAAGCCCGCCCCTGCCGTCTGCCCGATCAGATGTTCACGCAGACGGTTGTAGAAGGAACGTTCCTGAATGGCGCGCTCGTCATCGCGGTCCTTCGCCAGACGCTCGATCTCCGCGCGTTCGATCGCCATCGCGCGCTCATCCTTGTCCACGCCACGGCGGGAGAAGACACGCACATCGACAATCGTGCCACTGGTGCCCGGCGGCAGCTTCAGCGAGGTATCGCGGACGTCGGATGCCTTTTCACCAAAGATGGCGCGCAGCAGCTTTTCTTCCGGCGTCATCGGGCTTTCGCCCTTTGGCGTGACCTTACCAATCAGGATATCGCCCGGATTCACCTCTGCACCGACATAGACGATGCCGGCTTCGTCAAGGTTGCGCAGCGCTTCTTCGCCAACATTGGGGATGTCGCGGGTGATTTCCTCCTGTCCCAGCTTCGTATCACGAGCCATGACCTCGAATTCCTCGATATGGATCGAGGTAAAGACGTCATCACGCGCGATGCGTTCGGAAATCAGGATCGAATCTTCGAAGTTGTAGCCGTTCCACGGCATGAACGCGACCAGCACGTTCCGCCCCAGCGCCAGTTCACCAAGTTCGGTGGAAGGACCATCAGCGATGATCTCGCCCGCCGAAACCTGATCCCCCACGCGGACCAGCGGACGCTGGTTGATGCAGGTGGACTGGTTCGAACGCATATATTTGCGCAGGCGATAGATATCGACACCCTGCGTCGCACCCGCATCGTCGGTTGCACGCACCACGATACGCGCACCGTCGATCTGGTCCACGATGCCACGACGCCGGGCAACAATGGTCGCACCCGAATCATGGGCGACGGCCGCTTCCATCCCGGTGCCAACCAGCGGCGCGTCGGAACGCACCAGCGGCACCGCCTGGCGCTGCATGTTCGATCCCATCAGCGCGCGGTTTGCGTCATCGTTTTCAAGGAACGGGATCAGGGCCGCGGCAACCGACACAAGCTGCTTGGGCGACACGTCACAGGCCGTCACCTCATCGGGCAGGACCTGACGGAAATCACCGCCACGACGCACTGACACCAGCTCGTCCGTCAGCTTCCCGTGGGCATCCTGCTCTGCGTCCGCCTGCGCGACGATGAGCTTGTCTTCCTCCATCGCGGACAGGTATTTCCAGCCGCTCTGCAGGACACCGCCCTCGACCATGCGGTACGGGGTTTCGATGAATCCGTACTTGTTGACCTTGGCATAGGTCGCAAGGGAGTTGATCAGACCAATGTTCGGACCTTCCGGCGTTTCGATCGGGCAGATGCGGCCATAATGTGTCGGGTGGACGTCACGAACCTCAAAGCCCGCGCGCTCACGCGTCAGACCACCCGGACCAAGCGCCGAAAGGCGACGCTTGTGCGTAACTTCCGACAGGGGGTTGGTCTGGTCCATGAACTGGCTGAGCTGCGAGGAGCCAAAGAATTCGCGCACGGCGGCGGCGGCAGGCTTCGCATTGATCAGGTCATGCGGCATGACCGTGTCGATATCGACGGACCCCATGCGTTCGCGGATCGCACGCTCCATACGCAGCAGGCCGACACGATACTGGTTTTCCATCAGTTCGCCGACCGAACGGACACGACGGTTGCCAAGATTGTCGATATCGTCGATCGCACCGCGACCGTCCTTCAACTCGCACATGATCTTGACCGTGCGCAGGATGTCTTCCTTACGCAGGACACGCACGGTGTCAGGCACGTCAACACCCAGGCGCATGTTCATCTTCACGCGGCCAACGGCGGACAGGTCATAGCGGTCAGGGTCGAAGAACAGGCCGGAGAACATGGCTTCCGCCGTTTCCGGCGTCGGCGGTTCGCCAGGACGCATGACACGATAGATATCGGTCAGCGCATCGTCACGCGATGTGTTCTTGTCAATCGCAAGCGTATTGCGGATCCACGGACCATTGGTCGCATCGATCGCAAGCGTCACCAGCTTGGTGACACCATCGGCCTCCAGCGCCTCAAGGCGGGTTTCAGTCAGTTCGTCACCAGCTTCGGCAAAGATCTCGCCCGTGTCGGGGTTGACCATGTCGAACGCGATGAAACGCCCGATCAGCCCTGCGGGACCGACCAGCACGTCCTTTGTGGTTTCCGCGATCTTGCGGACCATACGCGCCGTCAGCTTGGTGTCCACCTGGGCAACGATCTCACCCGTATCGGCATCCACCAGCGGTTCCAGCAGCTTCTGGCCACGGAACGCATCGGGGTCAAAACGGCGGGCCCATCCCTTTCCGCTCTTGATGAACTCGACCTGGCCATAGAAATAGCCAAGGATTTCATCGGGGCTCATGCCCTGGATTTCCATGGAATCGACGTCGCCGCCCTCGGCCGCCTTCGCTTCGCGCGCGGCTCGCGATTCCTCGCCCTCCAGCGCGTACAGAAGCGTCGTGACCGGCAGCTTGCGCTTGCGGTCGATGCGGACGTAGATCAGGTCCTTACTGTCGAATTCGAAATCCAGCCACGACCCACGATACGGAATAACGCGTGCGGCGAACAGGAACTTGCCCGATGAATGGGTCTTGCCCTTGTCGTGGTCGAAAAACACGCCGGGGCTGCGATGCATCTGGCTGACGATGACGCGCTCGGTCCCGTTGATGATGAACGTGCCGTTGTCGGTCATGAGCGGCATGTCGCCCATATAGACCGGCTGTTCCTTGATATCGCGGATCGAACGCGATCCCGTATCCTCATCCACGTCCCACACGATCAGGCGCAGGATCACCTTCAGCGGCGCGGCAAAGGTCAGCCCGCGCTGGATGCATTCCTCAACATCGTATTTCGGCTCTTCGAGTTCATAGCTGACGAATTCGAGTCGCCCACGTCCGGCAAAATCATTGATCGGAAAGACGGAACGGAACACTTCCTGCAAACCGGTCGGCGTCCGGCTGTCGGGTGACACGTTCATCTGCAGGAATGCCTCGTAACTGGCACGCTGCACGTCGATCAGATTGGGCATCGGAGCGATTTCGGGTATACGCCCGAAGCTCTTGCGGATGCGTTTGCGTCCCGTGAACGATTTCGTAATCGCGTTCATCGCCTATCCAGCCCCCATCCACACAGACCTGCTCCCCGTCCTCCATCATGGCCTTGCGGCTCGGGACAAAGACAGATCCAGAAATTCTTTCAGGTTGCCCATCCTCATGGACCAACCCCGGACCCGTCCCTTCACATGACTTGAGGACGGCCCCTTCTACCGCCAAAGGCACCCGAGACCTTGACGGTCAGGGTGCCTGTAACGCCCAAGGGGGCGGAGGTCTGACGACCTCCACCCTCACCTGAATATCATCTCAACATCCACAACAGGGAATGCTGACAGGATACATCTTATTTGATTTCGACAGAAGCGCCGTTGTCTTCAAGGGTCTTCTTGATCTTCTCGGCTTCATCCTTGCTGACGCCTTCCTTGACGGTCTTGGGCGCGCCCTCGACCAGGTCCTTGGCTTCCTTCAGGCCCAGGCCCGTGATGCCACGGATTTCCTTGATGACGTTGATCTTCTTGTCGCCAGCCTTCGCCAGCACCACGTCGAATTCGGTCTTTTCCTCAGCAGCAGCGGCCGGAGCAGCAGCAGCGGCAGCAACAGCAACCGGAGCAGCAGCGGAAACGCCCCACTTCTCTTCGAGCAGCTTCGACAGCTCAGCAGCTTCGAGAACCGTAAGAGCGGACAGTTCGTCAACAAGTTTGTTCAGATCGGCCATGATTCAGTCTTCCTAATTTATACACTGGTTGGCGTGGCACAATCCCGAAATTTCGGAAAAGTACCATTTTGTTGATATCCCGGCTTACCGGGACAGGGGTGGCTAGGCTGCCTCGCCCGTCTTGGCATAGGCACCAAAAACCCGTGCAAGCTGTCCGCCCGGCGCCTGCAGCACGCCCGCGATGCGCGTTGCCGGCGTGGAGATAAGCCCCACCAGCTGCGCCCGGAGCACGTCCAGGGAGGGCAGTTCCGCCAGCGCCTTGACACCCTCGACACTCAGTGTCTGGGAGCCAAGCGATCCGCCGAGCAGAACAAGCTTGTCATTGGTTTTGGCGAACTCGACCAGCACCTTTGCAACTGCAACAGGTTCATCCGCCCACGAAATCGCGGTCGGCCCCTTCAGCAGCGGCGCGATGCCTTCGAACTGGGTCCCTGCCAGGGCGAGATTGGCCAGCCGGTTCTTCGCGACCTTGTAAGTCGCTCCGGCCGCGCGCACACGCCGCCGAAGTTCCGTCACATCAGCCACCGTCAGCCCGTCATTACGGGTGACAACGACCATGGACGTCTCGGCGAACACGGCCGCGAGGGAGGCAACAAACTCCCGCTTCTCCGTACGGTCCAAATCCCGTCTCCATCGTCATCCACCAGAAAACCTGGTGGATTGGGTTTACCCTTGGGGCCTGCCCAACATGAGCCTGCCCCGGTTCGCCTGTCCTTTGTAAACGGAACAACCAGTGTCAGGTGACATGCACCTGCGGCCCGGCAATCCCCGTCTTCCGGCTGCAACCCCACAGGGGCAATCAAGGCACAAGGCCACATCCGGTCATGGACAGGTTCGGAAAATGGCCCGCAGGATGGGCCATTCCCTTTTATCCCACCCCATCAGGGGCGGGACAATCCTTCATCAGGATGCGGCGAGCGTCGCCACATCGAGATGCACACCCGGTCCCATCGTGGACGACAGGGACACCTTCTTGATGTAGGTGCCCTTCGCGCCCGTGGGACGGGCCTTCTGCACCGCATCGACGAATGCGCGGATGTTTTCAGCAAGCTTGGCTTCGTCGAACGAGGCCTTGCCGATACCGGCATGCACGATACCGGCCTTTTCCGCACGGTATTCGACCTGACCGGACTTCGCCGCGGTAACGGCGCCCTTCACATCCATCGTGACCGTGCCCAGCTTCGGGTTGGGCATCAGGCCACGCGGGCCAAGGATCTTGCCCAGACGGCCGACCAGCGCCATCATGTCCGGCGTCGCGATGCAGCGGTCGAACTCGATCTCGCCAGCCTGCACCTTGGCGGCCAGGTCTTCGGCACCGACAACATCGGCACCGGCGGCAGTCGCTTCCTCGGCCTTCGGGCCACGGGCGAACACGCCAACGCGCAGGGTCTTGCCCGTACCATTCGGCAGGGACAGCAGGCCACGGACCATCTGGTCGGCATGACGTGGGTCAATGCCCAGGTTCATGGAGATTTCGACCGTCTCGTCAAACTTCGCCTTCGCACCCTGCTTCACCAGGGAGATGGCTTCGTCCAGGCCATAGGCCTTGGTCGCATCAACATTGGCGCGCGCGGCGGCCAGACGCTTGTTCTTTGCCATGGACTTTAGCCCTCCACCACGTCGAGGCCGATGGAGCGCGCTGAACCGGTCAGCATGCGCACGGCGCCGTCGATGTCATTGGCGTTCATGTCTTTCATCTTCACCTCGGCGATCTCGCGCAGCTGCGCAATCGTCACCTTGCCAACCGTCGCGGACTTGCCAACGGTGGAGCTTCCCTTGTTGACCTTGGCGGCCTTCATCAGGAAATAGGTGTTCGGCGGGGTCTTCGTGATGAAGCTGAAGGTGCGGTCAGCATAGGCGGTGATGACCACGGGAATGGGCATCCCCGGTTCCATACCCTGCGTCTTCGCGTTGAACTCCTTGCAGAACTGCATGATGTTCAGGCCGCGCTGACCAAGGGCCGGACCAACCGGCGGGGAGGGATTCGCCTTGCCGGCGGGGATCTGCAGCTTGATGTAGCCAACGATTTTTTTGGCCATATCCGGGGCTCCTGACTGTTTCACCCGGACCGCGGTTCTGGCGGTCACCCCTGCCATGATGTGGCAAGGGCAATGGACCTCCCGCGTTCCGATAAGAGGCGGGCACCTACCGCTGATTCGGGGGTGCTGTCAACCCCTGCGCGGGCAGGGCAGGCATTTCGAGGTCCTTCGACTCCGCGCCATTATCGACATTTACGCCACCTGCGGCCTTGGGAATCCGCAGGTGGGAATATTGCAGCGGGCCAAACGGACGGATCTGCCGGTGGTTCGGCAACTGGCTGCTGTCCCATCCCCCGCCAAGCGCGCGGATCAGTTCGACCTGCGCCTGCATGTAGCGGGTCTCCACCTGCACCTGGGCGATGCGTGCAGTCAGCGCCGCCACCTGTGCCACCACCACGTCAAGGTAGTTGGTCAGGCCGCCGGTATAAAGCTGCATCGTCATGTTCTGTGTGCGCAGCGACGCCTTGACGGCCTCGCCTTCCTGCCCCGCCTCGACATCAAGGTCATGGGTCAGGCTCAACCCGTCCTCCACATCCTTGAACGCGGCAAGCACCGTGGCGCGATACCGGTCTTCCGCCTGACGGTATTGCGACCAGCTACGTTGCAGTTCGGCGCGCCGCATCCCCCCCTGGAACAGGGGCAGCACAGCCTGCGCGGCATAATTGTACATGCCGTTCGCGACCTTATCGAGGGTAAAGCCATTATCCATGAACCCCGCCATCGCGCTGAAGGTTACATGTGGATAAAATGCCGCGCGCGACACGCCAATCGCCCGGTTTGCCTGCGCCATGTTGCGTTCGGCACTGGCGACATCGGGACGGCGTTCCAGCAGGGTGGAAGGCAGCCCCACCGCGATCTTCACCTTCGGGAAGCGGATTTCGGTAATCGGCGTGATATGAAAGGCGGATGGCGAGGTGTTCACCAGCACCGCAATCGCATGTTCCATCACCGCGCGGCGGGCCTGCAGGTCGGTGTCGGATGCCTGCGTGGCCGAAAGCTGTGTCTGCGCGCGCGATACGTCAATACCTGCCGCGATCGCCCCGGCCTGACGCATCTGGGTGATCTGCACCGCCGTCTGGTAATATCTGATCGAGTCCTGATACACCGCATGCTGCGCGTCCATGCCACGCAACTGCATATAATCATTAGCCAGTTCGGACTGGATACTCAGCCGCGCCACGGCGAAATCGGCGGCGGCGGCCTGTGCCTGCTGCTGGCGCATACGTTTGCGGTTGCGGATTTCAGACCAGAAATCAGGCTCCCACCGGACGCTGGCCCCCCACTGCTGTGATGACATATAGGTGGGGCCCTGGGCACCCGCCCCACGCCATAGCCGGTGCTGCGACGACTGGTTATTGGATGCCCCTGCATTGCCACCGATCTGCGGATACAGCGCCGACGCCGCCTCCGCCGACAGGTCTCGTGCCTGCGTAAAGGTTTCAGCCGCGGCCTGCAGATCAGGATTCAGGCGGCCCGCGCGTTCCTCCAGCCTGTTGAGGAGCGGGTCGTTAAAGACCACCCACCAGTCGCCACGCGGCGCACCATCGGCGGGGGCACCATAATGCATGATGCCCTCCCCCTGCCAGTTATCGGGATAGAGGTAGTGCGCGTGCCTGTATTTCGGCGCAAGGTCCACACACCCGCCAAGGCCCGCAGCCATCATCGCGCATCCGGCAAGGCAGGCCGCGCGCATCGACTGGCGGCGTGCCCGCCCCCACATGAGGCCGCCCCTCATCGGCGCGCCCCGGCGTCCGTCGCCCCCTGATCCGCGGGCATGGCCCGGACATCGTCGTCCTTCGTGCTTTCACGCGCCGGGGTCTTCGCCATCGCGGACGCACCGACATCGTTATATCCGGGGGTGGAGCCGACAAGATACACTTCCTGTCCCTCCAGCAGGCCGGAAGACGGGTTGTTGACCACACGGTCATGCAGCCCCACGCCCGCAAGTATCTGCACCTTGGTGCCAAGGTTCGTACCCACGGTGACATTACGCAGCCTGATGCGGTTATGGTCATCGACCACCGCCACCTGCATGCCCTGCGCACGGAACAGCAGCGCACCTTCGGGCAGGATCAGGATATCAGGGTCCCCCGGCGCGGTGAAATGCACGGTGGCATAGGAATCGGGCCACAGTTCACGTTTGTCATTATCAACCACCAGTTCGGTCGTCACCGTGCGGGTGGAGGCATTGAACGCCTTGGCCGTGGCAAGGAACTTCGCCTTGAACACCCGTCCCGGATATTGCGGCACGGTGATGTCGCCCGTCAGCTTGGGCCCGATGATGTCGGCATAATCCTGTGGCACGGACACAAAGATACGCATGCGATGCACGTCCGCCACACTGAACAGCTCACTTGCCGTCCCGTGGGAGGAGACATCCCCACCGCCCGCATTCACATAATCACCCACGTCAGCCAGACGTGATGTCACCACACCATCAAACGGGGCGACGATCTGCTTGAACCCGATCAGCGCGGCATAACGCGACACCTCATGTCGGGCGGCCTCGACCTCGGCGGCCTGCGCCTCGGCATTGGCGGCCTGCACATCGACCTCCTGCTGAGAGACAGCCTGCGTGCCCTGCAACGCCTTCCAGCGTTTCGCCGTGATCTGCGCCAGCTTGTAACGGGCCATTGCAACGTCGAAATTGGCCTTGGACGCGGCATACTGCGCATCAAGGCCCGGCGTGTCGATCGTGGCCAGGATTTCGCCTGCCTTCACATTCGCACCGATATCCTTGTACCACATTTGCACATAGCCCGAGACCTGCGCATAGATCGGGGCCTGGTACCATGCGGAGATATTGCCCGGCAGGTCCAGCGTGCGTGTCTTTGGCCCGTGTTCCGGCTCGATCACCTGCACGCGCGGGATGGCGGCATCGGCTGTCTGGCGGCTCAGGCTTTCGACATGCATGCGGCGTTCGACAATCCCGCCGACAACGATGACGGCCACCACGACCACCCCCAGCCAGACCCAGATCCTGCCGCCGCGCCCGCGCTGGCCCTTGATATCATCGGCGCCCGTCATGCGCGTTCTCCCTCGGCAGTCGTGGTCTTGGATTTTCGTGAATGAATAAGCGCGAACACGCATGGCACGAACAGGAGCGTGGCGCACGTGGCCACCATCAGTCCGCCCATCACCGCGCGGCCCAGCGGCGCGTTCTGCGAATTGCTCAGCGACATGGGCAGCATGCCGATAATCATGGCCGATGCGGTCATCAGCACGGGACGGATACGTTCATATCCCGCCTCGATCGCGGCCTTGACCGCATCACCGTGAAGGTCCATCCGCTCACGCGCGAAGGACACCACCAGGATTGAGTTCGCCGTCGCGGTGCCCATGCACATGATCGCCCCCGTCAGCGCCGGCACCGACAGCGCGGTATGCGTCAGGAACAGGCTCCACGCGATACCGGCCAGCGCGCCGGGCAACGCGGTGATGATGATGAAGGGGTCAAGCCACGACTGAAAATTGACGACAATGATCAGGTAGACCAGCAGGATCGACATCGCGAGACCGGAAATAAGCTGCACATACGCGCCGTTCATGGTCGTCGCCTGCCCACGGACATACAGGCTTGACCCATGGGGCAGCGACTTGCGCTCCTCCTCCACCACACGCGTCACCTCGCGTGAGACGGTGCCAAGGTCCAGCCCCTCGTTCGTGGCATAGATGTTGAAGACCGGCATGATGTTGTAATGCGCGACCTCCCCCGGCGTGCCGGTCTGCACGATCTGGCTGAGACCGCCAAGGATCTGCGGCGGCAGGTTCCGCGGGTTACCGTCACCCCGGTCGATGGGGATCGTCTCCAGGTCGTTCATCGTCTGCAGGAACTGCAACGGTGTCTGGATATCCACCAGATGCGACACCCCGGTCTTGGGGTCCAGCCAATAGGTGGGCGCGACCTGGCCGCTGCCCGACAGCACGGCAAGCGCATTGTTCGCCACGTCCGCTTCCGTCAGGCCGGTCCCCAGCGCATAGGTCCGGCGCGCATTGACGCGCAAGGTGGGGGTATTCATCGGTTCCTGCACCGCAACGTCGGTCACGCCGGTAATCTTGCGCAGGCGCGCTGCAAGGTGCTGCGCGAAATCGAAATTACCATACAGGTTACGGCCCGATACCTGCACGTCGATTGGCGCGGGCAGGCCGAAATTCAGGATCTTGGCCGTCAGGTCGGCAGGCATGAAGGTGATTTCGGTGCCGGGGAATTTCTCCGCCAGCCCCTTGCGCAGGACGGCACGGTATTTCGCAACCGGCGCTTCCTCATCCTTCAGCGTCACCGTCAGGTCGCAGTCCTGCGTGCCGACGGTGGGCGTGGGAATGAAGGCCTGGTTCAGCGGACTGAATGGCAGGCCACAATTATTGACGATGCCCTCGACCTCCCCGGGCAGCAGGCGGTCGATCTCGTCATTCACCAGCATGGAAATCTTGCCTGCCTCGGCGATCTTGGTGCCAAGCGGCGCGCGCATATGGATCGACAGCGCGTTCGAATTGATTTCGGGGAAGAAATCCTGCCCCGCAAAGAACAGCAGCCCGAGCGAACAGAACGCCAGTATCGAAAACAGCGGCACGAAGCGCCTGCGCGTCGCCAGCAGGCGGATCAGGATCTCGCGGTAGCGATTGCGGAAAAGGACGAAATACGCCTCGAACCCGCGCTGGAACCGCGCAAAGATGCTCTGCGACGGGGCCGCCTGCCCCGTCGCCAGCGCATGGTGGGCGGCCACCTGGGCCGCAAGCATGTATTTCGCCATCGTCGGCACCAGCGTGCGCGACAGGATGAACGATGCGATCATGGCAAAGATGATGGCTTCGGCCATCGGCATGAACAGCCACCCCGCCACCCCCGTCAACTGGAACAGCGGCATCCACACGATACAGATACACAAGGTGGAGACGAAGGTGGGGATGACGATCTGGTTCGCCGCGTCGATGATCGCGGTTTCCAGATCCTTGTCCATTTCCAGATGGGCGTCGATATTCTCGATCATGACGGTGGCGTCATCGACAAGGATACCAACCGCCAGCGCAAGCCCACCAAGCGTCATGACGTTGATCGTCTGCCCCGCCATCCCCAGCCCGATGACCGAACACAGCATCGCCAGCGGGATGGAGGTTGCGATGATGACCGTCGATCGCCATGACCCGAGGAACAGCAGCACGACCAGACTGGTCAGCAGCGCCGCAGTGCCCATTTCCTGCACCACGTCGCGCACAGCCTCCTTCACAAAGGTGGAGGCATCGCCCAGCACGGTGATGTTCACCCCGGCCGGCAGCGTCTTTATGATACCCGGCAGCAGCGCCTTGACCCCGCTGACGACCGCAAGTGTGGAGGCGTCACCACTTTTCATGATGACAATCAGGACCGCCTGATGCCCCTTGACCAGCACCATATTGGTCTGCGGCGGGCCGCCGGCATGCACCCATGCCACATCACGCAGGTAGACGACGGAATTGCCTTCCTGCTTGATCGGCATGTTGTTGAAGGTGTCGATCACCTCTGGCGAGGCATTGGTCTGCACCATGTAATCGAAGGCGCCAATCTGCTGGTCACCGGCAGGCAGCACGATGTTCTGCTTGCCCAGTGCATTGCCGATATCAGTTGCCGACAGGCCATGCGCCAGCAGCTTCGTCTGGTCCAGGTCAACCATGATGTTGCCCGGCTGCCCGCCATAGGGGTTCGGAATGGCGGCGCCCGCGACCGACACCAGCGCGGGGCGGATCAGGTTGGACGACATGTCATAGATCTGCGAGGCGGTCATCGAATCAGACGACACCTGCAACGTCAGCACCGGGACAGAGGACGCGTTATAGGTCAGCACCAGCGGCGGGGTCATGCCTGCGGGCATCTGTTTGATGACCGTCTGTGATACCGATGTGATCTGCGTCTGGGCCACGGCGGTATCCGTGCCGGGCTGGAAGAAGACCTTGACGATGCCACGCCCGTAATAGGACTGGCTTTCGATATGTTCGATATTGTTGACCGTCGCGGTCAGCGCACGTTCATAATAATAGACGACACGTCCTGACATGTCCTCCGGCATCAGGCCGGTATAGGTCCAGCAGATCGCGACGACGGGGATATTGATGCTGGGGAAAACGTCGGTGGGCGTACGCAGCAGGCCACGCACGCCGAAAACAACAATCAGGATGGACAGGACGACGAATGTGTAAGGCCGCTTGAGCGCGGTAACAACGATACCATTCATGCGCGGGTTATTTCCTCCGGCGCTGGAGTGCGGCCATCGGCCGCGTTTTCCGTTGCGGGCAGGGACAGGATGTTCCCATCGCGTGCGCCCGGCAAGGCTTGCTCATGCATCGTCATAATCTCTCCATCCCTCATCTGGTGTTAAAATGAGGAACGCTCCAGACAAATGAAAATTCTGTTTAATGTCCTTCACGCCGCCTCCTCGCCGGGGATGAGCGTGTGCGAAAGGGGGGCGAAACAGATCGTGAAAACCGCACCCGGCAGGGCAGTGTCGCACCGCGCCGCACCAATACGCAGGCTGGCGTTATGAAGTTGCACGATCGCCCATACAAGGCTCAGCCCCAGCCCGCTTCCGGGGACATGCCTGCTTTTGTCGGACCGATAGAAACGCCCCGTCACCGCCCTTCGTTCCTCGGGCGGGATGCCGATTCCCGTATCTTCGACCTGTAACACCACACCCTGTGCGTCCTCGGACGTGCGGATCGTGACATGGCCGCCTTCGGGGGTGAACTTCATGGCGTTATCCACCAGGTTGGCCAGCACCTCGATCAACAGATCGCGGTCGCCAAACACCTCTCCCACCCGTTGTCCGCGCACATGCGCAAGCGTAATGCCCTTGCTTTCGGCAATCGGTTCATAAAGGTCGATAATATCATCGGCCAGGCTGTCGAGGTCCACCCTCGCGAACCCCACCCGACGACGGCCGTTCTCGATCTCACCAATACGCAGCAGCGCGGTAATGACGGCAAAGGACTGGTCAAGGTCGTCAATGGCGCGCGCGATGACATTGCGCAGCGCCTCTGCCGAATGTCCTGCCGCGCGCGCCCGGTCAAGACGCGCGCGCACCCGTGTCAGCGGCGTGCGCAGGTCATGGGCGATATCGTTGCCAACGTCACGTATCTCGTCCATCAGGCGTTCAAGGCGGTCGAGCATCCTGTTGACGCTTCCCGCAAGGCGCTGGAGGTCGTCACGCTGTCGGCCGGCGGGCAGGCGTTCGTGCAGGTCGCCTTCCATGATGCGGTCGATGGCCTCGTGCATGTCCTTGACGCGGGCAAGCGCACGGTGGCTGAGCACGATGCCGGTCATCAGCGCGAACAGCACCGTGGGCACGATCGACACCAGCAGCGAATGGCGCATCATCAGGCGCAGTTCACTGCGCATATGCCAGCTTCGCCCCAGCACAAGGACACGCCCGCCGCGCACCCCGACCGCAAGCATGCGCAGGACACCCGGGGAATGATCGGTCGGCGTGGCCCTGACGGGGGGCTTGATGTTGATTTCATGGACATGGCCGTCCGCCACCAGCCCGGCGGGCCAGTTATGCAGGTCGCCCACGATATACTGATGGTCCTGACTGAACAGCGTCGTGACATTCATGATGACGCGCAGGTCATCGGTCGCGCGGTCACGGACCTTGCGTTCCAGATCCTCGGCGCTTTCGGTCTGCAGCAGGGCGGCTTCGCGATACAGCAATGTGTCCGAACGCCGCGCCTCGAACACGGTGGCCTGGCTGTAGCCCAGGAAGAACTGGAACGCGGCGGACCCGATCATGGCCGCGACAACCGCCAGTGTCAGGCGGAATGTCGCGGTGCGGAACAGTTCATTTTGAAACACGAAGCATGAACCCGGCGCCGCGTATGCTCTGGATCAGCGAGGGCGCACCGGGTTCATCCACCTTGCGCCGCAGCTTGCCGATATGCACGTCAACAAGGTTGGTCTGCGGGATGAAGCGGTAATTCCACACATCCTCCAGCAGCATATTGCGCGTCAGCACCTGGTCGGGCCTGCGCATCAGGTATTCCAGCAGCCGGAATTCGCGCGGCAGCAGCTCGATCAGTTCCCCATTGCGGGTCACGGTGCGTTCGATCAGGTCCATCGCCAGCGGGCCGGCATGCAACATCGTCTCGCGCGAGTTGTTGGGACGTCGCAGCAACGCCTCCAGCCGCGCGGCCAGTTCCTCCATCGCAAAGGGCTTGGTCAGGTAATCGTCGCCGCCAGCCTTCAGGCCGCTGACACGGTCATCGACCGCCGACAATGCGGAAAGCACCAGCACGGGCGCACGCACCCGGCGTTCGCGCAACGTTTCGATCAGGCTGAGGCCATCCAGTTCGGGCAGCATGCGATCAACGATCATCACGTCGAAATCATGGGCAAGCCCGACCTCCAGCCCCAGGGAGCCGGATACCTCATGACGGACCCGGAAACGGCGACTTTCGAGTTCCTCCACCACTTCCTGCGCAATCTTGACGTCATCTTCAACCAACAGCACGCTTGGCCCGGTGGACGTGGCCGGGGGGGGCATGGTGTCAACGCGATCAGGGGGTGTGGGACCTATCATTGCATCTCCGAATATGCGCGAGGGAGGCGGCGTGCGCCTATTAAAATCCCTTTCACTCGAACGGCGCGGCGACAGGCGGGGTTGCCTCGCACAGGGGATCTTCCGTCATGTCCCCAACGAACGAAGCGGTGTCAAGGTCGCGTAACTGTCGCGTCACGATACCGGTACGGCGCCGCGCCTCGTCGATCGAATTCGTCATGGCGGATGCATTGCGCGCCAGTTTTTCAAGCACGTCATCCATCCGCAGCATTTCCTGCCGCGTGGCCCCCAGCAGGCGGGCGATATCGTCCGTACGCTTTTCCAGCGCCAGCGTGACATAGCCAAGGTGAATCGTACGCAGCATCGCAGGCATCAGGCCCGGCCCCATGATGATGACACGGCTGGTGCGGCCGATTTCGTCAATCAGGCCGGGAATGCGCGCGACCTCCGCATACAGCCCGTCGGTCGGCAGGTAGAGGACGGCGAATTCCACGGTCACGGGGGGCTGGATATATTTGGCCGCGATCTTGCGCGCCTCAATGCGCAACGTCGTCTCCAGCGCGCGGCGGGCCGCGCGTTCGGCGTCGGGATTGACGTCCTCGACCGCCTGCAACAGCCGTTCATACGCCTCGGTCGGGAACTTGGAATCAATCGCCAGCAATGGGGGCACGGATGCCTTGACGGGCATACGCACGGCGAATTCCACCACATCGCGGCTCTTGTCGCTCAGGCGGCAGTTCATTTCGTACGCCCCTTCGGGCAGCACATCATCAAGGATGGCCCGCAACTGTGCCTCCCCCCACCCGCCGCGTGTCTTGACGTTGGAAAACAGCCGCTTGAGATCGCCCACCTGCGCGGTCATGGCCGAGACTTCGCCCATCGCCTTCTGCATGGCGGCAAGCTGTTCCAGCACACGCTGGAACGAAGTCTGCATCTGACGCTCGACCGCTTCGTGCAGGCGCTCATTGACTGCGCTGCGGATGGCCTCAAGCTGGCTGGCGCTCTCGGCGGCCATCATGCGCAGGGCCTCGGACTGGCTGAGGCGCATTTCCCCCATCTCGCGGCTGACGATACTGGCGATGCGTCCCAGGCCCTGGGATGTGTCCTGATGGCGCTGCTCGATCCGGCTGGTCAGGACACGTTCGACCTCGGCAAGGTGCCCGCGCTGGTTCTGCGCATCGGCCATGCGGGCGGTGCCTTCACGCTCCATCATGACATACAGCCGCGCCAGCAGGTCTTCTTCGCCGCGCCCGTCCCCACGCTGGCGCAGCAGCACCAGCAGCAGCAGGCACGCAAGCCCCGCCCCCAGCGCGGATGCCCAGATCGCGATCGTGCTCAGCGTATCGAACAAGGTTGATATCCCCCCAAAGCCATTGATTCCCATTCAAAAGAACAAACCATGTCCACAGCCTGTAATGCAGATATAACAGGCCGACCATACATTTTTGGAATATCTGCCCTTCATGCTATGTCGGCTGTGGCCTTTACCTCCGGGCAGGTCACCAGTTTTTCAATCCCCGATATGCCAGGGGCGCGATAGGCTGCATCCCCTTCCGCGTTTTCCCGGCACATCCGGACCTGATTTCCTGACCAAGGCGCCAACCATGATCGACGTGTCCCCGCCAACCGCGCCAAAGCGGCGTTCCCTGTTTCGGAGCCTGTATTTCCAGGTCATCGTTGCGGTTGTCGCAGGCATTGCGGTCGGCCATTTCTGGCCCCCTGCGGGAACCGCGCTGCGTCCGCTGGGCGATGGATTCATCCGGCTGGTCAAGATGATCATCCCGCCGGTCATTTTCCTGACGGTCGTCACCGGTGTCGCGGGCCTGTCGGACCTTGGCAAGGCCGGGCGCCTTGCGGGGAAGGCGATGGTCTATTTCCTGACATTTTCCACCCTTGCACTGGTGGTGGGGATGCTGGTGGCCAATATCGTGCGGCCCGGCGCAGGTGTGCATGCAGACCTGTCGACACTGGATACCCAGTCCGTTGCCGCGTTCGTGGCGCGCGCACAGGCCCATTCCTTCAGCGGGTTCATGCTGAACATCATCCCCGACACCGTACTCAGCGCCTTTGTTTCGGGTGATATCCTGCAAGTGCTGCTGATTGCGATCCTGTTCAGCATCAGCCTGTCGCACATGGGCGCGCGCGGACATGCAGTCCTGTCGCTGTTCAAGCAGTTGACCGAACTTGTTTTTGGGGTCGTACGGCTCGTGATGCTGGCCGCACCGGTCGGGGCGTTCGGGGCGATGGCGTTCACCATCGGGCGTTTTGGCATCGGTTCCGTGCTGGACCTTGCGTTCCTTGTCGCCACTTTCTACGCCACGTCGGCGCTGTTCATCATTGTCGTGCTGGGACTGGTCGCGCGGTATAACGGGTTTCGTATCCTGCCGCTGCTGGCCTACCTGCGCGAAGAGCTGCTGATCGTTCTGGGCACGAGTTCATCGGAATCCGCGCTGCCCACACTGATGACCAAGATGGAGAACGCAGGCTGTGCGCCGTCTGTTGTCGGGCTGGTGGTGCCCATGGGATATTCCTTCAACCTTGATGGCACCAATATCTACATGTCGCTGTCCGCCCTGTTCATTGCACAGGCGACCGGGGTGCATCTGGACCTGGGGCAGCAGGTCTCACTCCTGCTTGTCGCGATGATCAGTTCCAAAGGGGCGGCAGGCGTGACGGGTGCCGGGTTCGTCACACTGGCGGCCACACTTGCGGTGGTACCCGATGTCCCCGTCAGCGGCATGGCCCTGATTTTGGGGATCGACCGTTTCATGTCGGAATGCCGGTCGCTGACGAACATCATCGGCAATGCGGTTGCCACCCTTGTACTGGCGCGATGGGAAAATGAACTGGACACAAAACGCCTGCATGCCGCGTTGAGCGGGACCATCCCCGAAGATGAGGCCGATCGCCCGGTCCTGAACACCGGGCCTTACAACGCCTGACGCAACACAATGCCTGACGTAATACCTTCATCATATTCGCATTATCGCAGAGACCTCCCCCTTCCATCCCAGACGCAGGACCGTTCGGAATTATATGGACATCACCCCCACGCCCCATGTCCCGCTGACTACGCGCCAGCGGATACACAGCATCATCGCCGGATCATCAGGCAACCTGATCGAATATTACGACTGGTACGTTTATGCGGCATTTTCGCTGTATTTCGCCCATGCGTTCTTCCCCCATGGGAACCAGACCGCAGAACTTCTGCGTAGTGCGGCGATCTTTGCCATCGGGTTCCTGATGCGCCCGATCGGGGGATGGATCATGGGGCTGGTGGCCGACCGGCACGGACGTCGCTTTGCGCTCAGCACGTCAGTGCTGGCGATGTGCGTGGGGTCACTGACGATCGCGCTGTGTCCCGGATATGACAGCATCGGCGTCCTGGCGCCGGCCATCCTGCTGCTTGCACGCCTGGTGCAGGGGCTCAGCCTTGGTGGGGAATACGGCGCCAGCGCCACATACCTGTCGGAAATCGCCCCCCCGGCGCAACGCGGGTTTTATGCCAGTTTCCAGTACGTCACGCTGGTGGCTGGGCAGTTGCTCGCCCTTGTCGTGCTGCTGGTCTTGCAGTTCGTTGTACTGACACCACAACAGATCGGGGCATGGGGGTGGCGCATCCCGTTCGGCATCGGCGCGCTGCTGGCGCTGTCGGTATTATGGTTCAGGCGCGGCATGGCCGAAAGCGAGCAGTTCAGCACGGCAACCCGCGACCCGGCGGCAAAAGGCGGCCTGCGCGTGCTGCTGCATCACCCGAGAGAGGTCGTCTCGGTCTGTGGCCTGACGCTTGGCGGGACGGTCGCGTTCTATACCTTCACCATCTATATGCAAAAATACCTCGTCAACACGACCGGCCTGACCAAGGAAGCCTCGACGGTCATCTCCACCACCGCACTTGCCGCATTTGCGCTGGCGCAGCCCCTTTTTGGCGCACTGTCGGATCGTGTCGGGCGGCGGCCGATGCTGCTGTCATTCGGGATCATCGGATGCAGCGTCACCGTCCCGTTGATGCACGCACTGGCGCATGCCCATTCCCCCGTGACGGCACTGCTGCTGCTGGTTACGGCGCTGCTGTGCATTTCGGGCTACACATCCATCAACGCGGTAGTCAAGGCAGAACTGTTTCCCGCGCGTATCCGCGCCCTTGGCGTGGCGCTGCCTTATGCGCTGACGGTGTCCATATTTGGCGGAACGGCGGAATATGTGGCCCTGTGGTTCAAACAGGCCGGGCATGAGGACTGGTTTTACTGGTATGTCACGGGCTGCATCGCCTGTTCTTTGCTGACGGTGCTGTTCTTGCTGCCATCGCGGGATGCAATCACCACAGAGACATAGACCGTTGTGAAACAAACGTTTCCAGACGTTGCCTTCCCATCAACAGGCAACGTCTTTTCAAAGCGTTAGGCGCGGCCGACCCGAAACATATTTCGTGTTCGCAATGTTTTATTGCACACTGTTTTGCTGAGCCATCTTTATGGGTCGCTGCTCAGAGATTGTTTGAAAACAAACCATTGATAAAAAACAAGAAAAGTTTTTGGGTGCCGCCTTTTTGAAAAAAGGCGGCATCTTCTGAAGCTTTTTAGAAAAAGCTTCACCAAAAACCTTTATAATTTCAGTGTGTTATCTATAATTTCATCGAGTCTAACTTTTCAAACAGTCTCTCAGACATTGTATCCCATGCCTTTATACAGACCGTTGATGATGGAGACGCCCTTGTGCGCCTCGTCAAGATCTGGGGTTTCATCAGTGCGGTTATACCCATGCCCCATATCCTCCCCCTGCCACTGCACGACGATACCGTCACGCCGCGACACGACATAGACATTGTCATATTCCATGCTGAACAACGCCTCGGGCTGCGGAATCAGCCAGGCGATCTGCCCCCGGATGGGAATGATGCTCTGGTCATTCCACAATGCACGGGCACCATAGCCGGTGCAGTTGATGAAGACAGGTTCCGGCAACGCCGTAAGTTCTGATGGATGATGCAGCGTCATGGTACGGATTTTGCCCCCACGCTCAAAAAACTGGCGCATGAGATAATCGGTATAGGTCGTGACGTTGAAGATCAGGTTCGGCTGCTTGCGCACCTCGTCATAGGGCAGGCGCCCGTCATGGACAGGGATCGTGTTCCCCTGCGGTTCGATATCACGCAAACGGTCGTTCATTTCGGCGAAACCGATGGGATCGGGCGGAACCGGTCGACGTGCGCGCGCCTGCAGGCCATAAAACGTATCCCATTCGACAGGATTTCCCGGCAAACCCTGAAGGTTCTGGTAACAGGAGAAGGAATAACGGGCCATCCTCTCCCACCGTGCTGTAAATTCCGGGGTCAGGTCGCTGGTCTTCGCAATCCGTGACGCAGGCGTCCAGCTTCCGGAAGCCCGGGCGGAACGGACGAAGGGCGGCATTTCGCGCGCATAGATCGTCACCTGCGCGCCCGCCTGCTGCGCAACGATGGCGGTGGTCAGGCCGATCGCACCGCACCCGATCACGCCCACCTTCTGCCCGGATGCCGTCACCGCACGTTCCACCGCAAGTTGCGCCGTTCCCCATGACAGCGACCAGCCACTTCCCCCATGGCCATAATTGTGGACCACGGACTTGCGCCCGACCTGCTCGACCCCAAGGCGTGGCCCGGAGGCGCGGAAGGGACGCAGGCAGACCGTGATACGGTCAATCCGGTCCGTACGCGCCCGGATGACCGGGATATGACGCACATCCGCGTCCAGGTCATACCGGCGGGAGCGGGCACCGGCACATCCCGGCAGGGCGGAAAGCCCCGCCAGCGAAGCGGCGGTCATCAGTGCGTTTCGACGATGAAAAAGACGCGTCATGAAAGGGGACACTTCATTTCAAGTAATGTTAAAGAAAAAAGGACACCGTATTATTGGTTTAATTTCGGTCACCCAACAAGCCCGCAATTTGCAATCCTATTTTCAAGAAGCTGCCTGACAACTGGGTGTTGGGCAAGAGGCCACCCGAAAAGGCAGGATCAATAACATCATGAAATTATAAAGGTTTTTGGCGAAGCTTTTTCTAAAAAGCTTCAGAAGACGCCGCCCTTTTGAAAAAAAAGCAGCACCCAAAAACTTTTCTTGTTTTTTATCAATCACTTATTTTCAAACAATCTCTTAATGGATATGGGCCAGGTCGCGCAGGAACCCGGGCAATAGCAGGGCATACGGATTGACATGCACGTTCGGATTATCGAACGGTCCGTTGATCTGATACGTGGCCGACACCACGCCACCATTCTTTTCCGGGCTGAACAGCCAACCCAGCACGCCCGGCAGGTGTCCGGGGGCCGCATTGACGGCAAAGGCCGGGATGATTGTCCCGTCAAGGTCAAGCGTCGCCGTATCCAGGTTGATGCGCCCCGCAACCGTCGCCCCAAGTGACGTATTGCTGACGAGGCCATCGGTAATATTGACCACACCGTCCCGAAACGTCAGGGGCATCTTGACGTGTTCGACCTCGAATTCCGGTGCATGGGGTGCCTTCATCCAGCCATAGATGGAGGCATTGTTGACCATACGCACCACGGTGGGCACCTGCCGCAGGACGAATGGCCCGGTCGTCAGATTACCGGAAAAGGGTGCGCTGGCATCCATGTCATCGAATGTTCCCTCCAGATCGACCTGTCCCCCCTCCATACGATCCCCCAGCTTCATGTCCTTAAGCAACGCGCCAAGGTCCGCGATATGCATCGACAGCACCCGGCTCTTGCCATCGGGCGTCAGCGTGGCGGAGGCAGGCGTCGGCCCGGTCATGGAAAATGACGCGCGCGTCAGCCGCACGCCATCATCCTCCAGATGGCTGCGCACACCCTGTATCGACTGTGTCTTGGTATAAAAGACGGTGCGGGCATCGACATTGATGTTCCAGCTCCGCCCCGGCGCGCTTTTCACCCGTCCACTCGCGGCCTCGGGCATGTGATACCCCTTGGCCGGGGCGGCGGCGGTACCACCATCGGCCGTCGCCCCGGCCTGCCGCTGATAGGTCAGCAACGGCGACAGGTCGAGCACCCGGGCCGCAACCGATACGCCATATGGCTCCTTCTCCCCCGCCGGGATGGTGATAATCGCGTTTCCGTTCGAACGTCCCACGCGGAACCCGTGCAGGATCAGGCGCCTGCCCGTTCCCTCCGCCGTTTCGGCATGTCCATCAATCAGAAGTTCCGGACCCGCCGCGCGTATGTCCTCGATGGAGGACACATGCCCGTGGTCAAGGTTGATGACCACGGACGCATTGGCATCTTCGCCCACACGCTTGCTCCAGATCGGAATGGTAAGCGATGCGTGCTTGAGGTCGAGGTCGATATCCACCTGCGCCCGCCCACCGGGATAACGGTCATAATCCACATCCAGCGCGGCGCTGCCCCCGAAATGCTCGCCCATGTCCAATCCGGCGCGACGCACACCGCCGGGCGTCAGGTATCCCTGCACGCTTGCGCTTTCAACCGCGCGGTCAGACGGCCCGGACCGGAAATCCATCGTATACAGGATGGTGGAGGGTATGCCCGACAGGTTCCCCGTTCCCTTGAGCATCAGCCCGTCGATCGAGGCGTCGATCCCGAAACGCCCGCTGTCGAGGGCGCGGCCCATCACCACATTGCCCAGATGGACCTGTGCCAGGTCAGTATGCGTGCGCAGGTCGATCTGCGCCAGCTTGACATGCGCATCAAGGGGCAACGCGATATGCAGCGAGACATTGGCCTTGCCGGAGGGGGAGGTAAAGCTCATCGGGTGGCGTGACAGCACGTTCAGCCTCGGCTCCGCCAGCAGGGCGAGGATATCACGCGCATTGCCCTGCAAGGTGGTGTTGATGTCCCCCATCTGGATCTTCTTCATCAGCCCGGTAATCAGCATTGATCCCGGCCCGACCTCGATCCGGCCGATACCGGTCGCATTGACGTGACGGTCCGTCCGATCCACGAGCTGATAGGCATGGCCAAAGCTGATCGCGATTTCGTCCGGCCCCTTGAACGTCAGGTGGGCATCCATGTCATGCAGCGGCGGGATCGGACGCAGCCAGTACAGCTCCATCCCCTCTGCACGGATGTCACCCGTCAGCGATGTCAGGTCCAGCCCGTCCCAGCCATCGTGACTGACCAGCCCGACACGCGCCTGCAGTTCGCTGACATGGCCTTTCGTTATGTTCGCCGTCACCCACCGGCGCGCGCCCTTCATCGCGCCAGGCGGCCAGAAATCACCCAGCGTGGCGAAATCAAGGGCCAGCGCCTCCGCCGAGATGCCGATGCCGACATCACGCGGATGCAGCATGGAGGAGGCATGCATGCTCCCCGTGGCTGTCAGCGTCGGGCCGCTGCCGTCATCTTCGGCATGTCCCGGTGCCCGCAGATGTACGACCATCTTCTCCAACGTGGCGCGAAAGGGGCCGTCGAACGGTGCATCGGCCGGGCCGGGGTCAAAGGACGCGACAATATGGGCCTCCCCATCACCAACAAGCACCGTCCCGTTACGCCGCGTCACCACCGTGCCATTACCAACCTTCAGATAGGCGCCCAATGTGCGCGGAGCCATGAACTGCCCCCCACCCCCGGACGCCAGCAACACCTGCAAGGTCCCGCCCACCGGCAGGTCGAGCGGCGCAACCTCCTTCTGCCCCGGGGCAAAGGCGGACGGACTGACGGGATCAAGCTTCAGCGTCCAGTTGATGCGTCCCGGCGCATCCTGCTGTCCCTCCCCCCGCAGGACAAGGTGCTTGCCATTGCCCTCCAGCATGAAGCTGACCGAACCGCTGGCCCCGACCTGCCCCTGATGGGAAATGACATGCAGGTTGGCGGAGGCATCGCGCGTGCGCCATACCCGCTGCGAAATCTGGTCACTGAATTTTACCTGCGCATCCGACACGATGATCCGCCGCAGCAGCGACAGGTCCACCGAATGTCCGTGGGAATGGGTGCTGTCCTCGGGCGTGCCGGGGCCAAGGTCAAGACCGATGTCCCCTTCCGGGTTACGCGCCAGCGCAAGGCGGACACCAGTTACCGACAGTTGTTCCAGCACCACGTCACCATGCACCAGCGCAGGGGTGTCAAGCACGACATGACCGTGCTCGATGCTGTTGGCCAGCGTGCCATCCGCACTCATGATGGACAGGCCATCGGCCCATACTTCCAGCGGGCTGCGTATTCCCGCATGCAGCGCATTCCATCCAAGGCGCACCTGCCGCACCGTCAGGCGTCCCTGCCGCCGGCTGGCCCCCGGCCCATGCAGGACCGATAGCGGCGTCATCATGCGCACCATCGGCGTCACGTCGATCGGCCCTGTTGACAGCCGCAACGTCAGCGCCAGCAGCAGCACGGCAGGCAGCACGATGCACGCAAGCCCCGTCCAGACCAGCACACGCACCACACGCAACCCGATCAGGCGCAGCCACACATCCCGCGTGGGGGACGGCGGTGGTGGCGGGGTGTCTTGACCATCATGCTTCATGGCGTCCACGCTGCGCCCCGTCGCCATTGCTGCCCAGGTTGTCCCAGATGTCCCACCTTCCCACCAGCCCCGATCTCCATCACGGCTGGCATGCCTGCACCTGGCCTCCGGCCGCCGATGCGCGCGGCGCACATCTGCTGCATGAGGACATGGAACGCGCCTTTGCCGAATGCGGGCTGGACATGGCGTGGCTGTCTGCGCCTGCTGTCGCCGCGATGCTTGACGCCATGGGGGGCAACAGCCCCTATCTGTCGGACCTTGCGCGACGCGATACCGAAACCTTCGCCCGGCTTCTGCGCGACGGGCCGGACCGGGTCATGCGCGACATCCTTGCCGACATGCGCGCCGAATCGCCACAGCAGCCCCGTCACGCGATCGCCCATACCCTGCGCACGGCCAAGCGGCATGCCGCCCTTACCATCGCACTGGCGGATATCGGGGGGGCATGGTCGCTGCAACAAGTGACGCACGCGCTGAGCCACCTGGCCGAAACAACCCTGCAGGTCGCGGTCAGACATCTGCTGCGCACGGCCCATGATGCAGGCCATCTGGTTCTGCCTGACCCGGACGACGCTGCACGCGGCAGCGGCTTTGTCGTCCTGGCCATGGGGAAATTGGGCGCGCGGGAACTGAACTACTCCTCCGATATCGACCTGATCGTCCTTTACGACCCGGCCTGCCACCCCGAACACGAGGACCTGCGGCGTATCTTCGTCCGCATGACTAGCGACCTTGTCGGCCTGATGGAAGCACGCGATGCAGATGGGTATGTTTTCCGCACCGACCTGCGCCTGCGCCCAGATCCGTCGGCCACCCCCCTTGCCGTCTCGTTTCCCACGGCCATCACCTATTATGAAAGCATGGGACGGACATGGGAACGCGCCGCCATGATAAAGGCCCGCCCCGTCGCAGGCGACATTGCCGCGGGACAGCGTTTCCTTGCCGCGATCCATCCCTTCGTCTGGCGGCGTCATCTTGATTTCGCGGTGATTGACGACATCCATGACATGAAAGCACGCATCGACAGGCACCGGAATGCCGGGCGTGGCGGGCTGCTCGACATGGCGACTGACATCCCCGCCTGCGCGGACGCGATGCGTGACTGGTTGCTGGGCCATGATGTGAAACTGGGCCAGGGTGGCATCCGCGAAGTGGAGTTCGTGGCACAGGCGCTGCAACTGGTCTGGGGTGGGCGCAGGCCCGACCTGCGCGACCCCACGACGCTGGGTGCGTTGCGGCACCTGACACAGGCGGAACTGATTACGCATGCGCAATACACAATCCTGTCGCGCAACTATCACATGATGCGACAGGTCGAACATCGCCTGCAGATGCGCGCCGACCACCAGACGCACAAACTGCCCGAAACCACCGACAGATTCGCACAGTTCGCCATTTTCATGAATGAGGTGGACGGCCCCGCCCTCGCCCGCGCCATGTTGCCCGTCATGCAGCAGTCGCGCCGCATTTTCGAACACCAGTTCTCCGAACCTGGCCGTCCCGACGACACCATCGCCCCAGAGGACGCACAGGTGGGCGAGCACCTTGAACAGGCCGGCTTTGCACCCGATACGCTCGACGCGGCGCGCGGCATCCTGCAACGGTGGGATACCAACCGCCTGCGCGCCCTGCGTTCGGACCGCGCACGGATGCTGCTCCATCGCCTGTTGCCGGGGATATTGCGTGAAATCGGGGCGCGGCGCGATCCGCTGACGGTGCTGCGCCGCTTTGACACGCTGCTGGAACGGCAATGGGCGGGGGTGCAGTTCCTGTCGCTGCTGGAACGCAATCCCGCGCTGGTGCGCCGGATCATGACCGTACTCGACTGTTCCGCGTTCCTTGCCAACCATCTGGCGCAGGCGCCCTCCGCACTGGACGGATTGCTGGATGCCAGCACGATCGAGGCAGCGGACGACACCGCGCGTGCCGCCGTACTGCTGGTACGCCAGCATGTGGCGCAGGCGATGGGACCTGAATGCCTGCTGCCGGTGCTGCGCGGGCTGGTCTGTGGGGAGGAATTCCGCCTGTCCGTCGCGCGCCTGGAACATCGCATGACGGAGGACCGCACCGCGCGTGTGCGCACCGCGATGGCCGATGCGGTCATGCGCGGGCTTTTGCGCACCGTCATGACCGAACACCGCGCACGCCATGGTCACGTGCCCGGCGGGGCGATGGCAGTGGTGGCAATGGGCAAGGCCGGATCGCGCGAGATGATGCCGGGGTCCGACCTTGACCTGATGCTGGTGTTCGATCACCCCGATGATGTGATGGAAAGCGTGGTGCCACGCACGCGCCGTGCAACAGGCGCGCCGGTGGCACGGCCATTGGGGGCGGGTACCTATTACGTGCGGCTGGCGCATGCCTTCATCGCCACGCTGACCGCACCGGGGGCCGAAGGGCCGTTGTATGAGGCCGACATGCGCCTGCGTCCGTCGGGATCGAAGGGACCGGTTGCGGTGTCGCTGTCGTCGTTCCGCCGTTACCATGCGGAATCGGCATGGACGTGGGAACGCATGGCCCTGACACGTGCGCGCATCATCGCGGGTGCGCCCGCGATGGCCGAACGCCTGCGTGCGGCCATCGACACCGCACTTGATGGCACCAGCGGCAATGCACGCGCGCTGCATGCAGATGCGTTGCGCGCGGATATCTGTTCCATGCGCGCACGCCTGATGCGCGACCTGCCGCCACAGGGACCGTGGGACATAAAACGCCGTGCGGGTGGGTTGATGGAGGTCGAATTCATCGCACAGGGCCTGCAACTCCTTGCCGCTGCCCCCGGCGCGCGTTCCCCATGCACGCGCATGGCATTCACACGGCTGGCGCGCGCGGGGATGCTGTCGACCGCCGATGCGCGCCTGCTGCGGCGGGCGGACCTGTTCTGGCGTTCGGCGCAAAGCATGCTGCGCATCCTGATGGGTACCGAAATTCCCGATGCGCTGCCTCCCGCGGCCCAGGAAATCATGATGCGCGAACTCGATGCCCGCGACGAACAGGGCATGCTGGCGCGCATGGATGACATGGCGCAACGTGTGCGCGATGCGTTCGTCCGCCTGATCGGCCCATTACCGCCCATCGGAAACATCGACGATGGGACATGAAGGAAACCATTGCGCAACGGCACAAAGCCCCACACAAACACAACAGCATGGCGGGTGTCCCCCTCCCTGCACCCCATGATGACTTTCGAAGGCATTTCATGATGAACGAGACTTCACCCCCCGTCTTTCCCGAACCCGGCGCACCGGTGCCCGATTTCGACATGGCGGCAAGCCATGACCGCCATGTCAGCCTGTCGGCACTGCGGGGTAAGCCGTTCGTCCTGTATTTCTATCCCAAGGCGAATACGTCGGGCTGCACCAAGGAAGCCTGTGGCTTTCAGGAAGCTCTGTCGGACCTGGGCAAGGAAGACGGCATCACCGTCATTGGCGTGTCACGCGATGCCATGCCCGCAATCGAGAAATTCGCGGATGCACAGAACCTGTCCTTCCCCCTGGCCTCCGACGCCACAGGCGCGGTGACGGAGGCCTATGGCGTATGGATCGAAAAATCCATGTATGGCCGGACCTATATGGGGATCGAACGCGCGACCTTCCTGGTCGATGCGCAGGGCCGGCTGGTGCAGGCATGGCGCAAGGTCAAGGTGACGGGCCACGTCGCCGCCGTGATGAAGGCCGTCCACGCCCTGCGCGCCGGAAAGTGAGCGGACACGCACGACCGGCAACCTGATGGGCGGCGACCTGATGGACTGGCACCTGATGGGCTGCCACTGACTGCCCGATACCGCCCCCGCCGCATGCATCAGTAAGGCGGCGGCCCGTAATACCCGCCGCCATAACCACCATACGGACCCGGCGGCGGCGGAGGGGGCGGCCCATAGGCCATCGGTGGGGCGTAATACATCATCGGGCGGGGCGGCGGCGGGGGTGGCGGCGGCGGGCCATAGGCGTTCATGACGGCGCCTTCGACCATTCCACCCACCAGTCCGCCGACAAGTCCCCCCACAAACGCATCACCCGCGCCCCTGTGGGCCTGTGCCATGGATGGGGCGGCAAACAGCATCCCCCCCACCACCGGCACAACCATCATTATCCGCATAAAACCGCGCATGCCCCTGAAACTCCCTTGACCCATGCCGTCGGGGGACGGCCGTGGGAACAGGTAACATCGCGGTCATGGCGATTTGCAGGCACGTCCCGCCCCTTTCGCGCCATAAACCCGCGCGGGCGCGTCTCCCTGCCCCCTCGCGCATGGGGGCATCGGGAAAATATCCGGAAAAAGCAGCCGTTATAAACCGCCAGTCCTTATCGGACAGGCAGATTGTCCGGACGGGCCAGAAACCCGCCCTCAGGGGTTGGCGGCCCGGACTTCCTTCAGGCCGGAGGGCACATCGAACGTGGTGGAAACCTGTGGCGCGGTATCTATGGTGGTGGCCTGGACCATCACCTTGCCATCGCGCACGACCTGCAACATGACACCATCATCGGTATAGCAGATCTCGCTTTGGCGCTGGTCGGTATCGCTGGTCTGCCACAGGGTACAGGCATGGCCTGCCACCGTCGCGCTGCCGGTACGCAGCCATGTGCCTTCCGCCCGGCGTGACGGATCGACAGAGGCCGCACCCGGCGCGGGAACAATGGTCCTGATCCGCCGGTCCGGGTCGATCACCGTCAGCGTCTTCGCCCGGTAATCGGTAATCATATAGGTATCGGTATTGCCCGGGTCGATACGTTGCGTCATCCGTGCCTCTGACCAGCGCATGCGCTGTTTGAGCGACATCTGCGATGCATGGGGCGGATAGATCGTATAGGTCACGTCCACATCGTGCTGTGGGGTGACAAAGGGACTTTGCGCCGTGGTATCGGTGGTATCGGCGGCATGCACGCCACCAGCAGGCAGGGTTGCCAGCACACCTGCCACCGCACTGGCGAGGCAGGCGCGCATGACGGGTCCGAAACGGCGTGTCGCTGATGTCATGTTCATTTCTTTTCCCCTCCCTTCGGGGTGCCGGGCGGTGGTGGCGGGTCAATGCGACGGTAATTCGCAGGGGGCTGGAACATATCGAGGGCAATGGGCCCGTACACTACATGCACGGCCTCGATCCGTCCCTTCAGCCCATCGCCATCGACCCCGACCTCACGCAGGATCACGCCGTCCTCCGTCACGCAGGCGACGGCGGTACCCTGGTCGGTGCGCACGTCCCATTCGGTGCACGCCACCCCCGCGATACTGGATGTGCCCTTGCGCGAAAATGACATGGACAGGTCCAGCAGGAACGGGTTGCTGATACCATAACGGGCATCCAGCTGACTGTAGATCTTCTGCGTGTTGATGATGATCGTGACCTGGCGGGTCATGCGATTGAGGACCGTCTCCCCCATTCCCTGCGGGCTGTCGATTCGCATCAGGCCGCCATTCTGGGCGAACCATGTTCGCACCCGCTTGGGTTCGGGCATGCCATCAGGCTGCACGTCGTAATCGACCTGCACGTCGCGCGTAGGTGTCAGGGGGGGATGTTCGCCCACGGGGGGGATGGTGGCGTCCTGCGGCGGGGCCGTGCCCTGCGCCTGCGCCAGGCCACGGCCCATGCCCGATACCAGCAGCGCCGACAGCAGCGCCAGACGCCACGCCACCGCGCGACGTGGGGCGGCAGGCGCTTTATCATGCATAAACACTGCTTCCGTCATGGTTTTCCCCCATCGTGATGTCGCGCTGACCCAACCCCGCAGGACGGGCCGTGTCAACCTCCGGCACGGATTGCATGCATGGCTGCCGCGATTTCGGGACCATGATCGACACCGGGCCATGACGCCTGCATTGCAATGGCATGGCCAAGCTGGCGCTTGTAGTGCGCTGCCGGAATCTCCAGCCCGCCAAACGTCGCGAGGTGGGATGTGCCGAACTGCGTATCAAGCAACCCGTATCCCCCCACCCGCAACCGCGCCATAAGATGCACCAGCGCAACCTTGGAGGCATCGCGTTCACGGCTGAACATGCTTTCACCAAAGAACGCGCCCCCGATGGACACGCCATACAGGCCACCGACCATCCGCCCGTCGCGCCATGCCTCCACGCTGTGGGCATATCCCATGTCATGCAGCGCGCAGAACAGGTCGATGATCCGCGTGTTGATCCATGTCTGTTCCCGCCCCGGTGCGGGTTGCGCGCATGCGATGATGGTGGCGCGGAAATCACGGTCCGAGACGACCTCGAACCGGCCGGACATGACCGTACGGTACAGCCTGCGCGGCACGTGAAACGCGTCAAGCGGCAAAACCCCACGCATCGGCGGGTCATACCATTCCAGTTCCGCCGCCCCCGCGTCGGGCGCCATGGGGAACAGGCCGATGCAATAGGCACGGATCATCAGATCTGGCGTGATCTCCAGCACTTCCCCTTGACCCGTCATGATCTTCGGATAACCCTCCCGCTTGCACCGTAACCGGACCTCACGTCCCGCGTCATAGGGCCGGAGCCCACTTGCGGACAAGCCGCCAATCGCCATTCTGTTAACAAGGGAAGACGTTTTACCATGGCCCCTCCTCGTCCCCGCCTGCTCCTTGGCCAGCGCCAGACGCCTGCCGTGATGGCGCGCCTGCAAAAGGATTTCACCCTGTTCGCCATCCCTGAAACGCAGATGACGCCAACAGAGCTTGTCGCGGCGGCACGGGAATTCGCGCCAGAGGCCATCATGGTGTCCTCCCCCCTGCCAATACGCGCAGCAGACGTAGCACAGCTTCCGCCATCCGTGCGCGTCATCGCCACCGTCAGCGTGGGGACAGACCATCTCGACATTCCCGCCATCCTCGGACGCGGGATCGCGCTGAGCAATACGCCCGATGTCCTGACAGACTGTAATGCGGACCTTGCACTCATGCTGATCCTTGCCGCGTCGCGGCGGGCTGCGGAATATCGCGACCTGATGAAACAGGGCTGGGGACGTGGGCTGGCGATGGATGAAATGCTGGGTGTTCGCGTGACGGGCAAGACGCTGGGCATCATCGGCATGGGGCGCATCGGGCGTGCGGTGGCGCAGCGCGCACGGGGGTTCGGCATGAAAATCCTGTATTCCAACCGTCGCCGCCTTGGCGCCGAAGACGAACATGGCGCGCAGTATTTCGCAACGCCGGAAGAAATGTTGCCCCATTGCGACATCCTGTCGCTTCATCTGCCGGCATCGGCGGCATCGGACGGCATGATCAACGCGCGGATGCTGGCGCTGTTGCCGCGCGGTGCGATTTTCGTCAATGCCGCACGCGGCGCGCTGGTGGATGAACAGGCATTGATCGCCGCCCTGCGTGATGGACAAATCGCGGCGGCGGGCCTGGATGTGTTCCGTAACGAACCCACCCCGGACCGGCGGCTGCTGGACCTGCCCAATGTCTTCGCGACACCACATGTCGGCAGCGCCACGATGGAAACCCGCACCGACATGGGCATGCTGGCGGTGGATAATATCGAGGCGGCATTGGCCAACCGGCCGCTGCCCACACCTGTTACAACCTGAAGGACGGACGGATCATGGGTATCGCGGGTGTATTCCTCGCCTTCATGGCGGGAACCTATGTCACCGAAGTCATTTTCCCCCACATGTCGGGTTACTGCCGGACGCTGGAGGGATTTTACCTGGCGTTCGCGATGGTCGCGCTGGTGCTGGGCATCACGCGGCGCGATCGCACCCCCACCGTGCCGGATGCGGCGGGAAAATAATTCTCCCCTCCGGCGGTGACATGACGCACCGCCGGAGGGGGATGGAGATATCAGGCCTGCACGCCTGCCGCCGCCTGGGTTGCGACATGGGTGCGCATGTCCTGCGCGGTGCGCCGCACCTCCGGCCCGAATTCACGCTCCAGCCGACGGATGGTGAAATGGGCCTGCGCCACCGCACGGTAATGCGCAAGGAAGGCGGAATTGAGCGATGCGCCACACAGCGCGCCCGCCACCGGCATCATCTGCACCGCGAGCTTGCGCGACAGGCCAAGGCCGTAATGGGTCGCGACCTCGCTGATCAGCATGACGACCGGACGCCCCCGCAGCATCGCGCGGGCAGAGAAATATCCAAGCTCGCTTTCCTGATCGCGCGCGGCGAATGGAAACGCCCGTAATGCGAACACTTCGAGGCAGGCTGTCCGCGCCTCTGCCGTGGACAGGTCCTCGCCCTGTTCCCGGGCGATTCGCGCGATTTCGCGCATGATGGTCATGGTGGTGAACCCGACATCGGCCACCAGTCCCGGCAGTCCCGTAAAGCCGCCCACCGCGCCTGACACCGCCACCGCCGTGCGAACCGCCGGGTCGCGCCATTGCGACAGGGCGCCGGGTTCGGCACGGGCGTCCTCGGTCGGTTTCATGCCAAGGATGGCAGCATCAAACGCACGCGTGATCGCGGATTCCGCCACGGACTGGAGCTTTGCCTGAAAGGCCGGCGCCATGCCAAGGCTGCGCACACCCAGCCGCGCCGCCTGTCCCACCGCGCCGCCCATCAGGTCCGCAAGGCGGACAATCACGCCACGCCCGCTCTCCACACGCTCAAGTGCCTGCTGGAGTTCGGTCATCGACGTGCTGTCCAATGCCATCGGCGCCAACTCGCTTCCGGTACCTATACTCATTGCCATGCCCCTTTGCCTGATGGTGCCGTGTGGTCGCGCTGTCCATGCCCTGTCCACCGGCATCCCCGCCGCACATCGCCGTGCTGGGCCGGGACACCGGCGGGCGCATGCACGCTGACCGGTCTGCTGGTTTTGAACATCATACCATGCCTTTGGCAATTCGCCTGCCGCCGGGCGGCCCCGCGTAAAAAGCCGGGCCACCGTGCGACATCAACGCGCAAGGCGGGAAAATCGCCGCCCTGCACGCCGTTGCGCCACCCTTAACTACTCAAGCGGTACCACAATAAGGCCGGGGGGCGCACACCCGGCCCATCATGCCGCCCATCCCCCCATCCGGCACAGATGGGACCAGTGCGCATCCGACACCGGCACGACAGACAGGCGCGACTGCCGCACCAGCGCAAGGTCGGACAGAACGGGGTCTGCCTTGATCCGTGCCAGCGTGACAGGGGTGGGCATCGGTCCCACCGCACGCACATCGACACAGACCCATCCCCCCTGCGGGGCGGTCGGGTCGGGATAGGCCGCGCGCACGATTTCCACCACGCCCACGATTTCCCGCCCGACATTGGAGTGATAGAAAAATGCCAGGTCGCCCACAGCCATCGCCATCAGGTTCTTCTTTGCCTGATGGTTGCGCACCCCCGTCCAGGGTTCGACATTATTGGCAACCTGTTCATCCCATGAGAACGCATCAGGTTCCGATTTCACCAGCCAGTAGGCCATGCCCGTTTCATTCCACCCGCGCGCCATCACGAAAAACTGAACGGAACGGACGGATGACCACGCTCTCGAACAGGTCGGCCTTGGCATACGGGTCGCCCGCGGCAAAGCCTTCGGCGGCGGCACGGTCGGCCACCTCAATCAGCAGAAAACTGCCGCACGGACGGTTATCCGCATCAAGGATCGGCCCCCCCTGCACCAGTCGCTCGCGATAGGTTTCAAGATAGGCCAGATGGCGCGTGCGCGTGGCCTGGCGGGTTTCATGGGAGGCGGGTTTGTCAGTACAAATAATCGCGAACAGCATGTTTTTCTCCTCTTTGCACGGCCCCGCGCCTTGTCTGGACAGGACTGGCCGTGTCTTTTTTGACACGATAGTGTAGAGCAGGAAAACACAAGCACACGCACATGTGCCAAGAGACTGGTTTTTTGCGGATCCCTTCCCCTTATTGACGGGTGCCCCACGGCACGGATGGACTCAGACCTTGAACGCGACGCAGAGCCTTACCGCACGGACAGGCAACCTCTTTCATCGCTATGCCAATCCCGGCCGCTTCCTGCGGCTTGGCGCACGCCTGCAGCCATGGCTGACATGGCCCGCCCTTGTGCTGTCCATTGCCGGACTGGTGTGGGGGCTGTTCCTGTCACCCGCCGACTGGCAACAGGGGGACAGCGTGCGGATCATGTATGTCCATGTGCCCACCGCATGGCTGGCATCGTCCGGTTATATGGGGCTTGCCGTATGCTCGCTGCTCTCCCTCGTGTGGCGCCATCCGCTGGCGGACCTTGCGGCCGTGGAAATCGGGCCGGTGGGTGCGGCCATCACCGCCGTGTGCCTTGCGACCGGGTCCCTGTGGGGCAAGCCGATGTGGGGAACATGGTGGGTATGGGATGCACGGCTGACATCGGTGCTGGTCCTGTTTTTCCTCTATCTTGGCCATATTGCCCTGATTCGCGCGTTTGACGAACCACAACGTGGTTACCGCGCCGCCGCGATCCTGGGGCTGGCGGGGGCGATCGACCTGCCGATCATCAAATTCAGCGTGCAGTGGTGGAACACCCTGCACCAGCCAGACAGCATCACCGTAACCGGCGCCCCCACGATGTCCACCTCCATGCTATGGCCGCTTGCGGTCGTGACGCTGGGCTTTACGCTGGGATTCGGGGCCATCGTGCTGGCGCGCCTGCGAGCCGCCGTCATGGAAAGCCGCATCCGCACCGCCCTGGCCGCGAACCGGGGCCGACAGGACACCTCCACCGGTAACGCCACATGACCCATCTTCCTTATATCATCGCGGCCTATGGCCTGACGCTTGGCGTGGCCATCGTCCTTTCTGTCAACGCCGCACTGCGCCTGCGCCGGGCGCGGGCGCGTCTGGCCACGATCGAACGCCCCGGCCGCGCCGCCCGCACACCGGGACGCCCGGCATGACGCGCAAGACGCGCCGGCTGTGGCTGGTGGTTGCGTGCCTGATCGGACTGGGTTCGGCGGCCGCACTGACGCTGAATGCATTTTCGTCCAACATCGTCTTTTTCATGGCGCCATCGCAGGTGCATATGAAACCACCGCCAAAGGACCGGACCATCCGCCTTGGCGGCATGGTCGTCGCAGGCAGTGTGCGACAGGAAAAGGTGAAGGACACGCCCGTTGCGATCTTTGACGTCACCGACGGGCAGGACGCCGTAAGCGTGCGGTATGAAGGCATCCTGCCCGACCTGTTCCGCGAGGGGCAGTCCGTGGTGGCCGTGGGCACGATCAATCCTGATGGCACGATGCGCGCGACCGAAGTGCTCGCCAAGCATGATGAGACCTACATGCCCAAGGAAGTGGCCGAGGAACTGAAGCGCACCGGCAAATGGGACCCGCGTTACGGCAAGGCCCCCGATGCCGCAAGCTGGAACACCATGACCGCCAAGGACGCGCCCGCGAAGGCGTCCGACCCCACGCAGCACGGAAGCTGATTGCCGCAATGAATCCGGAACTTGGAAATTTTGCCCTGGCGCTGGCCTGCGGGATCGCCGCCGGGCAGGCCATCCTGCCCCTGATCGGCGCGCAACGCCGCGACCCGCGCCTGATGGCGCTTGCCCCCGCGCTGGCGGTGGGACAGATGCTGTGCCTTATCACGTCGTTCGCCTGCCTGATCCATGCGGCGATCACCAATGACTTCTCGGTCCAGAATGTCGCGGCCAACAGCGCGGTGGACAAGCCGCTGCTGTACAAGATTACCGGCGTATGGGGCAATCACGAGGGATCGGTCCTGTTGTGGGCGATGATCCTGTCAATCTGTGGCGGTGCGGTGGCGCTGTTCGGGCGTAACCTGCCCTCCGCCCTGCAGGCGCGCGTGATCGCGGTGCTTGGCGGGGTTGCGGCGGGGTTTGAACTGTTCTGCCTGCTGACCTCCAACCCGTTTGCCCGCGTCTGGCCCGCGCCAATGGATGGGCAGGGCATGAACCCGCTGTTGCAGGATCCCGGCCTCGCGTTCCATCCCCCCATTCTCTATACCGGTTATGTCGGGTTCGCCGTGCCGTTCGCCTTTGCCATCGCCGCCCTTATGGAAGGGCGCGTGGATGCGGCATGGGGGCGCTGGGTACGGCCATGGGCGGTCGCGGCATGGTGCTTCCTGACCTGCGGCATCGCGCTGGGGTCATGGTGGTCCTATTATGTGCTGGGCTGGGGTGGTTACTGGTTCTGGGACCCGGTGGAGAATGCTTCGCTTATCCCATGGCTGACGGGCACCGCGCTGGTGCATTCCGCCATTGTCGTGGAAAAGCGTGAGGGGTTGAAGATCTGGACGGTGCTGCTTGCGATCGGCACGTTCTCCTTCTCGCTGTCGGGCACGTTCCTCGTGCGTTCGGGCATTCTCAATTCCGTGCATGCCTTTGCCAATGATCCGGCGCGCGGCATCTTCATCCTTGGCCTGCTGGCGCTGGTCATCGGGGGGTCACTTCTGCTGTTCGCCATGCGTGCGCCGCAACTGACGACCGGCGGCCTGTTCGCCCCAGTGTCACGCGAGGGGCTGTTGGTTCTCAACAACATCCTGCTGTGTTCGATCTGCGCCGTGGTTCTGACCGGCACGATGTACCCGCCGTTCATGTCGCTCCTGTTCGGCAAGACGATTTCGGTGGGCAAGCCGTTTTTTGACGCGACCACCATCCCGCTTGCCATCCCGTTGATGGCGTTCATGGGCTTTGGCCCGATGATGCCGTGGAAACGTGCGCATATGTGGCCGGTGCTGCGTCGCCTGTGGTGGGCGGCGGCGCTGGCGCTGGTCGCGCTGGTGATCGCGGTGGTGCGCATGCGCGACATCCTGCCGATCCTTGCGACGGCGCTTGCGGTCTGGGTCATCGCCAGCAGCGCCACCGACATTGTCGAGCGCCTGCGCCTGTTCCGCCAGCCCCTGTCCGCCAGCCTGCTGCGCGCGCGCAGCCTGCCGCGCGCGGTGTTTGGCGCGGCGCTGGCGCATGCGGGTGTGGGGGTGACTGTCCTTGGCCTTGCCGGAATGTCACAGGCCAGCCACCGCATTGTCGAAGTACATATCGGCCAGACCGAGATGCTGGCCGGTGATGCCTGGACCCTGACGGACGTGCGTAATGCCAAGGGGCCGAATTACGACGCCATGATCGCCACGATCGAGGTACGTCACAATGGCCGGCTGGTCACGACGCTGCACCCGGCCAAGCGGACCTTTGCCAGCCAGCACCAGACCACGACCGAGGTTGCGATCCATACCAACCTGATTTCCGATACCTATGGCGTGCTGGGCGACAAGCATGGCACGGATGCGAATCCAACTTATGTCCTGCGCCTGCACCACAACCCGCTGGCGCCGTGGATGTGGCTGGGTGGTCTGGTCATGGCCATTGGCGGCGCGCTGTCGCTGTCGGATCGCCGGATGCGTGTGGGCGCACCGCGCCGGGCGCATGCGGCCAATATGGTGACACCGGCATGAACAACACCACGCCCCCCCCTTCCCCCACGCGGCGGCGGCTGCTGATGGCGACCCCCCTTGTTCTGGCCGGGGCGACCGGGGTTGCCTTCTGGCGGATGCTGTCGGGCATGTCGCATGGGTCATTCGACCCGCATGACATCCATGCCCCTGTCCTGAACAAGCCGGTGCCGGATTTCGCCCTGCCGGACCAGCCGCCGTCACAGGGATTTGGCGCCGCCGACCTGCGTGCGCTCAGGACACCGGTGCTGGTCAACTACTTCGCATCATGGTGCATCCCCTGTGTCGCGGAAATGCCGACCCTGAATACGCTGAAGGCGCAGGTGCCGATATGGGGCATCGCGTACAAGGACAAACCCGAACATGCCCTGGGCTTTGTGGAGCGCGCGGGCAATCCTTATGCCCGCATCGCCGCCGATCGCGACGGACTGGCGGCGATCGACTGGGGCGTGTCAGGGGTGCCGGAAACCTTCCTGATCGGGCCGGGGGGGATCATCCGCTGGCACTCCGCCTCCCCCATTACGGAGGAATTGATCCGCACGACCATCCTGCCCCTCGTGAATCGCCTGAAACAATGACAGTCCGTATCCTGCGACGCGCGCTGCTCGCGCTGACCCTGTGTCTTGCACTGCTGCCTCTGGTGGCTGGCGCCGTGGATGACCCGTCCGAAATGCTGCCCGACCCGGCACAGGAACAGCGTGCCGAGGCGATCGGCGCACAGTTGCGCTGCCTTGTCTGTCAAAACGAATCAATCGAGGACAGCAGCGCCGATCTGGCGCGTGACCTGCGTCATGTGGTGCGCGAACACGTGGCCAAGGGCGAAAGCAACAAGCAGGTCATGGACTGGATGGTTGAGCGTTATGGCAATTTCATCCGGCTGCGCCCCCCTTTGACCATCGGCACGCTGCTGTTGTGGCTGATGCCGGTCCTGGCGCTTCTGGTGGGGGTGATGGTGGCATTGCGTGCCTTCCGCCGCCCCAGAACGTCCGCCCCTCCGCCCCTGACCGACGCCGAGCGCGCACGGTTGGATGACCTGACCCGACCGCGCTGAGAAAATCATGATCTGGATTGGTATCTTCCTGCTCTGCGCAATCGCGCTGCTGCCCTGCCTCATTTCCCTGCGCAGGACGACATTGCTGCGTGATGAACGTGAAAGCGCCTTCGCCCTGCATCAGGCACAGATGGTCGAACTTGACCGTGACCTGGCCGAAGGGCTGATTGCACCGACCGAACGTGACAGCGCCCGCCTGGAAATCCAGCGTCGCCTGCTGGGTTCGGACAACATGGCCGTCCCTGCAGCACGAAAAGGATGCTCGACACTGGCGATTGCGGGGGGACTTCTGGCACTGCCTTTGTTGTCGGTGGGGCTTTACCTCACCTGTGGGCATCCCTCCATGCCTGCGATGCCGCTGGCCCCGCGCCTTGCGGCGGCGGAAAAAGCAGATCATCGCAATGACGACCTGATAAACCGCCTGCGCGACAGCCTGCAGCACATACCCGCCGACGACCCGAACCGTTTCCAGGGATATGTCCTGCTGGGACAGGCCGAGGCCGCGCGTGACCATTACGCCGCTGCCGCGCAGGCATGGCGTGAAGCCATCGCCGTCAGGTTCGAACCCGAACTGGCCGCCCGCGCGGCAGAGGCACAGACAATGGCGGATGGTGGCCATATCTCTGCCGAGACGGCAGACCTTTACCGTCGCGCGCTGGATGCGGCGCCAGCGGATGCGCCATGGCGCATGGCAGTGCAGCAGCGCATCGCCCAATCCGAACACCAGTAACCGGATGGGACCTAGGGCCGATCGACATTCATGCCATCCAGATCATGGCTGCGGCGAGGTGAACACAGCCAAGGAAATGGATGGTGCGTCGATCATATCGGGCGGCAAAGCGTCTGAAGTGCTGGAGGCGGTTGAAGCAGCCCTCGATACGATTACGCAGCTTGTAAGCTCTGGTATCATGCGGGTGCGATTGCAGGGAATGACAGCTTCTGAGCCCATCTGAGCGACAGGAGCACGTAATGCATTACTGTCATAGGCTTGGCCGGCCATAACGGCCGCCCCTTCCTGACCTGCAGGCAGAGCCTGTGCCTGGGTGACATCGCCAACCTGCCCAGCTGTAACAACGAAGCGCAGCGGGCGGCCCGGCATATCGGTCAGCATGTGGATTTTGGTTGTCAGACCACGTCGGGAACGCCCCAGCGCCTGATCCTTGCCCCCCCTTTTCCGTTCGCAGCCTGCTGATGGGCGCGAACGATGGTTGCATCGAACATCAGATACTGATTGTCCAGATCGGCCGTCAGCGTCTCGAAAATCCTGTCCCACACCCCGGCATGACACCATCGGCTGAAGCGACGATGTACCGTCTTCCAATTGCCATACCGCTCAGGCAGATCCTTCCAATGCGCGCCAGAGCGTAGAATCCAGAGGCAGCCGTTCACGAACAGGCGGCCATCTGTTCCACTGCGGCCTTCATCTCCAGCTTTCCCGGGAAGCAGAGGCGCAATCCGCTGCCATTGCGCTTTATTCAGCTCGTACCGCTTGATTCCCATCCCGTAACTCCGTGTTCTGATACGGCACTCAGTGAAACATCCATGCCACAAAAAGAAAATCCTGAATGTCGATTGGTCCTAAGAGATTGTTTGAAAACAAGTCATTGATAAAAAAGAAAAGTTTCTGGGTGCTGCCTTTTTTCAAAAAGGTGGCGTCTTCTGAAGCTTTTTAGAAAAAGCTTCACCAAAAACCTTTATAATTTCAGTATGTTATCGATCATGACTTTTCAAACACGCCTCTTTGATAAGAAAAAATTTTCAGATATTGCGTGGCTTTAGAAAAGGCGGCGCCTTTCAAAGCTTTTATTTTTTATCAATGGGTGTTCTGGACAGGGGCCTGGAAATTTTTACCCTTCTGCCCTGCGCCCAATCTTTCCTGCCCCGCGCTTCATGACACCGCGATCACGTCCTTTTGCCCTTGCCGGTCGTGGCGATTGGATCAACACTTTTCCCATGAGCGACAAAGATACCCATCCCGAGCCCCTGACATCCGAAAAGGCGCTGGAGGAGGCGGACAAGGCCCGCCTGAAACAGCCCGCCGAACCTAACGAACGTGGCGGCCCCAAGGGACCGGAACCCACGCGTTACAACGACTGGACCGTCAAGGGACGCTGCATCGATTTCTGATACCTGCGCACCATATGCAGGAAATCAGCTTTCGTTGGGTTGCAGGCCCCGGCCAAATCCCTGCCGCGCCCGCTGGCGCGGCGGTGGCATATGGCACGAAATCAGATAGATCCCGGCCACGAACACGATTTGTGACAGCGAATTGAACCATAACGCCAGTTCATACGCACGCTCAGCCGTGATGGCCTGATAGATCGCGTATATGGCAAAGGGAATCGAAATTGGGCGCATCCCCGCCAGCATCCCACGCAGGGGATTGAGGTATCCGGGCCGGACCATGCCACGCATGCGATGGATGCCGATGTAGAAAATGACCTCGAAACACCAACCAAGCATATTTGTAATAACGTTGTCGAAAGACATGCCCTGCAACATGAGCAGCGCGGAAATCGACACAGCCGACAGCACGATCGAGCCGACCTGAAAGTTCATTCCCAGGTCCATCGCGGACAGACGTTCGGGCAATGCATCAGCAAAAGGCTGGAACACCCGATCCAGCAGCCATGCATCCAACTGGTTGACGCGATCACCAAAAGACATTGCAGTTCCCGTAACGGTCCAGATGCCAGCGGCAGGAGGAGGTATCCTGCGGCGATGGCATGTTCATAAATGGCAGTGTCATACCGGATATCTTTATACTGATATTTTTATGCCGGGTGCATCTTGGAGACTGTTTGAAAAGTCAGACTCGATAACATACTGAAATTATAAAGGTTTTTGGTGAAGCTTTTTCTAAAAAGCTTCGAAAGACGCTGCCTTTTTGAAAAAAGGCAGCACCCAGAAACTTTTCTTGTTTTTTATCAATGACTTGTTTCCAAGCAGTCTCTTACCCCTATTATTCCCCATACACAGCCCGCACGACCGCATCAGGATAGGCCCCGGCCATTCCCGCCAGGGCCGTATTGCTCAGCATCACAATGGAAATGCCACGCGCACGGTCCACCGTCCATTGGTGCCCGTAAACCCCGCCCCAGGTAAAGCTGCCTGGCGACAGCGGCGTACGCACCATGACAGGATCGGTTACGATCGCCCCGCCAAAGCCAAAACGCCGCCCGCGGTCAAGCGGCCCCATCGGCAGGTTCCCCACGGCATTCGCCCCAAAACGTTGGGCGGATTGGCGCGACAGGATGGGGTCGCCACCACGGCGCACGGCCTCCAGGAACATCATGAATTCTTCCGCCGTTCCCACCATGCCCGCCCCACCCGATGGATAGGATGCGGGGTCGCGGATACGATCAGGCACAAAATGGATTTCCGACACCCCACCACCAGGTAACAGCCGCGACAGGCGATAATCAGCGGGCATGCGCACCGGCATGGGGCGGGCATCTGCGTAACAGGTCGCCAGCACCAGATCCGGCGGCGCATGAAACCCCGTACGCGTCCATCCGCCCAGCCGGTCACCAATATGACGCCGCACCAGATCCGGCAGGGACGCATTTCCCACCTGTTCCAGCACGCCACCCATGACATCCAGCCCCAGCGAGTAAGCCCAACCTTCCCCCGGGGGAAAGACAAGTCGCACCTGCGCCAGGCGTCGCAGGTTTTCATGCAGCGACAGACCAGGTTCCGCCAACCCGTCGGAAACACCGGCACGGGCATAGGGATTGTCGTCACGCGGAAACTGAAACCCGTAGGACAGACCACTGCTATGGCTGAGAAGCAGGTGCAACGGGATCTCCGCCCCCCCCCCATCCGGCAGGCGCGGGCGGAAGAACGGCAGGTAGCGCGACACCGGCGCCCCAAGGTCCAGCACCCCGCGTTCCGCCAGTGCAAGCGCCAGTGCCGTCACGACCGGCTTGGTCAGCGAGGCCAGCCGGAAACAGGTATCCAGATGCATCGGAATGGCGGATTCGCGATCGCGCATTCCTGCCGCATGGCGCAGCACGATGCGACCATCCACCGCGACCACCACGACCGCCCCAACCACACGCCCACTGGCGATCGCATCATCCATGACACGCACCACACGTGCGTGCATGGCATCACTCTGCATCTGTGTCATCATGGCGGCCTTTCGCGTCTTTCGGGCACTTCCCTGACATAGGCCATATTCCCCCTGTCACGCAAAGGGCGGGCATGAACTGGTCCCACCGCACAAAGCGGCGTAACCTGTCGTGCATGAACAAACGCCTGTTTCCCACGTTGTTTACCCTCCTCATGGCGGGCAGCAGCCTCCTGTCCACACCCGGATGGACAGCCCCCCCGGCACGGCAGGCCCCTGCCACGCCCATACAGCCCACGGCCGAGGCCCCGGTACGCACGACGCTGCCCAATGGCATGCGCATCATTATCGTGCCTGATCGCCTGGCCCCGGTCGTCACGACGGAAATGAACTACCTTGTCGGTTCCGCCGCTGCGCCGCGCGGGTTTCCCGGCACGGCACACGCGCTGGAACACATGATGTTCCGTGGCAGCAAGGGACTGGACAAGGACCAGCTTGCGGCCATCGGCGCGCGGATGGGGGGCAATTACAACGCCGACACCACCGAAAGCACAACGCAGTTTTTCTATACCGCCCCGGCCGAAGACCTCGACATCGCACTGCGGATCGAGGCACTGCGCATGAACGGCCTGACCCTGTCGGACGCGGACTGGAAACATGAACGTGGCGCCATTGAACAGGAAGTCTCACGCGATCTGTCCAGCCCCGGATATCAGTACCTTTCCCGCCTGCAATCCATCCTGTTCGCGCATACACCCTATGAACATGACGCACTGGGGACACGCCCTTCGTTCGATCGTACGGATGCGGCGATGCTACGCCGGTTCTATCGTGACTGGTATGCGCCCAACAACGCCATCCTGATCATTACCGGCAATGTCGATGCGGATCAGGCCCTGGCCCACGCACGCGACATCTTCTCACCTTTGCCCGCGCGTTCCCTGCCCCCCCGCCCAACGATCGAACCGGGCGCGGTGCAGCCGCAACTGCTGCACTTCCCCACCGATTATCCCATCGGGCTGATCGCGATCGCCAGCCGCATGCCCGGACAGCGCGCCCGCGATTACGCCACGGCACAGATCCTGTCCGACGTGCTGTCCAGCCAACGCGGCGCACTTTATGACCTGGTGCCAGAGGGCAAGGCACTGCTGACCGGGTTCGATTACGCGCCCAAGGCGGATGCCGGAATTGGAATCGCACTGGCGGCCTTCCCTGCGGGGCAGGACCCGTCCACCTTGTTGCAGACACTGCGTGACACGCTGGCCTTGTTACAGGCACATGGCGTTCCGTCCGATTTGGTGGATGCCGCGCGGCGCAAGGAACTGGCACAGCTTGGCTATGCCGCCAACAGCATTTCAGGGCTTGCGGAAAGCTGGTCCGAGGCCGTGGCGGTCATGGGCCTTGATTCCCCCGACGCGTTGGCAAGTGCCTATGCCTCGGTCACACCAGAGGACGTGAACCGTCTGGCCCGGCAGGTACTGGACCCTGCACAGGCCGTGACGGCCATCCTGACACCGCGCAGTTCCGGCCATCCGGTGGCGGGCAAGGGGTTTGGTGGCTCTGAATCCTTTGCTGCCCCGCCTGACCATCCGGTGGTCCTGCCGCAATGGGCACAAAAAGAGCTGATGACGCTGTCGCCCCCCACCCCGATTCCCGCCCCCTTCAGCTATGTGCTGCCCAATGGGCTGCACCTGATCGTGCGGCCCGCCCATGTCAGCCATACCGTCAGCCTGTATGGCATGGTGCGCCAGAACGCCGACATGCAGGAACCAGCGGGGCAGGAGGGGATTGCCGACATTACCGATGAACTGTTCCATTACGGCACCACGACCCATGACCGCGTCAGCTTCCAAAAGGCGCTTGACGATATTGCCGCAACCGAAAGTGCCGGGTCGGATTTCAGCCTGAACGTGCTGGCACAGGATTTCGACAAGGGCCTGCGCCTGTTGGCCGACAATGAACTGCATCCTGCCTTCCCCGAAAAATCGTTTGCGGTGGTACGCATGAATACGGCCTCCTCTCTGGCGGGGATGCTGCAATCACCGGATTACCTGCTGGGCCGCGCGGTGAAAGCCGCAATTTCCCCCCCGCATGACCCGTCATTGCGCCAGGCCGACCCGGCACGGGTCATGAAGCTGACGCTCAAGGATTGCCGGGCTTTTTATAATGCGGCCTATCGCCCGGACCTGACGACCATCATCATCACCGGCGACATCACCCCGCAAAAAGCGTTGCAGGCGGTGCGCGCGACATTTGGCGCATGGCATGCAACAGGCCCCACGCCCACGGTGGACCTGCCACCACGCCCGGACAGCCATGCCTCCGTCGCCCGCGTGCCGGACGAATCCAGCCTGCAGGACAGCGTGACCCTTGCCGAAAGCCTTGGGCTGACGGCGCGTGATCCAGATCATTTCGCCCTTACATTGGGGAATGAGGCGCTTGGCGATGGTTTCTCCTCGCGGCTCTATCGTGATCTGCGGGTGCGCACGGGATACGTTTATACCGTGCGCAGCCATCTTGCATGGAACCGGCAACGCGCGGCCTATACCATCACTTTCGGTGCAGACCCGTCGAAGGTCGCCCCCGCCCGCGATGCCGCAATCCATGATGTGGCCGACATGCAGGCCCATCCGCTGGGCGAAGATGAGCTGACGATGGCCAAGGCCAGCCTGCTGCATGGCCTGTCGCTGCAACAGGCCAGCCTGGATTCGATTGCCGCAACCTATCTGCACCTCAGCAATCTTGGCCTGCCACTTGATAACGGGAATATGGCTGCCAGTGCTTATTACAACATGACGGCGCAGGATGTGCAGAAGGCCTTTGCCCGCTGGCTGCGGCCCGCCGACATGGCTGAGATCATCAAGGGGCCGTAAGGGACTGATAACGCCAAAAATTTTTGGGTGCCGCCTTTTTCCAAAAAGGCGGCATCGTTGAAGCTTTTTGAAAAAAGCTTCGCCAGAAACTTCTTTATGATCCAGGTCTGTCGAACGTGACGGACAATAAAAAAGGGCGGTACCAGAAGGTACCGCCCTTTTCGCATTCCCTACCCCGAAGGGCAGGGAACGGACCGATATCAGTTCTCAGCGTTACGACGACGGATCGCAGCACCCAGGATATCGCCCAGCGACGCGCCGCTGTCGGACGAGCCGTATTCGTTGATCGCCTGCTTGTCTTCCTCGACCTCACGGCCGCGGATCGTCAGCGCCAGCTTGCGGGCCGCACGGTCAACAGACACGATCTTCGCATCGACGCGTTCGCCAACCGCGAAACGCTCCGGACGCTGATCCGCCTTGTCACGGGCCAGTTCGGCGCGACGGATGAAGCCGGTCAGCACGTCGTCAACCTTGACTTCGATGCCGTTGGACTGAACCGCCGTGACGATGCAGGTCACGATCGCGCCCTTCTGCACCTTGCTCAGGGTGTCGGCCGCCGGATCTTCATGCAACTGCTTGATACCAAGCGAGATGCGTTCCTTTTCCACATCCACGTCCAGGACCTTGGCCTTGACGACCTGACCCTTTTCGTAATGCGTCATAGCGACTTCGCCCGTCTCGTCCCAGGACAGGTCGGACATGTGAACCATGCCGTCGATGTCCGCGGACAGGCCGATGAACAGGCCGAATTCCGTGATGTTGCGGATTTCGCCCTCGACCACGGAACCGACCTTGTGCTCCTCGGCGAACTGCTCCCACGGATTGCGCTGGACCTGCTTCAGGCCAAGCGAAATGCGACGCTTCGCGCTGTCCACATCAAGGACCATGACGTCGACTTCCTGCGAAGTGGCGACGATCTTACCCGGATGGACGTTCTTCTTCGTCCAGGACATTTCGGACACATGCACCAGACCTTCGACGCCCGGTTCAAGCTCAACGAACGCACCGTAATCGGTGATGTTCGTGACGCGACCGGTATAGCGGGCACCCGGCGGATACTTGATCGCCACGTTCTCCCACGGATCGGCCTCAAGCTGCTTCATGCCCAGCGAGATACGCTGCGTGTCGGGGTTGAAGCGGATGACCTGCACGCGGACCGGCTGACCGATCTGCAGGGCCTCGGACGGGTGGTTGATACGCTTCCACGCGATGTCCGTGACATGCAGCAGGCCGTCAACGCCGCCGAGGTCAACGAACGCACCGTAATCGGTGATGTTCTTGACCACACCGTCGAGGATCATGCCTTCCTTCAGGCCCTGGATCAGCTCGCTGCGCTGTTCGGCGCGCGTCTCTTCGAGGACGGCGCGGCGCGACACGACGATGTTGCCACGCGCACGGTCCATCTTCAGGATCTGGAACGGCTGCGGCACACCCATCAGCGGGGTGACGTCACGCACGGGGCGAATGTCCACCTGGCTGCCGGGCAGGAACGCCATCGCACCGCCAAGATCGACCGTAAAGCCACCCTTGACGCGGCCATAGATCGTGCCGTTGACGCGCTGGTTGCTTTCGAACGCCTTTTCAAGGTTCGTCCACGCTTCCTCGCGCCGCGCCTTTTCACGCGACAGCACGATGGAACCGTCACGGTCCTCGTAACGCTCGACAAACAGTTCGATGACATCGCCCGGCTTCACGTCGGGGGTCACGCCCGGCGGGCCGAATTCCTTAAGGGCGACGCGCCCTTCGCTCTTGAGCCCGACATCGACGATCGCGAATTCATCCGTCAGGCGGACGACGCGACCGGTAACGACGGAACCGTCAAATGCGCTGTCGCGGCCCAGGGTCTCTTCGAGAAGGGCTGCGAAGTCCTCGCCACCCGCGTATTCGGCGGTAGGCTGTGTTGTGGCTGAAGCCATGAGTTACTTGTAAATCCCGTATCCGGTCGGCCCCAGCGGGAAGGACCGGAAAATCCTGCGCCCCGCCTCATGATCCTGTATGACCCTGATCGGAACGTCTTGCCCGGCTGCGATCCATGACACGGTCATGGCATGCCTGACGGCCAACACGAAAACACGCCCCACACCGCCACGGATGACGGCACGGCAACATTTCCAAGCACAGACACCCTATGACCCGTCCGTGTCAATAAAAACGTAAGGGGCGCGCAGAAATATCGCCCACAAATGCGTGTCAGCGCGTCATGCGCGCCACGATGCGCAGCGCCTCGGCCAGGACTTCGTCCGCGCTCATGCTGTCGGTTTCGATATGGACCGCGTCAGGGGCCGCACGCAATGGCGCCGCCGCGCGCGAGGAATCGGCCGCGTCACGGTCCTCAAGCTCCCGCGCGACGCGGGCGATCTGTTCCTCCCGATCGGGGGCATTGGGGTCAGTGGCCATCTGTTCCCACCGTCGCCGGGCACGCGCGTCCAGCGATGCGGTCACAAACAGTTTTACCCGCGCGTCGGGAAAGATCACGGTTCCGATGTCACGCCCGTCCAGCACCGCGCCATGGCGCGCCGCGAAATCACGCTGTATCCCCACAAGGATGCGCCGCACCGCAGGTTGCGCCGCGACAAGGCTTGCCGCGCGATCCACCGGCGGGACACGCAGGTCGGTACGCGACAGATCCGCCAGCGTGACGCGGCGGGCCTGATCATCGGCAGGGGCGGTGGGGTCAAGTCCGGCATCGAGCATGCGCCGCCCCGTCGCACGGTACAGCAGCCCGGTGTCGAGGTATGGCAGGTCGAGCGCGCGCGCCAGCCGCAACGCCAGCGTGCCCTTGCCCGCCGCCGCGGGACCATCAACGGCGATGACCAGCGGCGCGGTCATGCCATCATTCCCACGTCATGCCCACGCCCGCCCCGGGGCGACAGGAACGGGGAACAGGACGGCGGACGGCCACAAACAGGGGGCGTCACACCCCGAAGCGGTAACATCTGGGCTGTTTTCATACCCTTCCAATTCCGAATTCCTGCGTCGGGTGTCAATCCGATATTGACACAAAAACGTCCCCTCCCCCATTGCATGGGGCGCATCGTTTGACATACGCCAAACAAACTGGCATGGGGCTGCGCCCTTTTGCCACATCGCGACGGTGGCTTTAATTCCTTTGCACAGAACAGGATCGACAGGTTCAAGATGGCCCAGCCCAACCTCGGCACCAAGCGCGTCTGTGTCTCCTGCAGCGCCCGCTTTTATGACCTGAACAAAAACCCGGCAGTCTGCCCGAAATGCGGCGCGGAACAGCCCGTTGAACTGCCGCGCGTGCGGCGCCCCGTGGAGCCGGCCACGCCCGATTCCGCAAAGAAGTCGGCCCCCGATGACCTCGATTCCGATACGGATCTGGACACCGACGCCGATGCCGACGCGGATGACGTGATGGAAGACGAAGTCGGCCTTGACGACGATGACGACGATATCAGCAGCGCCGACATCGACCTGAAGACCGACAAGGAAGACCACGACAACTGATCCCCGCCCTGACGGCGGCTGTGGCGGTGGCGCCACCGGCACGACATGCCGGTGGCCAGCCCCATGGCGGCGATGTGCGCGGCATGACGGCCGCGCATCGCCGCGTTTACGGTGCGTGAAGCGGGTTGCGGCGTTCGATTTCGACCCCTACGGCCCGCGCATCGTCAAAGATGTCCAGCTTTTCCACGCGAATCCGTGCGACGCGAATCCGTGCATCCCGCAACATCCCTGCCGCGATCCGCTCGGCCAGCGTTTCCACAAGCTGTACATGGCCCTGTCGCACAAGATCGCGCACAAGCAGCACCACGTCTTCGTAAGAGACCGTGCGGTGCAGTTCATCCGCCCCCACATCCAGTCCCGGGATATCCGCCACGCCAAAGGCGACATTGACGCAGATACGCTGTGTCACACCCTGCTCATGCGCAAAAACACCGATATTGGCATCAAGCAGCAGGTCACGCACGAAAACACAGCGCAACGGCGGCTGAGCCGGCCATGGCGGAAAAACCGACATATCTGTCAGGCTCCTGTTTCAGGGGGACGCCGTGCGCTCGATGGTGCGGCGGGCGACCACTGAAGATGCTGCCCCCCATCAAGGGCGAGCATCTGCCCCGTGACGGATGGCATGCACAGCAAAGAAAGCGCGGCGTGAGCGACTTCATCCACTCCCGCCCCGTATCCCAGCGGCAGGGACGCGCATTGCCGGGCGAACTGTGCGGCACTCTGCCGTGGCGTGGGCAGGACAGGTCCCGGCCCGATGGCGTTGACCCGGATTCCATGCGGCGCCAGCGCCAGCGCCATGCTTTGCGTCAGGGACCATAATGCCGCCTTGGAGACGGTATAGCTGACAAAATGCGGTGTAAGCGACCAGACCCGTTCATCGAGCATGTTCAGCACCATCCCCTGCCGCCCCGCGGGCATCTGCCGCGCAAAAGCCTGCATCAGGACGAAAGGCGCGCGCAGGTTGGGCTCCATGTGGATATCCCATGCTTCGCGCGTTGCGCTATCCCACTCATCCCGTTCAAAGACGCTGGCGTTATTGACCAGAACCCCCAGCGGGCCAAGGGCATCACCGGCCCGTGGCAGCAGCGAACGGACCTCGTCCTCGCACGACAGGTCAGCACGCAGGATGCATCCCCTTCGGCCAAGCGCGATGATATCGGACAGCGTACGCCGCGCCGCGTCCGCGCTGTGGTTATAATGGATGGCCACGTCAAAGCCGTTTCGCGCCAGTTCCAGTGCGATGGCGCGCCCAAGGCGTGCGGCCCCGCCGGTCACCAGCGCGACGCGCGCGATACCGGGCGGAACGGGCCAGCGCATCACGGGTGCGGTCATGCCGGGCGCCGCGCCATCAGGGCGGCGGCAAGCGTGCCGTCATCCAGCACATCAAGCGCACCACCAACAGGCACGCCCTGCCCCACCCGGCTGATGGGAATATTGAAACGCAGCAGGCTGTCATGCAGCCAGTGCATGGTCGTCGCGCCATCGACCGTGGTGCCCAGCGCAAGGATCACCTCGCGCACGCCCCCGGCCTCCAGCCGTGCATAAAGCGGGGCGACATTCAGGTCATCCGGCCCGACGCCATCAAGCGCCGACAGGGTTCCCCCCAACACCTGATAGACGCCGCGATGGACACAGGCGCGTTCCAGCGCCCACAGATCGCCCACATTTTCCACCACACAGACCAGCCCATGGTCACGGGCCGGGTCCGCGCAGATCGAACACGGATCACAGGTATCAAGGTTGCCGCATGACGAACAGGTCCGCACCGCACGTGCCGCCTGTTCCATCGCGTGCGCCAGCGGCAGCATGCGGGTCTGTGGCTGGCGCAGCATGGCAAGGGCGGCACGACGGGCCGAACGGGGACCAAAGCCCGGCAATCGTCCCAGCAGGGTAATCAGCCGCTCGATCTCGGCACCGCCCATCATACAGGTTCCCGGTGCGGGATCAGAACGGGAACTTCATGCCACCGGGCAGGTTCAGGCCGCCGGTGACCTTCTTCATCTCCTCGCTCGCCGTGGCGTCGAGCTTCGCACGCGCATCACTGCATGCCGCAAGGATCAGGTCCTGCAGCATGTCCATCTCCTCCGGGTCGGCCAGCTTGGGGTCGATGCGGATCGCCTTCATGTCCCCCTTGCCGTTCAGGGTGATCTGCACCATCCCCGCGCCGGAACTTCCCTCGATCACCATGGCTTCAAGCTTGGCCTGCATTTCTTCCATACGGGCCTGCATCTGCGTGGCCTGCTTCATCAGGCCGGCAAGGTTCTTCATATTGTGTCTTCTCCTTTGGGCGTCAGTCGTCGGTCGGCAGATCGTCTTCATCCACCAGTTCGGCATCCAGTGGCGCGAATTCCAGATCCGGGGCCAACATGGCTGGGATGATCTCTTCGGGCGGAAGGCCGTAATCGTCAAGCGCGTGGTCCGTCACCTGTCCCAGACGGGCGGATGGAAATGCCGCCATGACCGCTTTTACCAGCGGATGGGATGCGGCATCCGCACGATGGAGCTGAATGATCTCCGCCCCCTGCTCCGCCAGGGTGGCTTCGCCCTCGTCTTCACATGTGCGGATTTTCCACGACGGATCGCCCGTTTCGGCACGCAGCAGGGTTTCCAGCCGTCGCGCAAGCCCGGCCATCGCCGCGGCCTCCACCCGGATACGGATTTCGGGGGCCGCAAACGCCACCAGATGTGTTGAATGGCGCAGATGCCCATGCAGCATCGCATCGCGCCCTGACACAAAGGCCACGACCTCGCGCCATGTACGCAACTGCGGCGCTGCCGGGATGGCTGGCACCGGCGTCGCGGGGGCGGCAGTCATGGGATCGGCGGGATCGGCGGCAACAGCATCAACGCGCACACCGCCATTGGCCACCATGCGCAGGCTCGCACCACCTGTCGGTCCACCCTGTAGCGGCCCACCTGAGGTTGCGCCCCCTGTTATGCCGCCCGTTACGTCCTGTGCGACAGCAGGCCGTGGGGCAGCCGCCTGCGCGCCACCCGCCGATGGCTGCGGCAAAGACGCGGGGGCCGTAACCTGCGCCGTCGCGCCCCCCGTCGCACCATCAAGCACCTGCCGCACCAGATCGCCTGGCGGCGGCAGGTCCGCCACATAACACATGCGGATCAGCACCATTTCGGCCGCCTGCCTGCGATCGGGGGCGTGTTCGACCTCGCCCTGCCCCTTGAGCAGCATCTGCCATGTGCGTCCCAGCACGGGAACGGACACGCGCTCTGCGATGGCAAGGCAGCGTTCGCGCTCCATCTGCGGCATATCGGCACTATCACGCAGGTTCGGCACCGCCTTGAGCCGGGACACCGAATGGATCAGGTCCAGCACATCGGCCAGCATCACCCCAAGATCCGCCCCACGGGCAAACACCTCGTCCGTGATCGTCAGGGCCTGGTCCGGCCGACCAGCCAGCACGGCGTCAAGCAGGTCAAACACCATACCCCGGTCCGCCTGCCCCAGCATGCCGCTGACCAATGTGGCGTTGATCGGCGCGGCATCGCCCTGCCCCTCACCATCCAGCGTCCCCTGCGCGATGGCCTGATCCAGCAGTGACAGCCCATCGCGCACCGACCCATCCGCCGCACGGGCGATCAACGCCAGCGCATCGGGCGCGAAGGCCACGCCTTCCGCCGCCGCGACCCGCCCGAAATGCGCGGCCAGCATATCCTGTGGCACACGGCGCAGGTCGAATGTCTGACAGCGCGACAGCACCGTCACCGGCACCTTGCGCAATTCAGTGGTGGCAAAGATGAACGTGACCTGGGACGGCGGTTCCTCAAGCGTCTTGAGCAACGCATTGAACGCGTTGCGCGACAGCATGTGGACCTCATCAATGATGAAGACCTTCATTCGACCCTGAATCGGGCGGAAACGTGTGGAGTCGATGATCTCGCGCACATCGTCCACACCTGTGCGCGAAGCGGCGTCCATTTCCATGACGTCGGGATGGCGGTCGGCCAGGATCGCAACACAGTTGGGACACACGCCGCACGGATCGGCGGTCGGGCCGCCCTGCCCGTCCGGGCCGGTGCAGTTCAGGGCGCGCGCGATGATCCGCGCCGTCGTCGTCTTGCCCACCCCCCGCACACCGGTCAGCATGAAGGCATGCGCGACCCGGCCCAGTGCAAAGGCATTGCGCAGGATACGCACCGTGGTGTCCTGCCCGATCAGGTCATCAAATGTGGTGGGACGATATTTACGGGCCAGCACGCGATAGGGTGCGGCCTTCTCCATCAGGGCGGACGGATTCGATACAACGGGGGAAGGCGCGTCGCCAAACAGGCCGGGGCCATCATCCGCAGGCGGGGACGGCAGGGCTTCCTCCCCGGAACGATCCTGATCCGAAGAAGCGTTCATTGATGCATCCGGCCTTGGTGAATGGTGCGCGCTGCATCCTGCGACACAGGACGGCAGGAACATATATTCAGGGGTGGAAGACCGGACACATAACCCGAGTGAAACTCACTGCGGCTGCTTCCTTCCGGATCTGACCGGGTTGGCAAGGCACCCGTCTACGGCCGATCTTCCACGGGCTTCATAACACATACACCCCGGTGCGGCACAAGGGGCTTTGTTCGAAAAAATCCCCCAGATGCCATTCCCCCTGTCATCATCCGTTGCCGTTATTCCCCGACGGCCGCGCTGGTGCTGTGACGACGGTCGGCCCCACCGTAATAACGGTCAGCCCCCGGCGCGCCCAGGCTTGGCCCACCGACAAGTATCCCCTCCGCCACGCCCCAGTGGGGATAGACCTTGAAGCTGTAGCCTTCATGCTGAAGCTTTGCGATGACACCGGGCGTCAGCGCACCAGCTTCCATCTGCACCGGTTCGGGCTGCCATTGTTCATGCAGCCGTGGCAGGTCAACAGCGTGCTGGATGTCCAGCCCGTAATCAATCACACCCAGCACGACCGACAGGACAATGGTGGGAATGCGCGATCCACCGGGGCTGCCGATCACCATCACCGGCTTTCCATCACGCGAAATGACGGTTGGCGTCATGGAAGAAAGCGGCGTCTTGCCCGGCGCGATCTCGTTCGCCTTGCTGCCGATGATCCCGAACATGTTGGGCGAACCCGGACGGGTGGAAAAATCGTCCATCTCGTCATTCATGAACACGCCCGTACGCCCCGCGACCATGCCCGCCCCGAACCATCCATTCAGCGTATAGGTCACTGCAACCGCATTGCCATCACGGTCCATTACGGAATAATGGGTCGTCTCCTGCCCCTCGGTCGCGGCAATGCCAGGCCTTACGCTGGCCGATGGCACCGCACGGGCGTTGGGGATGGCGGCACGGATCTGGCGCGCGTAATTCACATCAAGCAGATGATCGACCGGGTTGGACACGAATGCCGGGTCCCCCAGATCCTGCCGGTCAGCATAGGCATGGCGCATGGCCTCGACCTCACGCTGCACGGCAGGCACGGTATAAAGCCCGAGGCGATGCATGTCATAGCCCGACAGGATGTTCAGCATTTCACACAATGCAACGCCACCGCCGCTGGGCGGGGGGGCGGTGTCGATATGATAGCCACGGTAATCGCATGTCAGTGTCGGCAGGATACGCGGCCTGTATCCCGACAGATCAGCACGCGTCAGCAATCCGCCGCCGCGACGGCTGGCACGCACGATCTCACGCGCGGTGCGGCCTTCGTAAAACCCATCGGTACCCTTGCGCGAAATCCGTTCAAGCACACGGGCAAGTTCGGGCTGCACCAGGCGATCCCCCACCCGAAGGCCACTGCCGTCACTGTGCAGGAACGACCGCCGCGCCACGGGATCACGGCGGAAATCATCATTGCCATGCGAAATCAGTTCGACATCACCGGGCACAAGGACAAACCCGTCACGCGCCAGCGCGATGGCGGGCGCCATCACCTGCTTGCGCGGCAGGTGGCCCCAGCGCTGCCGCGCAAGTTCCAGCCCGGCGACGGTGCCGGGAATCGCCACGGCCTTCCACCCCTTGGTCGAAAGGCCGGCAATGACGTTGCCGTGCGGGTCCTGGAACATTGTAGCAGTCGCGGCAGCAGGCGCATGCTCACGGAAATCAAGGAAAATCGCGGGACCATTCGCCGGGCGAAGGGTCATGAACCCGCCACCACCAAGGTTGCCCGCCGCCGGATAGACAACGGCAAGGGCATACCCCACGGCCACGGCGGCATCGACGGCGTTCCCGCCCTCGTGCAGGATACGCGCGCCAACCTGCGACGCCAGGGTCTGGGCGGAGACGACCATCCCCTCGTGCCCGCCCACGGGCGGAGGCGATGCCACCGGCACGGACGCGCCACCAAATGCAAGCGGGTCATCCTGCACCACGGGGGCGGAAGCGGTGGCGGCACAGGCCACCCCGTCCGACAGCAGCAACATACCCGCAAGCAGCAGGCCACCCGCCCGGCGTGAAGGGGAAAGACGCAGACCTGCGACCATTTTCATATTCCTGACAGACAGTGACATGCCGTGATCCCGCTTAACCGGCAGTCTTGTAAGGCGGCTTGTTCAGACCGGCGGGGGAATAGGTAAAGACCTCGCAACCGTCTTCGGTCACACCCATCATATGTTCGAACTGGGCCGACAGCGAACGGTCGCGCGTCACGGCGGTCCAGCCATCGCCCAGGATCTTTACATCCGGGCGACCGATATTAAGCATCGGCTCAATCGTGAAGAACATGCCAGGACGCAGGACGACCCCATGCCCCGGACGGCCATAATGCAGCACATTCGGTGCGGCATGGAACGTCCGGCCGATGCCATGGCCACAGAAATCGCGCACCACGGAAAAACGCCGCTCTTCCGCATAGGTCTGGATCACATGACCCACATCCCCAAGCGTAGCCCCCGGACGCACCGCCTTGATGGCCAGCATCAGCGATTCATAGGTGGCATCAATCAGGTTCTGCGCCTTTATCGACGGCGTGCCGACCGTGTACATACGGCTGGTATCGCCAAACCAGCCATCAAGGATGACAGTCACGTCGATATTGAGGATATCGCCGTCCTTCAGCGCCTTGTCACCGGGAATGCCATGGCAGACGACGTGGTTGATGGAAATGCAGCTTGCCTTTTCATACCCGCGATAACCGATCGTGGCGGACACCCCACCCTGCGCGACCATGAAGGCATGGATGCGGTCATCAAGTTCGCCAGTCGTCACCCCTGCCTGCACATACGGCGTAATCATGTCGAGCGTCCGCGCCGCAAGCTGCCCCGCCGCGCGCATGCCAACAAAATCCTCGGGGGAGTGCAGGACGATCGCGCCCTCGTTCATGTCGCCATCCATGCCGATATCCCTTCGTCGCTAATCATCGCGTGATCACACCCGTGCCGCATGGACCATCGGGGCATGATCCCGATGCCATGATATGGTGGGTGCGATGCCATCCCATGAACGGCGACAGGTTCTATACCCCCATCGACGCGCCGTGTCAGCGGCAGAGGACGAGCTAGCTGCGCGTCTTGGCGTGGGCGGTGGCGACATGGTGCGCCTGCCCCATCCCGACAAGATGCACATGCGCACGCGCGGCGGGATGGGCATGCGATGTATGCGAGACCACATGCACGGCGGCAGGATGCGCCCCACGCCGCAGCCGGGCATACGAAAGCGGAATCGACGCATCGGCGACCTGCTCGGGGCCATCGGCGCGATAACGTGAACTGGCCAGCACCACACCACCATGCCCGAACGCCGCACGACGCCGTGCAGCGACCGTGTTGCGGGCCAGGACAAGCGGACGCTGGACGGGGGCGATTCCCTCCGCACGGAAACTGTCGTCGAGCAGGTCCGCCATCACGGCGTTGCGCGTCTCGTTCGACGGGGCCCCCAGAACCACCCCGATCAGGCGCACATTGTCACGTACGGCGGAGGTAACGAGGTTATGCCCGGCAACGGCGGTATATCCGGTCTTGAGACCATCCGCACCCGGATAGGATTTGAGCATTGGATCATGGTTGGGCACATAGCGGCCGCGGAAATAGAATGCAGGAACCGCGAAATAATGATAATATTCGCCGAAATCCAGTGCGATATGGCGCGCAAGCGTCGCAAGGTCGCGCGCGGAGGTCATCTGTTCCTCGTTCGGCAGGCCCGATGCATTGCGGAAGGATGTATCGTTCATCGACAGGCGCGCGGCCTGCTGCGTCATGATCTGCGCGAAGGTGCTTTCGCTTCCGGCACCAAGGAATTCACCCAATGCACAGGCCGCGTCATTGGCCGATTTCGTCACAAGGGCAAGGATCGCCTCTTCCACCGTAAGATAGCTGCCGGGACGCAGGCCAAGCTTCGACGGTTCCATGGAGGCGGCATGCGCGCTGACGGGCACCACCTGGTCGAGCGTGATGCGCCCCGCCCTGAGCGCCTTGAACGTCAGGTAAAGGGTCATCAGCTTCGTCAGGCTGGCGGGAAAGCGGCGCAGGTCGGCATTGGACTGCGACAGGACGGTGCCGGTACGGGCATCCATGACGATGGAGCTGATCTGCCCCACATATTGGGCGCGGGCCTGTCCCGCCCCGCCAAACAGCCCCGCGACCAGTCCACCCGCCACCAGCAGTGAAACCTTCACCCTGGTGCCGCGTGCAGTGAAAAGGCGTGTCATACGGCGGGGAAAAGGGGACATGCGGCGATCATCATCCAGTGCGGAACCGGGCGAGGACATTCCCGGCCTCCATCATATGACAATTAATTCTGTGACCATCCTAGACATCAGAAAGCACGGACGTCCAGAGCGGAATCGCAAAAATGGCCGAAACCCAAGGCAACTTTGTATTGCAGCGCCCCATGCCCCGCCCCCTTCGCCACACGAAATCGCGAGGAGACGAAAAAATCATGCCCGATAATGGCACCAGCCCCTTCCAACGGGGAACAGAGTTCCAATATGGTAGGATCATGTCCGTCAGAAGCCTGCATTCCCCTGCTGCCACTATCTTGGTCGCCACTACATTGGCCGCCAAGACCCTGCATGATCGCGGGACATCCCCGCGTGTACGCGCACATGGCGGCAACACCCCGCCGCGCAGGCCGGATGGCACGGGCGAAAATGGGAATGATGACGGGATGGCGGGCGTCGTCATCCGCACCCGGCCACAAACCCGCAAGCCGGCAATGTACAAGGTGCTGATGCTGAACGACGATTACACCCCGATGGAGTTCGTCGTCCACGTCCTGGAACGGTTCTTCCAGAAATCGCGTGAGGAGGCGACCGACATCATGCTGCATGTCCACAAGCGCGGCGTCGGCGTATGCGGTGTCTTTACCTACGAAGTTGCCGAAACAAAGGTCACGCAGGTCATGGACCTTGCACGGCAGAACCAGCACCCCTTGCAATGCACGATCGAAAAGGACTGAGGCCACGATCAGGCATTTTTCCACCTTTGCATTCTTTCATGCGGATTTATGCAAATTTCCTCTGGCATTCCCCCCTCAACGGGTCAAAGATCATGATCGTCCGGTCATGATCCCCGGGGTCGCAATGGCCCCCTTTGGAAAAGGAGCGTCTCGGCATGTTGTCACGTAATCTGGAACAGACGCTTCATCGTGCGCTGACACTCGCCAGCGAACGGCGGCATGAATATGCCACCCTCGAACATCTTCTCCTCTCCCTTATCGATGACCCCGATGCGGTCACGGTCTTTCGCGCCTGCGGGGTGGACCTTGACAAGCTGCGTCACGACCTGACGGAATTCCTCGACAAGGACCTTGCCGGGCTTGCGTCAGACCGCACCGTTGACCCAAAGCCGACGGCGGCGTTCCAGCGCGTGATCCAGCGCGCCGCGATCCATGTGCAGTCCACTGGCCGCGACGAGGTGACGGGCGCGAACGTGCTGGTCGCCCTGTTCGCCGAACGCGAAAGCCATGCGGTCTATTTCCTGCAGTTGCAGGACATGACGCGCCTTGATGCCGTCAACTTCATCTCCCACGGGATTGCCAAGGCCCCGGAACGTTCGACGCGCCGCCCGGTCGCGGGCACGCCGTCCGAAGGGCCCGACCCCGAGCGTGAGGAAACCGGCAAGAGCCGGCAGAAAAACCAGGATGCGCTGTCGACCTATTGCACCAACCTCAATGACAAGGCGAGCGAAGGGAAGATCGACCCGCTGATCGGGCGCGATTCGGAAATCGAACGCACGATCCAGATCCTGTGCCGTCGCACGAAGAACAACCCGCTTTATGTGGGTGATCCGGGCGTGGGCAAGACCGCGATTGCCGAAGGACTGGCCAAGCGCATCGTCGAAGGCGACGTGCCCGAAGTGCTGCTTCACTCCACCATCTATTCTCTGGATATGGGGGCGCTGCTTGCGGGGACACGGTATCGTGGTGATTTCGAGGAACGGCTGAAGGCGGTCGTGACCGAACTCGATAACAATCCGGGCAGCATCCTGTTCATCGACGAAATCCACACCGTGATCGGCGCGGGCGCGACGTCGGGCGGGGCGATGGATGCGTCCAACCTGCTGAAACCCGCGCTGGCGGCGGGGACACTGCGCTGCATCGGGTCAACCACGTACAAGGAATACCGCCAGCATTTCGAAAAGGATCGGGCGCTGGTGCGCCGGTTCCAGAAAATCGATGTGGCCGAACCCTCCATCGACGATGCGGTGAAGATCCTGCGTGGCCTGAAGGTCAATTACGAAAAGCACCACAAGGTCCGTTATACCGATGATGCGATCCGTGGCGCGGTCGAACTGGCGGCGAAATACATCCACGACCGCAAGCTGCCGGACAAGGCCATCGACGTCATTGACGAGGTGGGCGCGTCACGCATGCTGGTGCCTGAAAACCGCCGCCGCAAGACCGTCACCCTGAAGGATGTGGAAGACATCGTCGCCAAGATCGCCCGCATCCCGCCCAAGAGCGTGTCGTCGGACGACAAGGAGACGCTGCGCTCGCTCGAACGCGACCTCAAGGGCATGGTCTATGGGCAGGACAAGGCGATTGAGGCCCTGACGGCGGCAATCAAGCTGTCGCGTGCCGGGCTGCGGGATGCGGAAAAGCCGATCGGGAACTATCTGTTCTCCGGCCCGACGGGCGTGGGCAAGACCGAGGTGGCAAAGCAGCTTGCCAGCACGCTGGGGATTGAACTGATCCGCTTTGACATGTCCGAATATATGGAACGTCATTCGATTTCGCGCCTGATTGGCGCACCGCCGGGTTATGTCGGGTTTGATCAGGGCGGGTTGCTGACCGACGCCATCGACCAGCACCCGCATGCGGTCCTGCTGCTTGATGAAATCGAGAAGGCACATCCTGACCTGTATAACGTGCTGTTGCAGGTGATGGATCATGGTCGCCTGACGGATCACAATGGCAAGACGGTTGATTTCCGCAATGTCATGCTGATCATGACGACAAATGCGGGTGCTGCCGACCTGAGCAAGGAATCCATCGGCTTTGCCCGTAACGGGCGGGAAGGAGAGGATGAAGAGGCCATCAAGCGCATCTTCACCCCTGAATTCCGCAACCGTCTCGATGCAATCATTCCCTTTGCGCACCTGCCGCCCGAAGTGGTGGACCGCGTGGTGGAGAAATTCATCTTCCAGCTTGAAGCCCAGTTGGCGGATCGCAATGTGATGATCGAGATTTCGTCGGCGGCGAAGGAATGGCTGGCGGAACGCGGGTATGACCGCCTGTATGGCGCACGTCCGCTGGGACGCGTCATTCAGGAAAACATCAAGAAGCCACTGGCCGAAGAACTGCTGTTCGGCAAGCTGGTCAAGGGTGGCGTTGTCAAGATCTCGCTGAAGGACGGCAAGCTGGACTTCGACTACATCTCCCACGATCCCGCGGCCTCGGCGGCGGAAGGGGATGAAGGCGACAATGAAAAAGAGTCCGAAGCAGCGGACTGAAACACAAGCTGACCTGAAGGTCGGTTGATATGGAACAGGGGTCGGTAACGGCCCCTGTTTTCATATGGGCACCTTAACATCATGCCATCACCAGCAGCCTGGCCCGCCTGAAAAAGCCCGTGGGCACGCCGCGCACCCAGTCAATAAAATTTTTCTGCATGCTCTCCTTTGGTGGAGCAAAGCGGCAACTTTGTTTACCCACGCCGAGGCACACACGCAGGCATCAGCCAGACGCCGACCATGCCCCATATCGTGGGGCATGATGACCGGTTACGCGTTCCCGCTACAGGAACTGAACCATGCGGGGTCGAGATTTATGCTGGCCAGTGCCTGCCGCCACTTGCCCGCATGATCTGGGCTGAAGACGATCTGCTGCGTTGCCGGGGCACAGACCCATGCGTTGTGGCGCAGGATTTCATCTTCGAGTTGCCCGGCCTTCCAGCTTGCATGCCCCATTGCCAGCAGGGCATGCTGCGGTCCGGCGCCATCGGCAATGACCCGCAATATATCAAGACTGGCGGTCAGGACGGTGCTGTCATTGACGGCCATGCTGCCATTTCCTTCCCAATCGGCGGAATGCAGGACAAAGCCACGTGAACTGTCCACCGGGCCGCCGGCACACAGGCCGATCCGCCGCCGTGGCGGCACCGGCGCCACGCCAAGCTGTTCCAGCACATCATCAAGGACAGGCTGTGCCAGACGGCGGTTGACCACCAGCCCCATCGCCCCGTCTTCGGCCGAATGGGCACACAGGTAAATGACGCTACGCTCAAAGGGCGTATCCATCAGTGCCGGGGTCGCCACCAGCAAATGTCCGGTCAGGTCATGGCCTGCTGTCATGGATATTTTTGGCATGGCCTGAGGATAGAACCACATCCCCCCCCTTTTGCAACCGTTTCATGCAATACCTGTCCACATGGACGGAGCCTGGCACATGCGGGTTGCGAATTTGAATATGTCGCCCAACACCGCCACACTGTCTGGCCAGACATCCTTTACAACGAGACATCCTTTACAACGAGACATCCTTTACAATCCGATACCCTGCATAAAACGAAAGGATCGCCACATGTCGAAGATCGCCCTTGTCACCGGTGCCACCGCCGGATTTGGAAAGGCCATTGCCGAACGGCTGGTACGCGACGGATATCGCGTGATCGCGACAGGCCGACGACAGGAACGACTTGATGCACTGGCGGGCCAACTGGGCTCGGCGCTGCTTCCTTTCCGCCTCGACATGATGGACAAGACGGCCATCGCGTCCCTGCCCGATGCACTGCCGGCACAATGGCGTGCGATTGATGTCCTGGTGAATAATGCCGGCCTTGCCCTTGGTATCGCCAAGGCACAGGACAGCGATATCAGTGACTGGGAACGCATGATCGCAACGAATGTCACGGGCATGGCGGAACTGACACGTGTGCTGCTGCCGGGCATGATTGCGCGTGATCGCGGGCATATTGTCGCGTTAGGCAGCACGGCCGGGATCTATCCCTATGTCGGTGGCAACGTCTATGGCGCGACCAAGGCATTCGTGGAACAGTTCATGCGCAACCTGCGCTGCGACCTGCTGGGCAAGAATGTCCGCGTCACCAATATCGCGCCCGGCCTGTGCGGTGGCAGCGAATTCAGCAATGTGCGCCTGCGCGACGATGCAAAGGCGGCAGCCGTGTATGAAGGTACGCATCCCCTGCAACCCGATGACATTGCGGAAACGGTGTCCTGGGTCGTGAACCTGCCCGCCCATGTCAACATCAACCAGATCGAAATGATGCCGACCTGCCAGGCTGCGGGCGGTCTTGCCGTCGTCAAGGGCATGAAGGACTGAGTCATATCCATGCAGGACAAGACCAAAAGCAACACCGCATCCCAATCCGATGCCGCCACCATTGCAAAGCAGGTCGAACTGGCGACACGTTTTCGTATCACTGACGGGACGGATTTCAGGCTGTCCGCCCACCCGACACGTGCGGCGCAGGATTGCGGGCTGGCAAAAAAGGTTGGCAAGCGGCGACTGTATGAACGGATCGGCCACCTGTCGGAACTTCAGGCACGGCTATATGCCAATGGGCAATGGTCGATGCTGATGGTGTTGCAGGCGCTGGATGCGGCGGGCAAGGATGGCGTCATCAAACATGTGATGTCCGGCATCAATCCCGAAGGGGTCAATGTGACCTCCTTCAAGCAACCCGGCCCCGTTGAACTGGCCCATGACTATCTGTGGCGCGAACATCTGGCCCTGCCGCAGGGTGGGCATATCGGCATCTTCAATCGCAGTTATTACGAAGAAGTTCTGGTCACACGGGTGCATCCCGAAATCCTTGAAAACCAGAAAATTCCCCCACAACTGCGCAAATCCCCCACATTGTGGGATGACCGTTACCGCGATATCCGCCATTTCGAGGAATACTTGGCGCGACAGGGCACGGTAGTCGTCAAATTCTTCCTGCACCTGTCCAAGGATGAGCAGCGCAAGCGTTTCCTGTCGCGCATCAACCATCCTGACAAGAACTGGAAATTTTCATCTGCGGATATCCATGAACGCGGATACTGGGACAGCTATCAGGAGGCGTATGAACAGGCGATCCGCAATACGGCAAGCCCACATGCCCCCTGGTTCATCGTCCCGGCGGACCAGAAATGGTTTGCCCGCCTTGTGGTGATCGAGGCGCTGATCGCAGCACTTGAACAGCTCGACCTCCAGACACCCAAACTGGACGCCACGGCACGGGCGGAGATGAAAAAGGCACGCCAGCAATTGATGGCGGAAAAGCCATAGGCCCCATCTGCATATAACGCATGCGTGCGCGGGTCATTGACGCGCGCACGCATCATACGCATGGAAGACATGAAGTAACAGAATGAGGACTGTAATGTCGGCACGCCTGACCCTGCTGCGATCCGCCTGCGCGGGCGCCATGTTGATGACCGTCGCGCAGGTGATGACCAGTGCGACCGCATGGGCATGGGGAGAGTCCGTTTCCGTTTCCCCCACCTGCGACAACCACAGGTTCCTTGAGGATCAGCGCAAGTTCGAGAACGAGGAACGCCATACCCGCAATGCCGACCTGGCCGAACATGTCTGCGGTCGGGTCATTGCCGTTTCCCGCGCGCGCCGGACGCGCAGTGGCTGGCACGGTTATTTCTATGTCGATGTAGGGTCGGGTATTTCCATCCGTATCGTTTCGGATCTTGACCGCATGCAGGCACCACAATGGCCATGGGTGGCCAAGGGTGATGATGTGGATGTTGTCGGGCGCTATTACTTCGACAATATGCGCAGTCAGGGCATCGACTGGACCCACCACGGCACAGGCCGGAACTGGCCCATCGCGGGATATGTAACGGTCAACGGGCACCGGTACGAATAATAGCCACACTGGGAACAGTCACACTGGGGATCTCTTCTCTTTTCAAGTAATCCCCTGAAAAGAGAAGATATCCATGTTAAAAAAGACTGTCTAAAAAACAGGACAACCCACCATAATCCCAAGAATTTTTATGGTGAAACTTTTCCCAAAAAAGCTTTGAAAACCATTGCATTTCTGAAAAAAGACAACGCTCAGACGCTTTTATCATTGCCGATACAGTGGTTTGTTTTAGAGGCCATCTGAAAAGTCAGGCTCAATAACATCCTGAAATTATAAAGTTTTTTGGTGAATATTTTCCCAAAAAGCTTCGAAAGACGCCGCCTTTTTGAAAAAAGGCGGCACCCAAAAACTTTTCTTTTTATCAATGATTTGTTTTTAAACACTCTTTATACAGCACGGTAAAGCGCCATCACGCGTGTTGCGGGCCTTATCCTCCCTACCACCGGAAGGAAGGCACACATACCGCCGGATCAAGTCCCGCGCCACGCGCCTCTTCAAGCGCAAGGGCGTAATCGGCGTCCTTCCCCTCAGCCCAGCTTCCGCCCAGCATTTCCTGGTGGATACCCCCCAGCACCCAGCATCCGTCCACGCCCGCCCCTTTTGCGCCGCGCATATCGGTGGCGAGGGAATCCCCCACGGCAAGAATGCGCGACAGGGGCAGGTCCATCATCCCTGCCACCAGGTCATAGACCTCGGGGTGGGGCTTGCCGATCCAGCGCACGTCGGCGCCATGGCTTTCCTCATACCTGCTGGCCAGCGCGCCTGCGCATAACAGGCGACGGCTGCCTCGGATAACCTGCTGGTCAGGGTTGGCGCAGATCATCTTCAGCCCATGTTGGGCGCATTGCTCCAACACCGGAAGATAGGGGGTAATATCCTCCTCCCCCCGGTCGGCGTCAGGTCCGGTATTCAGGACGAAATCAGCCTGCGCCGCGTCCTCGACCACCTCAAGGTCAAGTCCGGCGAACAGGTCGATATCCTTTTGCGGCCCAAGATGCAGCATCCGGCGCCCAAGTTGGGCAAACCATGGGTCGGTGCGCGCACGCAGCATCCGGCGGGTGCATTCACCGCTGGTCATCAGCCCTTCATACAGGTCATCGCCAATGCCCATTGTCCGCAGACCAACCTGCACCGTATCGGCCCGGCGTGGCGCGTTCGACAGCAAGATCACCCGCTTTCCGGCCTGCCGTAACTGCCGCAGGCATTCCGGCGCCCCGGGATATGGGGCCACACCGTTATGGATGACCCCCCACAGGTCCACGATATACCCGTCATACTGGCCCGATACCGGGGCGATTCCGCTGGCTTCCTTCACGACAGGGCTGTTCCTTTCGCATCAGACAGCGTCTCGAACCCCTGCAGGCGCAATGCCGTCAGCGTCTCGCGCTTCAGCCGCGACACGATTGCCGGTCCTTCATAGGCATAGGCGGTATAAAGCTGCACAAGGTCGGCCCCCATGCGCACGCGTTCGACGATGTCCGCACCGCTTTCGATACCGCCACACGCCACCAGCGTCAGGCGACGGTTCGCCGCGCGCGCCACATGCGCCAGCGTATCGCATGCCAGCGGTGTCAGCGGGCGTCCCGACAGGCCGCCCGTTTCGTTGGCATCGGCGCTGCGCAGGCTGCGTGGGCGCGAAATCGTGGTGTTGGTGACAATCAACCCCTGTGCGCCACCTGCAATCGCGGCCTCCACCACATCGGGGATATCATCACGCGCCATGTCAGGCGACAGCTTCACCAGCAACGGCGGGCGTTCGGGGTGGGCGGCGGCAATCGCATCGAGGATGGATTTCAGGCGCGCGGATTCCAGCAGGTCACGCAGGCCCGGCGTATTGGGCGACGACAGGTTGATGACGATGTAATCGACATAATTCTTGATACGCCCCACCAGCAACGGATAATCCCGTTCCGGGTCCGCACCGGTCTTGTTGATACCAAGGTTCGCCCCTACCGGCACCTTTGCCCCCACATGGCGGCCCGATGCGCTGACACGATGCAGGCGCGCCATACGCACGGCAAAGCGGTCAATGCCCTGGTTGTTAAACCCCATACGGTTAATGATCGCGCGATCTTCGTTCAGGCGGAACAGCCGTGGGCGCGGGTTGCCTGACTGCGGGCGGGGCGTGACGGTCCCGGCCTCCACAAAGCCAAAGCCCGAACGTGACAGCGGACGCACCACAAGCGCGTTTTTGTCAAACCCGGCCCCGATGCCGATCGGGTTCGGAAACCGCAGGCCCATAGCGCGAATCGACAGGGCAGGATCGTCCCGGGCCGGGTCCGACACACCACCCAATCCCAGTTGCAGGGCGTTGAGGGCAAGCTGATGGGCGTCCTCGGGATCAAGGCGCCGGATCAGGGGCATCATCATGCGCGACAGAATATTCATGGCCGGGATTTTTGCCGCAATTCGCCCCAAAGGGAAAGGGGCGCGCCTATTTCACATGCAATGCATCCACCGCCGCCGCCGGGTCGGTCGGAAAGCGGATCAGGTAATAGGGGGGCACCCGCAGGTCATGCCCACCGTTAAGCCCGCCAAGCCGGTTCCATTGCCCCAGCGTGCAATAGACATCACCCCCATCAACAAAGATCCCGTCCGGCGACAGCACGCGCGGGTCACGCACCATGGTATCGAATGACCCGTCAACATTACGCCGGAAAATCGCGTCATGTTCGAAATTGGTGGTATAGATCCGCCCCTGCCCATCGGTGGCAAGCCCGTCGGCCACGCCCTTTTCCCCTTCGTCACGTACGGCCTGTCCCAACTGCGCCTCGGTCACTGAAAAATCCGACAGAAGCGCGGTGGGAATGCTATAGAGCCGCCTGCTGGTCAGGGGACAGAAATACAGCGTGCCGCTGTCGGGGGACAATGTAATCCCGTCGGCCCCGCCCCAGACAAAGGACGGCTTCTGCCGGGGGGGATCGAACACCAGGGGACGCCCCTCCACCACGGCCATGAAACCACGTTCCGCCTGCGTGGCGGGATGCTGTGCCAGTACCCTGCGCTGCCGTCCGGTGGCGATGTCGATCACCACCAGCGCGGGTGACATTCCGAACGAGGAATCCGTGACATACACCGTCCCCGCCGCCCCATGCGTCAGGTCCACACGCAGGTCGTTCATATGGCTGTCAGGCAGGACAATGCCGGGACGCAGGACGATATTTGAAAAAACAGCATTGGTGGCAGGATCAATCCCGATGACCTTTGCCGCGCCCGCCGCCAGAGGCAGCCCCGCCAGCTTGCCATCATCAATGCACCATAACCGCCCGCGCGTATCGGTGGTCATGCCATGAACCGACATCAGGCGCTGCGCCACGGGACGGTCGGACGGCCTGCTCCATTGCGCATCGGGATAGGCATGCAGCCCGTCGTCACGCAGTTCCGCAAGTGTCGCGCCCGGATGATTGATGGCATGCCGGGGAAAGCCGACGAAAATGCGCCGTCCCGGTGTCACCGCAATGCCTGACGGGCCAGGGCCATCAAAACGCGCCACGATTTCAAACGGGCCTGCGGAATTGATGCCATGGTCGCGGTTGATGCCCTGCGTCGCGGGGAATGCCGCATGGGCGCTGCCCCCCGTCCGCGCCAGTGCTGCGACAACCCCCACGGGAACTGCCGCCCCCAGCAATGAACGACGTTTCATGGGTGTTCCTTTCGTGCCGGTTGCCAGAACATGGTTTTGGCTTTCTATGAAAAATCCTGAAAATTCAAAGAATTTTCTGGCTGAATGTTCCCCGCAAAGCTTCGCCTGCCTGCCCTCCCCTTTGACCAAGCTCCAGCAGAAACTTTTATGCTTCCAGTTGATGACTGTATTTTATCTTCCCCAAAAATCCCTCAGCGGAGGCACCTGCAACTTTTATAAGGGCCGCAAGAAGCTCTCAAGAAGCTGCCCGCGCGATGCCGACAGAGTGACGGAGCCACACGGCGAGGACAACCGCCCGCCTCCTTCACGATCAGTTCAGGGGCTGATGCGCAGGGGGCGCATCCCCGTCACCGCTGATGGAACGCCGCACTTCCGCAACCTGCGCCGTACTGACCGGCGATGCCTCATTGCCCCATGACTGGCGAATGAAACTGACCACGTCGGCCACAGCACGATCATCCATGCGCGCCGCGAAACCGGGCATGACAAAGGCGGATGGTGCCTGCCGGGTGGCGCGCAGCACACTGCCGGTCAGCACGATGCGGATCAGCGACGTGGCGGAAGCATCCATGACCACCGGATTGCCTGCAAGCGGCGGGAACGTGGTGGGATAACCACGCCCGTCCGTCCGGTGACACGCCGCACAGTTATCGACATACGCACGCGCACCCCGCGCCGACAGGTTCCCATCGTGCAGGCTGTGCCCGGCTGTTGCATCATACCGCCATGCCCGCGCCAGTGGCTGCGCAGGCGACAGCGATTTCAGGTAATGGGCAATCGCGTGCAGGTCGTCTGCCGTCAGGTGCTGCGTGCCGTGGCGGATCGCATCGGTCATCCCGCCAAATGCCGCGGCATGGGTGACACGCCCGGTCTGGAGGAAGGCCACGATATCTTCCTCACTCCATCGGCCAAGGCCTTCACGCGCTTCACCACGCAGGCTGACAGGGTTCCACCCATCGACCGCACTCCCCCCCGACAGATATAGCGGGCCATCCGCCGCCGTCAGGGCCTTTTCCTGCATCGCCACACCACGGGGCGTATGACAGGCCCCGCAATGGCCCGGCCCCTCCACCAGATAGGCCCCACGCGCCAGTTGCGGATCGGTGCCCCCTTGCCCCGCCCGCGCGCCCGATGGGGCGAACAGCATCCGCCACCCCACCAGCGGCCAGCGCATTGATAATGGCCAGACGATGTCATTCGCCGCGACCGGCACCGCCACCGGCGCGACACCTTTCATGAAATACACATACAGCGCATGCACATCCGCATCCGTCATATGCGCATAGGATGGATAAGGCATGGCCGGATACAGTGTCGCGCCATCACGACGTACACCCTGTCGCACCGCACGGGCGAATTCCGCCTCGCTATACCCGCCAATCCCTGCCTTTGGATCGGGGGTGATATTGGATGCCCGGATCGTGCCCATCGGCAGGCGGAACACCATCCCCCCGGCAAAGGGACGACCGCCGGGCATAGTATGGCATGCGGAACAGTCCGCCGCGCGCGCCATATATTCGCCCGCCGCGATATCGGCCTGCAGCGTCGCCGCATCCTCCGCGCCCCCCACTGCACCGACCACCGCCCCATTCGCGGCCCCGGCGCCACCCGTGCCCCAGATGGCAAGCCCGAACAGCAGGGTCAGAAGATGCCCCCCCTTCATGGCGACACCAACGGGCCGGGATTTTTCAGGTAGGTCGTGCGGATATGATGCGCCGACCAGTAGGCAAGGGCCGCGACCATGCCGGTCGGGTTATATCCTGTCCCCTGCGGAAACGCGTTCGCGCCAATGACAAACACATTGGGCACATCCCATACCTGCAGGTAACGGTTCAGCGCGCTGGTGGTCGGGTCCGTCCCCATCACCGCGCCACCGCCAAGGTGGGTGGTCTGATATTTGCGGGTATCGAAGGGCACGCCGAATTCCCGCTTGGTCAACTGCACATGACGCGCGCCCATTGCACGGGCCACATCGCCGATACGGTCCACCACATACCGGTTCATGCGGATGTCGTTATCTTTCCAATCGAACGTCATGCGCAGCAGCGGCAGGCCATAGGCATCCTTCCATGTCGGGTCGAGGTCAAGGAACACATCGCGATAGGCCATGTTCGCCCCATGCGCATCAATACGCAGGGAATGACGATAGGTATCGACCAGCCCCCTTTTCCACGCACTGCCCCAGCGCGGCGTCCCCGGCGGGCCGCCCGCCTGTGCCGCGGCAATGGCCTTCACCCCCGCCTGATTCACCCAGACCGGCGATCCACCGACAAAGCCCAGCGGCCCATGGTCGAAGTTTTCACTGTTGAAATCATCGAATGCAACGCCACCGCCACCGGTTCCGATGAACTGTTCGGTCTCGATCCCCTTGTCGAGCCAGACCATGCTGGTCGTAACGTTCTGATAGACGAAGTTGCGCCCCACCACCCCTTCATTGGCAACAGGGTCATAGGGCCTGCCGATACCCGACAGCAGCATCAGCCGGACATTATGGAACTGAAACGCACTCAATATCACCAGCTCGGCGGGCTGGGTCCATGTCCGCCCCTGCTGATCGATATAGGTCACGCCCGTGGCGCGGGTTTTCGTGCTGTCCATCTCCACGCGCAGGACATGGGCATGCGTGCGCAGTTCGAACAAAGGATCGCGCCGCAGGACCGGCAGGATATTCACGTTGGGCGATGCCTTGGAATACATGTAACAGGCATAACCACTGCAATATCCACAGAAATTGCACGGCCCCATCTGCGCGCCATAGGGGTTGGTATATTGCGCAGACGCATTGGCCGCAGGCATGGAATAGGGATGGAACCCCGCCTCCGTCGCGGCCTTGCGAAACAGGTGCGCGCTATACACATCCTTGAGCGCGGGCAGAGGGAACGGGCCCGAACGTGATGGGGAAAAGACATTTCCCTTCCCCACAACTTCGCCATTGATCCTGTACGGTTCCCCCGACGTGCCGAACACCTTTTCCGCACGATCGAAAAAAGGTTCCAGATCCTCATAGGTCACGCCATAATCCTGAAGATTCATGCCTTCGGGAATAAAGGATTTTCCATACCGTTCGATCACCTTCGACCGCAGGACCAGGTCATCGGGCGGCATGCGGAAATGGACCCCGGACCAGTGCAGGCCCGCACCGCCCACCCCTTCCCCCGGCAGGAACGCCGCCATGCGCCGGTATGGCAGGGCGCGCTGATGGATATTGTTCCTGATGGTAACGGTGCTTTTCGAAAGGTCCTGAAACAGGCGATAGCGGAAATTTCCTTCCAGCTCGTCGATCGAGCCGGGATAGACCCCATCGACGGCGGTGCTGCGGTCTGGACCACGTTCCAGCATGACCACCTTCTGCCCGGCCTCGGTCATTTCCTTGGCCATGATCGAACCGGCCCACCCTCCGCCAACGATAACGACATCGACGGGCTTGCATCGTGTTGCATCCATGCTTGCCTCCATGTCAGGCGCTCTCCCCGGAAATGGATACCGTGCCAAGCGGATATTTCATCCCGTACTGATCCACCCAGTCCATGAAATCGGCGCGCGCACCCGGAAAGCCGATCATCGTCCATGCCCGCAGCCCGGCATTGCCGCCGTGAATGGGATCGGCAAATGCGCCCTCCATCGTATTGGACAGCAACTGTTCAAAAAACTGTGCGGCAGGCAGGTTTCCGAATGTCATCTCTCCCCTTTCCATCATGGCCAGCACCTCGTCCTGGCGCGCGGGCAGAAGGGCGGCGAACGCCGATCCTTCGTGATTGTGGCACCAGGCATTGGCACCCGCGATCCCCACGCGATAGATGTCGCGCGGGGCATAGGGCAACTGGTACCCAAGGTTGGCCGGCCCCTCTGCAAAGGGGGCATGCATGTACCATGACTGTCCCCGGCCATAGGGGGTATCCATCTGCAGGTCGATGAAGCGCGGCACCCCAAGCGTCACGGCATCCGGTCCCAGCGCATCACGCGGGATCAGGCGCGCGCATGCGGCATTGAGGAAACGCCATTCATCAGCATTAAAAAATACCGGGGCATGGGCCACCATGGGCGCGCCCCCATCAGGACGTGCCGCCCCACATGGCGTCGCCACCAGCGCGGTGGCCCCCGCCATGACCTGCATGAACGTGCGACGGGTGGGAACTGCATGCAGCCTGTTCATCGGGATGTCATGTCTCCATCGTTACGGTTGGGACGCCATCAGGCATCGCCTTAGCATGGACAACCGGTATGGACGGACATCCATGCCTGACCTGCCCCATGACCATATTCATGGCCACACCCATGGCAGAAAACCATTGTCATATCCTGAACCATTTATACCGGAAATGAAACGACCCGCCACAGGGGCGGGTCGCGTCATCAGGCACGCCGTCTTGTGCCCATGCGCAGACCTTGCGCAATGCACACGGAAAACGGCGGATCAGGATGGCGGTAATTACCGCCCCTTGCGCTCCGCAGCCAGCCGTTCAAGGCGCACCTGCTTGCGCAGGGCACGCGCTTCGCGCCATGCGTCCACGGCGGAACGCTTCACCTTCGGCGCACGCTCTGCCGTACGGCCGCGACGTGCGGGCGCTTCAGCGGGTTCGGCTTTGGCGGTTGTTTTTTTCGTTGAAACCTTGGCCGTGCGGGCCTTTGCCGGGGCCTTGGCGGCCCTGCGCGCAGGGGCCGCAGCCTTCGTTTCCTCTGCAACGGCCACCTTTTTGGCGCGGCGTGCCGGACGGCCCGCCTTTGGCGCGGGGGCCGGTTCCTCGATCACAGCGTCCACGACCGCCTTCTTCCGGCGACCCGCACGCTTGGGCGCGGGGGCAGGCACGGGTTCCGGCGCGGCAGACTTCGCCTTGCGGGTACGACGGGCCGGGGTGGTCACTTCCACTTCCGCCACCTCGATTTCGGCTTCCACCGGCGTGGGGGCGGTTGCGGCGGCCGCGCGACGTTTACGGACCTTGCTGACCGGTGCGGCAGGTTCCTCAACCGGCGCAGGGGCGGCCGCACGACGGCGGCGCGGCGTCACGGCTGCCGGGGCCTCCGCCACCGGGGCGGGGGTTGCACGCTTGCGGCGGGTGGCGGCCTTCTTTTCCACCGGGGCCTCTGCCACCGGGGCGGCGGCAACGGCCTTGCGACGGCCCCTGCGTGCCGGGGCGGGCACGGTTTCCACCACGTCCTCGATCAATTCGATCTGGACCGGGGCTTCCATCTTTTTCTTTTGCGCAGGACGCTTTTTCGAAACTGACACCTTTTTTCCCACCACTTCAGCTTCCTCGGCGCCCTTGACGCGAGAGGACGGCGTCGCCGTGCCACGGGATGCGCCGGCACCTGCCGCGCGCCGTCCCTTGCGAACGGTTGCCTTTTTGTTGTCTGCCATACACTCCACCTTTAAGAATATAAATGTATGTATCCCATCATTAACCCGGCGCATGACATCGCAATCGGCATTGCCCGCGCCGTTCCCGACCGGATGACAGATAACGCCCCGACGATGCTATTCATCGCTGGTCATCTGCTATTGGGCTGACATTACAAAACACGCAACTGGGACATTATGGATATACCAGAATGTCCCTTCATTGCGACGCGAAACCTGACGATGTCAAGCGAATGTCGAATAATCTTGCCGTTTTTCTTAATATCAAGCGTAACAATCTGAATCGGAAATGCATGACATGACATCGTCATTCATAAATAATTACGATATTGATTTTAAATATATCTTTATATAACCTTATATTTTCCAATATTACATGGATATATTCATTCCCGTCCGGCATTGCCGCCCCACGCTGGGAACAGACAAGCCATGTGTACAGTGTGGGGTATATTCATTCCCATGCCTTGACCGTCTTCATATGGCACAATATTGCGCGCCCATGAAGATCGCTCTTTTCCTTGCCCGCAACATCTCCACCACCGCCGTCGCGGCCACGTGCGATGTCCTTGCGGGATATCCGCAGCGGCTGGTGCGCCGGATCGGCCATCCCGTCATGTGGATGGGTCGCCTGACGGATATTCTGGACACGCGGATGAACCGCGACACCGATGCGGATCATACAAGATACAGGAACGGTTTTTTGGCAATGTCGGTCATCGCGACCGTCCCGTGCGCGACTGTCGCCCTGGCGCAGGGGGTGATCGCGCGCCGGCTGTCCCCATCGCTGGCGATCGTAACGGGGGGGATCATCGGCAGTTCACTCAGCGCACAGCGCTCGTTATGGGAACATGTCCGTGCGGTCTCCCTTGCCGCACGACAGGGGCTTGCACCGGCACGCATGGCGGTTTCGCATATTGTCGGACGTGATCCCGCACAGCTTGACGAGGCGGCGGTCATGCGCGCGGCGGTGGAAACACTGGCCGAAAATTTCTCCGACGGCGTGGTCGCCCCCCTGCTGTGGATGTCGCTGGGTGGTCCGGCGGGGGCCGCGTTCTATAAATCGGTCAATACCGCCGACAGCATGATCGGCCACCGCACGCCGCGCCATGACCGTTTCGGCTATGCCGCGGCACGGCTGGATGACCTTGTGAACCTGCCGGCGTCACGGCTGTCGGCGATATGGATCATCCTTGCGGCCATGACGATGCGCGACATGGATGCGCGTGGGGCGTGGCGCATCCTGCGCCGTGACGCCCGACATCACCGCTCCCCCAATGCCGGATGGCCGGAGGCGGCTATGGCGGGTGCATTGGGCGTCCGCCTGTCGGGGCCGCGTTCCTATAACGGCGTGATCTCGCACGAACCCTGGGTGGGGGACGGACGCGCCGACCTGACGCCGCATGACCTCGACCGGGCACTGGCCCTTTACCGTCGCGCCTGCCTGGTACAGGGCGGTGTGCTTGTCGCGCTGTCGATCATGCTGCGCCATGGGGCATGGCGGACGCACCGCGTCACACGCACACAGGCCGGGCAAGCGCCAGAAGCGCGGTGATATCGACATGACGTTCCAGATGATCGGCCAGCGCGTCGAGCGCATCTTCCACCGTTTCATCATGGTCGCGTCCCACCGACCCCGCGCCCAGCCGTGCCAGCAGCGCGCACCGCGCCGCGCCATCGGACAGCAGCCCATGCACGTAACTGCCCCACACACGCCCAGACGGCGCAACCGCGCCATCACCATGGGTCCGCAGGTCAATCAGGGGACGCAGCGCATGGTCCGGCCCATCGGTCACGCCCATGTGCATTTCGTATCCACGCACCGCCACCCGTTCAGGCAACAGGGTGCCCGACACATTTTCCAGCCGCTTTTCCCCTGACACCACCGTTTCCACATCCAGCAGGCCAAGTCCCGCAACGCGACCGGCCGGTCCCTCCACACCATGCGGGTCAGCCACATGACGGCCCAGCATCTGATAGCCGCCACAGATCCCCAGGACATGCCCGCCACGGCGCACATGGGCAAGGATGTCGATATCCCATCCTTCGGCACGCAGGACGGCAAGATCGGATATCGTCGCCTTTGACCCCGGCAGCACCACAAGGTCGCATGGCGGCAGCGGTTGCCCGCGCGCAACCACCGTCAATGCAACATCACGTTCGGCACGCAGCGGGTCTAGGTCATCGAAATTGGCGATCATCGGCAACCATGGCACGGCCACGCGCAAGGCCCCCTGCCCCGTGCGTCCGGCGCGCAGGTCGGCCGCGTCCTCCGCCGGGAGGTCGCGCACACGATCGAGGAACGGCACAAGGCCAAGCGCCGCCCATCCGGTATGTTGCGCGATGGCGGTCATGCCATCGGCGAACAGGGAGGGCACGCCGCGCATCCGGTTGACGATAAAGCCGCGGATGCGCGCCGCATCACGCCGGTCCAGCACGGCCTGCGTGCCGACAAGGCTTGCGATCACGCCACCGCGGTCGATATCGCCGATCATCACGACGTCAATATCCGCCGCCTGTGCAAAGCCCATGTTCGCGATGTCATCATCACGCAGGTTGACCTCCGACGCGGAACCCGCCCCTTCGACCAGCACAAGGTCACATGCCCCGGCCAGACGGCCAAAAGAGTGCATGACTTCGGGCATCAGGCCGCGCTTGAAGGACTGGAAATCGCGTGCATGGACCTGCCCGCGCACCTGCCCGCACACCACAAGCTGCGATCCCGCCATGCCCTGCGGCTTGAGCAGGACAGGGTTCATGTCCACATCAGGCGCCACCCCGCAGGCGCGTGCCTGCAGCGCCTGCGCGCGCCCAATTTCGCCACCACCGGCGGTAACGGCGGCATTGTTGGACATGTTCTGCGGCTTGAACGGCCGGACCTGCAACCCGCGCCGCACGCAGGCCCGCGCAAGGCCCGCGACCAGCACCGATTTCCCGACGCTGGACCCCGTGCCCTGGAACATCAGCGCACGCGCCATCAGAATTCGATCCCGGCCTGCGCCTTCACACCGTCCTTGAAATGATGCTTCACCAACGACATTTCCGTCACGAGATCGGCCGCCGCGATCATGGCCGGGCGCGCATTGCGCCCCGTCACGACGACATGCTGCATCACAGGACGTGCGGCGATGTCGGCAATGACATCTTCGAGCGGCAGATAATCATAACGCAGCGCGATATTGAGTTCATCAAGGATCACAAGCGCCACATCCGTGCGCCGCAACGCCGCGCGCGCCTGTTCCCATGCCCGTTCGCACGCGGCAATGTCACGTGCGCGGTCCTGCGTGTTCCATGTGAACCCCTCGCCCAGCGCATGCCATTCCACAAGGTCGCCGAATTTTTCCAGCGCGATGCGTTCCCCCGTGTTCCACGCCCCCTTGATGAACTGGATCACCACGACACGGCCGCCATGCGCCACCGTGCGCAACGCCATGCCGAACGCCGCCGTGGACTTGCCCTTGCCAGGGCCGGTATGGACCGCCAGCAGTCCCTTCTCCACCGCCTTGGCCGCGACCTCGTTATCCTGCACTTCCTTGCGCTTGCGCATTTTTTCGCGGTGGCGTTCCGCGTCGGGCAAATCGGTCATTTCATCTCCATCGGCAAACCTGCCGCCACAAACACCACGCGCCCGGCCTCCCGCGCAATGGCCTGATGCAACAGACCTGCCTCGTCACGGAAACGACGCGCCAGCGCATTGTCGGGCACGATGCCCAATCCGACCTCGTTCCCCACCAGAACCGTGGGACCAGCCCTGCGCCTCAGGGCCGAAAGCAGCCCGTCACGCGCCTGCGCGATGTCACAACCATCAAGCAGCAGGTTCGTCAGCCACAATGTCAGGCAATCCACCAGCACCGGCCGCACACCCGCCGCATCAAGCACCGGCCCGATGTCACGCGGTTCCTCCACCGTGTCCCATCCCTCTGCCCGGCCCGCACGGTGATGGGCGACACGATCGCGCATTTCCGCGTCATAGACCCGCGATGTCGCGACATAGATCCATGGACGCGGCCAGCGCGTGACGATCCCTTCGGCAAAACTGCTCTTCCCCGAACGCGCACCGCCCAGCACCAGCACGGCGCCTGCCATGCCCGTCATGCCTGCCGTTCCCTCCGAAGCCTGCATTTAACTCCTCCGCCATCTTGCATCGCGCGGCATAAGACCACACAACTGCGCCCATGCCATCCCGTGTATCCCGCACTGCCCCGGCAGTTCCCCTTCCGCGCAGCCTGACGTCCATGGCGCAGTTACGCGCCGCATGCCGCGACATGCCGCCGCCCGATGACAGTATCGACGCCCGCATCGCCGAACGCGACCTGACCCTGACAAAGCCACCAGGCAGCCTGGGCCGGCTGGAACATCTGACGGCATGGCTGGGCCGGTGGCAGGGGCGCGCATGCCCGGCGCTGGATCATGTGCGCATTATCGTCTTTGCGGGAAACCATGGTGTCGTGGCGCAGGGCATCTCCCCCTGGCCCGCCAGCGTCACGGCCCAGATGGTGGCGAATTTCGAATCCGGCGGCGCTGCAATCAACCAGATCGCCCGTGTCGGGCAGGCGGAACTTCGCGTGGTGCCCCTGATGGAATTGCGCCCCACGGCGGATTTCACACACGCCCCGGCGATGGAGGAGGCCGCATTCCTCGACGCCATCAATGCCGGCATGCACGCCGTGGGGGAAGAGACAGACCTTCTGTGCCTTGGCGAGATGGGAATCGGCAACACCACCGCCGCGTCAGCCATCGCGGCGGCCCTGTTCGGCGGGCATGGGGGGCAGTGGGCCGGGCGCGGCACCGGCCTTGATGCGGCAGGCGTGGCGCACAAGGGCGCCGTAATCGACCGGGCGCTGGCGCGGCATGAAGGCATGCTGGATGATCCGCTTTCGGTGGCGCGGATACTGGGTGGGTATGAACTCGCGGCGATCATGGGGGCGGTCCTTGCCGCGCGGTGGCGGGGAATTCCCGTCGTGCTGGACGGATTTGTCTGCACCGCCGCCGCCGCCCCGCTGGCACGCATGCACCCGCATGGGCTGGACCATGCCGTGCTGTCGCACTGCTCCGCCGAAAACGGTCATGCCGTGCTGGCACGAACGCTCGGGCTGTCGCCGCTGCTCGATTTCGGCCTGCGCCTTGGCGAGGCATCGGGCGCGGCACTGGTGATCCCGTTATTGCGCAGCGCGGTGGCGTGTCATACCGGCATGGCGACATTCGCGCAGGCACAGGTCAGCGGCCGCGCATGACCAACCTGCCGGCATGCCTGCGCGCGGATATCGTCTGCGGGGTGGGCCTGCTGACACGCCTGCCGATGGGATGGCTGGCGCGCGACGGGTTGCCCTATTCCATGACTCGCTGCGTATGGACATGGCCGATCATCGGCGCATTGTGCGGAATGATGGGCGCGGGGGTGGTCGTTGCGCTGTCCCACCTGCGGATTGCGCCATTACCCGCCGCCACGATCGCGGTGGCGGTGCAACTGCTGCTGACGGGCGGGCTGCACGAAGACGGGCTGGCGGACATGGCGGACGGGTTTGGCGGCGGGGGCACACGTGCGCGCAAGCTGGAGATCATGCGCGACAGCCGCATCGGCAGTTACGGGATGATGGCGCTCGCGCTCGCGCTACTGGCACGCGTAGGGGCCATCAGTGCCCTTCCGACCGGGCTGGCGATCATGGTGCTGCCTGTCACCGGGGCACTGGCGCGTGCGGCGATGGCCGGGCTGCTGGTCATGCTGCCCCCCGCACGCAGTGATGGCGTGGCCGCCACGATGGGGCACATCCCCTGGCCCGCGCTGCTGGCATGCATCCTGCCACCGGTCATGCTGGCACCGTGGCTTCTGGGTACGTGGGCGGGAACGTTGACCATCTGTGCAACACTTGCCCTGGGTGGCGGCATGGCGCTGCTTGCACATCGGCAGATCGGCGGCCACACGGGCGATGTGCTGGGGGCGACGGCATGCCTTGGGGAATGCGTGCTGCTGGCGGTCGTGCCTGCCGCCCTCGGCTGCGCGGCCGGTTGAACGCCCCCTGTTGACATGAAATTTCTGGCTGTGCGGGTCCGGATATCCTTCAGCCCACGGACGGCACCGCCATGCCGCGGGCATCCGCATGGGCGCATTCGCGGAACGTGCGGGCCTGCATGACATGGACAGTGCCCATCGGTGGCGCCTCAGCAAGGAGCGAGGCCACATCCCCCCGCGCCAGTGCGCGCATCAACCGCAACGGCCCCCCATGCGTGACCACCGCGCACGAACGCCCCTGCCGCATGACATCCCCCCAGAACGCACCGATGCGGGCGCGCAACGCACGACCATTCTCCCCCTCGGGAAAGGTATATCCCTCCACATCACGTGCCCATGCCTCAAGGTCGGAGCGGGGCACATCACGCCACAGCATTCCCTCCCACCTGCCGAAATCCAGTTCGTGCAGACGCCCGTCAACATGCATTTCCAACCCCAGCGCGGTCGCGATCCGCTGGGCCACAAGCCGACAGCGCGTGGCGGGAGATGTAAAGATGACTTCGCACCCGATGCCACGCATGACCGCCTTCATGCCGTCGGCCACCTGTTCCCAGCCAGCCTCCAGCATCATGTCGGCGCGTCCGTAACACCGCCCCAACGCATCGCGGACCGCGGGATGCCGCGCGAGCGCCACCAGAAATTGATTATCCATAACGCCCTGTCCCGCCTGCACCCGCCAAAAACCGCCCGCAGGTTCCGACAGGAACACCCCGCGCACCATCCCCATCGGCATGGGGCAGATATCCGGTGAACACATGCCCACCGTGCGAACGGCATGGATCGGGCCGGAACGGCGCATTCCTCGCTTAAATGTTATGCGCGCGACATGGGGTGGCTGGCCTTAAACGGAGCCTGCCTCAACTTTACAGACGTAGATATCTTCTGCATATCTGCATTGTTTTCGCACAAATCTTCAGGAATCATCTATATGCTGGCTACCGTGCCCTGCGGTGGACGGGGCAATACGGAGAAAAACATGCGGATATGGGCCTATGCCTGTCTGCTTCTGTGCCTGCCTGTCCACGCCCAGGCCGGAAGTGCCTATAAGGTGAAGCACCAGACCGTCGCCTGTGGCGACGATGCCGCCCTGAAGGCCCTGAACGACCGGACCAACCCGCGTGCAGCCGATCCCGCATGGCGACATGCCATGATGGCGCAGGGGCAATGCTATACCATTACACCCGACATGCGCTGGGAAAAAATCGCCAACCGCAACGGGCTGCCGCTGCTGCGCCACAATCCGCCGGTGGCGGGCATGCCGCCACTATATTTCATGTCGTCCGACATTGCCGACCTCACCGCCCCAGCCATCACCAGTGGCAGAGCGACCGATACCCCAGCCACAACACCCTCCCCCACACCGCCCGCAAACGGCACGGACCCGCAGGACGCCAGTACACAGGCCCAGGCACCATCGCCATCCGAACCTGTCATCATCGCCCGCACGGACCCGCCCGCACCCACTGACCTGTTTTCCATCACCGGTGGCTTCCAGAAACTCGGGTCAATGCTTCTCTCCGCTTTGCTTGCCCTTGGGGCGGGCTGGCTGCTGTGGGTTCTTTATCGCGTGATCATGGCATTCATGGGGCGACGTGGCGCCCTGCGGCAGGCCACGACACTGGTGGATCGCAATGCCGGGCTGCTGATCCAACGCCGCCTGCATGCGCACGAAGGCCAGGCGGCCCACGGCCATGCCCCGGCCCAGCAATGGCAGCGCGAGGTCATCCGTTTCTGCCGCACCACTTTGTTGCCCGCCCTTGCCGGGGATGGGCGGGAGCGGTACTGGTGCGACATCGAACGCAAGGTCCACGCGCATATCGACGCCGTATCCACCCGCGCCCGACCACGTCCCGACCTGCGCCTTGTCACGCCCCCGCCCTATCGCGCGGACATGACATGCACGCAGTATGTGGCCTATTGCATGGGGCTGCTTGAAAAAGCAGGCTGGGATACGCGCATGTCAGGCAATGCAGGACAAGCCGCCACGGTCATCGTGGCGACGAAGGACGGACTGTCCATGGTTGTGCAATGCTGGACCGAACGCAGGCCGGTGGAGGAAGAAACCGTGCGCCAGTGCATCGCCGCGCGTTCCGGCCTGTCGGCGCGGATCGCGGTGGTTGTCTCCAGCGCCCCTTATACGCAACAGGCGTTACAGATGGGAAAAAGCAGCCGCGTCTTCGTCCTGCATCACGAAGAGCTGCAGAAATTCGCAAGCCAGGTCGAAGCCCCGCAGGTCGCCTGACCCCACCGCCGCCATCATCGGGGCACATGGCATTGAACTTTCCCGCCCGCCGGGACATAGGGCACACAGGCCCACATATTTCCGGGCCTGCATGCGGGGCACCATGTCCCGATATTTTGTGGAGAGTCGTGCATGAGCAAGCAAATCACTGTCGTCGCCATCGCGGAAGCCAGGCCCGGATGCGAAGCCCAGGTCGAAGCCGCGATCGCCGCCTGCGTGCCGCCATCCCGTGCGGAAGCCAGCAATGGCGGATATGTCCCCCACCGGGATGAGGCCAACCCGTCACGGTTCGTGTTCGTCGAACGCTGGGCCAGCCGCGAGGCCCTGGCGGAGCATGAAAAAACCCCGCATTTCCAGGCCATGGCCAAAAGCTTTGCCCCACTGCTGGCAAAGCCGCTTGAAGTCATGATCCTGGACCCGATCGACCAAGAAGCTGTCTGAAAAAAATCATTGATAAAAAAGAAAAGTTTCTGGGTGCCGCCTTTTTGAAAAAAGGCGGCGTCTTCTGAAGCTTTTTGGAAAAAGCTTCACCAAAAACCTTTATAATTTCAGGGTGTTATCGAGCCTGACTTTTCAAACAGTCTCTAAGCGAACGCGACGTTTGGCAAATCCCCAAAAGCAAATGATCGCCGCAAGCCTTTATTGACCGCCCCTGCCACAGGGCCTGTCAGGTCAATTATGGCCCTGCCGGGCGGCCAGCGCATTGAAACACACGGAAATCCCATGCGCCTGCTCGGGCTGCGCATCCCAGAATGTCGTATCGCTGGCGCGCTTCTGCCCCGTGATCCGCATCGCGCAGTAATCGAACACCGCACGGCTGTCACGCAGCCCCAGACAATGCTGGATGCTGACAAAGCTGACGTCATCGCCCTGCGTATGCGATGCACGCGCCGTCACATAGGAACCACAGCGTTTGAGGGCGTCAGACGGTGCCTTGAGAAGCAGGATCTGGCGATAGGCTTCCTCCTCATGCTGTATGCACACCTGTTCGCCGGATATGCCGGGGGGATGGGTTGCCCTGCAATGGGCCTCCACCTCCCCACGCACATACCCCCCTTCATCCGAGGAGTTGGCCCAGTTGCTGTCCGTTGTCCGGCGATAGGTCAGCACCGCTGCGCGCCGCGCCGGGTCCACCAGCGCGAAATCCAATGCCCGCGACCCACAGAACAACGTCATCTGATAGGTATCGGAACGCGGCTGTTCCTGTGTCGCATGGGCATCCGCACTGCCAAAGACCAGATAGAGAGGATGCAGCGGCGCGGGGCAGAGCGGGCGACCTGAGGGCATGAGGGGATTTTCTTCGTCCAGCACACGATAGACAAGCCCATCTTCCACATTCGTATCGACGGGCTGTACGTCCATTCTGCTACCGTTGGTGAAATCCAGTGCCGTTTCCGACATCCGCACGTCGCCGGTCATGCGCGTGGTCCGGGCATCGGTCGCACGCAGCACGAAATAATGGGGGGCGCCGGACGCCAGTTCATCGGCGTCAAAACGCTCATCCTCCGCCCGGGCTGCGCACAGCGTCCCGAAAAGGAACAGAAACATAAAAAGCAGTCCGCGCACCACCATCGCACCCCATGATCCACGCCGTCGCGCATGCCACGCCCTGAACCGTCCCCGGCGGGGATGGCGTCGCGCTGGCCCCGTCTCGATACCGTACCCCACCGGGGGGCACAATTTGTTGTCGCGGCCCACGCTGCCCCCGATCGAAAGCTCCCCTTGTCAGACATGAAGATGTCTGACAAGTTCGAGCGCAACCCGGAACAACACGCCAGGACAATGAACGAAGTTTTTCCCGTGTATATCGAGCGCGTTATGCTGCGTGCCATCATGGCGCGCCGCCTTGTGCCCGGTACCTGCCTGAGCGAGGGGCGACTTGCCTTCGCCTTCGGGGCGTCACGCGCGACCGTGCGCGAGGCCCTCGTCAGGCTGGAGGCACGCGGGCTTGTCAACGTGGTGGCAAAGCGCGGATGGTTCATCCCCGAACAGGGATGCGACGAAATCCACGCAACATGTGAGGCACGGCGGATCATTCAGGCGGGTATCCTGCACCTGACGGTTCCCCTGTCGGCACAGGCTGCGGGCTTTGTGCGCCATCACCTGGCGCAGCAGCAGGCCGCGCTGGAGGATGGCGACATCAGCCATGTGTGCTTCATGCTGGCGGATTTCCATGTCTGCCTGACACGCCTGATCTGCAACCCGGCCATGACCGAGACCATGCGTTCGCTGATGGCGCGTTCAAGCCTTGCGCACGGGACACCCACGATACAGGCGGCCCGCATCGTGTATGCGGCGCATGTCGCGATCGTGGAGGCGATGTGCGCAGGCGATACGACCCGTGCGCGCGACCTCCTGCTGGAACGGATCGCAGCGACCGCACCCCCGCCACCACCGCGCAACAGCCATCATCCCCCGGACCTGAAGGCCGCGCTGGCCCCTGTCCTTTATCGTATCGCAAGGGAAAAAAACCTTTCGTCCCCTGCCCTCACCCCATATCGGCAATCGGAAACAAACGCATGATCCCTCCCGGAACCGCCCCCGAAGACGACGTACATATCCTGCCGGATGGGGATGATGAAGGATATCACAAAGGGCTTGGCAAACGTCAGATCCAGATGATCGCCATTGGTGGGGCGATCGGCACCGGCCTCTTTCTGGGTGCGGGATCACGCCTGCAGATCGCAGGCCCGTCGCTTGCGATCGTCTATCTGGTGTGCGGGTTCTTTTCGTTCCTGATCCTGCGCGCCCTGGGTGAACTGGTGATGTATCGCCCCACTTGCGGCAGCTTCGTCTCCTACACGCGTGAATTTCTGGGCGAGAAGGCCTCCTTCGTCGCAGGATGGCTGTCATTCCTGAACTGGGCCATGACGGGCATTGTCGATATCACCGCCGTTGCGCTGTACATGCATTTCTGGGGCACGTTCGAACATGTGCCGCAATGGGTGTTCGCCCTTGGCGCGCTGGGTATCGTCACCAGTATGAACATGATCGGCGTCAAATGGTTCGGGGAAATGGAATTCTGGTTCTCCCTTATCAAGGTGGTGGCGCTGTCGCTGTTCCTGATCGTGGGGGCGGCCGTGCTGGGCCTGCGCATGCCTGTCGGCGGGCATGGGACCGGACTGCACCTGATTTCGGAAAATGGCGGACTGTTTCCCCATGGGCTGATCCCCGCGCTGATCCTGATGCAGGGGGTTGTCTTTGCCTATTCCGGCATTGAACTGATCGGTACTGCCGCAGGCGAATGCGAAGACGTGCGCACCTTCCTGCCGCGCAGCATCAACAGCGTGATCTGGCGGATTGGCCTGTTTTATGTCGGTTCGGTCATCCTGCTGGTCTGCCTGTTGCCATGGACGGCATATCATGCGGGCACCAGCCCGTTCGTCACGTTTTTTCAGGCGCTGGGCATTCCGGGCATTGACACGGTCATGAACATCGTCGTGCTGACCGCCGCCCTGTCGAGCCTGAATTCCGGCCTGTATTCCACCGGCCGCGTGTTGCGAGCCATGTCGCTTGGCGGCACGGCGCCGCGTTTCCTGTCCTATATGAACGGTAATTCCGTACCGGCGGCGGGGATCGGGCTGACGGTTGCGATCTACCTTGTGGGGGTGGTGCTGAATTACGTGGTCCCCAGCCAGGTCTTTGAAATCGTCCTTAACTTCGCCTCGGTCGGCATCATCAGCACCTGGGGCTTCATCCTGCTCAGCCAGATCAGGTTGCGACAGGCCATCAACCGTGGCGAAATCGCGCCCACCGGCTTTCCCATGCCCGGTGCGCCGCTTACCGCGTGGCTCTCTCTTGGCTTTCTGGGCTGTGTGCTGTTCCTGATGCTCTGCGATTATCCTGCGGGCACAAGCACGATCGCGGCCATTCCGGTCATTGGCGGCATCCTCGTGCTGGGCTGGTGCATGCTGCGACGCAAATAAAATCAGCATGCAGGGGCAAATGGCAGCCATACCTTTTTAAACTCTTGTTCCATTGCGTATTTTATCTTTTCCTCCCCGCCATGCCGGGGAGGATCGCGGATATGTGGCACGGGGCAAGACAGATCATGATGCCGTAAAACCGACACGACACCGCAGCCCCCCTCATGCCCCCGGATATGCCCGCCCGGTTTTCCGCACGGGCTCCAATGCCAGCCCGGCGAACCCGAGTCAGTCTATTGCCTGCCCACACGCCCCATGGCGCCAGCCATGGAAAGACACACCACCGAGTTGCCCCAACGCCGCACGCAGGATGCCGCCCCCGCCCGGGTGCCCCCTGTCGGCCTGCGCTGTGCGCGTGCCTTGTGCTCCTGTGCGGTGTGCTGCCAGCATTGCCCCTGCACGCGGCCGGCACGGGCAATGGTTCGGCAGGCGGATCACAGGTGCCCTCCCCCGCCTATGAACAATGGTATACCGGCTCCCTCATCTCCCCCTCCGGCGCATTGACGCAGAAGGGGGTTTTCGCGTGGGAACCCTATTTCTCCTACAGCACACCGACGGGATTCCTCGACAGCGGGGGGCATGGGCAGCCGATCCATGACGGGATGCACGAAATTTCGAATTTCACGCTGTACAAATACGCCATCACCAATGCGATCAGCATCCAGACCACCCCTACCCTCAGTTACGGGTGGCGAAAGCATGGCGACACCACCAGCGGCGCGAAAATAGGGGATGTGCCCGTCGATGTGATGTGGCGCTACCTTGACGCTGATCCACGCCGCCTCATCCCGGCACTCAGCATCTTTGCCGGTGTGGCCTTTCCCACCGGGGATTACCGCAACCTTGGCCGCAGCGAGGATGGCGTGGGCAGTGGGGCCTATACGTTCCGTCTTGCCCTGACGGAACAATCGACTTACGTCCTGCCCGGTCATCATGCCCTGCGGTTGCGGGTATGGGGTACATGGCGCCGCGCGCTGGGTGCCGCACGCATCACCAACACCAGCAGTTACGGCACGACGCCAGGTTTCCGGGGCGCGGCGCATCCCGGCATGTATGGCGAAAGCGGATTTTCACTGGAATATGGCATCAATCAGAAATGGGTCCTTGCAATGGACCTTGCACGGGACTGGGCCGATGGGGCGTATATCCATGGCCGCAATGCACAGGGCCGCCTGATACGCACCACCGGCGACGGGTCAGGGGACTGGATGGTCGCCCCGGCCATTGAATATAACTGGTCATCGCGTTTTGGCATCATCGCCGGTGTGTCCGCGCTGTTCGCCGGGCACAACACGGCACGCGTCCTGTGCCCGCAATTCGCGTTTAACAGTGTCTTCTGAAGGTAGGTCCCGGCAAGAGACCGTTTGAAAAATCAGGGCCAGCGCCCCACTGGGGGCACATATTACAAAACCATGCCTGCGCAATGTCTTTGGGCGCAGCATCACCAGAAACCTTGTTATGGAAAGGCGATGCTGGTCAGGCAGGCTTTCAGAAAACTTTCAATATGCCTGATTGATTTTTGAAAAATCCATTCAATGCCAGAAACTGCGGTTGCCGGATTTTTCTGCTCCGCCGTTGACAAAGCGCTTCATCCACAAGACGGCGTGTAAACATCACGCTGGCAACCAATTTGAATAACATGAGATTTTTTCAAATATTTTTGAAAAATACTCGCCAATGACTTTTATTGTACCGTGGGATGCTGGCTTTTCAAAGCGTCTCCAAGACCACCACGCATTCACACCATCTTTCGCAATCGGGCATTTACCGTTCCCATCAGGGAATATCGAACAGTTCCTGTATACGCACCACCGGCAGGTCAAGCGCAAGGCACAATGCCAGCATGATCCGCGCCTGACGCGGGCGCAGGCGCCCTGCCGCCATGATGCCACGCTGGCGCAGGTCATGGCGTGCCAGCGTGGCACCCGACGATCCCTGACTGGACATGACGATGGCGACACCCTGTGCGCACACCGCGTCGATTTGTGCATTTTCCGCAGGCGCGCACATTCCCGGCAGCATGCTGGCCACCACGATCCCCCGTGCGCCTGCGGCATGGAACGCCGCGATTGCCGCCCCATCACCACCGGAATAGCTGTAGCAGATATCCACACGCGGCACGCCATGCCTAAGACGTGCCAGAACATCGCCGTCAATATGCCTGCGCGCAACACTCTGGCGTGCGAAACAGACCACATCCCCCTCAATCACGCCAAGCGGGCCGAAATCAGGGGAACGGAACGTATCCAGGCGATAGGTCGAAGCCTTGGTCACGCTGCTGGCGGCATGGATTTCATTATCCGAAACCACCAGAACCCCCTTGCCCCGTGCCTGCGCACTCGCCGCGACAAGGAGTGCCGCATGCAGGTTCGCCGGCCCATCCGCACTGATGGCGCTGGCGGGACGCTGCGCACCGACCAGCACGACAGGACGTTCCCCATTCAGAACAAGGTCAAGGAAAAACGCAGCCTCCTCCAGCGTGGTGGTTCCGTGCGTCACCACCACGCCCGCCATGTCAGGACTGTCACGCAGCAGGTCGCGGATACATTGCGCAAGCACAGCCCATTGCGACATATCCATATGGCTGCTGTCTTTTTGTGAAAACGCGATTTCACGAACACGAAAACGCGCCCGCACCACATCAGGCAGCGCCGACAGCAGGTGGCCGCCCCCCAGGTCATGCCCGATTTCCGCATAATCAACGGTATCACACGGATTATCCGAATGGCGGGCAATTGTCCCGCCGGTGGAAATGACCGTGACGAAAGGCAGGGAGGCAGCATCAGGCATGAAAAGGAACGATCCGTTATGAACGCAGGATGCTTTACTTACGCGCGGGTGCGCGCGCCGACAATGCGTCCCCCCGTCAACGGATGGCCGACCCCTGTTGTTTCAGGCGCAGAGATCGGCAGGCCCAGCAACGAACGCACGGCCAGAAAGCCGAAACATTCCGCCTCCAACGCATCACCGTCCCACCCCAGTCCGGAAACGGGGGCCACGATACCAGGCAGGGTTTCACGCAACCCACGCATAATGACCGGGTTATGCACCCCACCGCCACAGATGTACCACGCACGCGGCGTCTGTGGCAGGGGAACGGAGGCAATACCCGCCACGGTAAAGGCCGCAAGCGTCGCCGCCCCATCCTGCGCCGAAAGGTGCGACACCATCGACAATGCGCGGTGAAAGGACTGCCGGTCCAGCGATTTTGGCGCGGGTCGTGAAAAGAACGGGTCAGACAGCAGCGCATGCAGCACATCCGCATCCACCTGCCCCCCACTGGCAAGACGCCCGTCAATATCGCACGGATGGCCGGTATGAAGGCGCGCCCAGTCATCAAGCAAGGCATTGCCCGGTCCCGTATCGCAGGCATGCACGCGCCCATCCGTATCCAGCAGGGTCACATTCGCCACCCCGCCGATATTGACGATGGCCACCGGTCGCTCCTGCCCCAGCAGCAGGGCGGCATGGTAAAAGGGGGCCAGTGGCGCACCTTCCCCACCATGCGCGACATCCGCACTGCGAAAGTCATGGACAACCGGAATGCCGGTTTCCCGATACAGCAGGTCTGCATCCCCCACCTGCCATGTCCGGTGCGCCAGCGGTTGATGCAGCAGGGTCTGCCCATGAAACCCGATGACATCGACATGCGGGTTTCCAGCTTTGTCCCGCAGGGCCTGCACGGCTTCGACATGGCGCAGGGTCAGGGCCTGTTCCACCTCGCGCACTTCGGGCGCATCGGCCGACAGGTTCGGCGCACGGTCCAGCAGATCGCGCATCCGCTCCCGCAGGGCCGGGGCATAAGGCAGCGAAAGCGACGGCCCACGGGCACCGACCCTGTGTCCGTCCGTTTCGATCAGGGCCGCGTCAACCCCGTCAAGGGATGTGCCACTCATCAACCCAATCGCATGCAACATGCCCATCAATCCTTTTTCCCACCATAGTGCGGACATGCCATGTCACGCGCAATCATGGCCCATGCCTATACAGCAAGGTGGTTATATATTCGAAATGACACCCAAGGAGCCATCACCTTCGTGTCGGCGACACTATATGACAGGAGAACAGACGGAGCAGGATTCATGAAAGGTCTTTATGATGACAATATGATAGCAAAAACACCCTGCCCGGTCCCCCGTTACTGATATGGCCCGGGTTCCGGGGTCCAGCCCGTCAGGAGATGCCGCCCGATTTCCGCATTTTTCCAGTCCACCGGGTCATGCAGCGATAATGTGCGCGCATCGCGCCAGTACCGGTCAAACCCATGCAGGGCATCAGTCCCCCGTGCGCCAGTCGCGGCAAGGATGTCCGATGTCGCGCGTAACGCCGCACGTGTCGCAACGGAACGCGCGGCACTGACCGGCATGGCAAGCGCCGCACGCGACAGGCCACCACGTTCATAAAGGTCCAGCAGCTCTCCACATTGTCGCACGGCGCAGTACGCCACCGACAGGTCCGCCCCCATTTCGCCCACCATGCGCTGCACATATGGATCATCCGTCGCATGTTCGACCTGCGCCGCGCCCCACGGGCGGCTGTGATGCGCGACAAAGGCGCACCCGGCCCGCAGCGCACCGATGCCGATCCCGACCAGGATCGCGCTGAACCCCGCCTGATGGCGCAGGGATGTATGGACCGGCAGTACGCTTTGTGGTGCAAGGGCATTGGACGCCGCGCTGACCCGGACATCATCGAGGATGACGGTGCCTGAATCCGTCGCACGCTGTCCCATCCGGTCCCAGTCGCGCAGGATACGCAGACCCGGTGCCGAACGCGGCACAAGATCAAAACGCAGGCCCGCGCGTGCATCGCCCTGATGTTGCGCCGCCTGTGGATCAAACGAACTGATGGCGATCAGGTCCGCGCCAGCCGCGCCGGTGGCATAGATCTTGCGCCCACGCAAAACCCATTGCCCGTCGGATTGCCCAATCGCCAGTGTTTGCAGGAAACTGTCGGCCGTGCGCCCATTTTCGGCAACAGCCATGCCAATGATCGCGTGTTCCGACATGATATGCTGGGCAAGGTGATGACAGAATGCCGGCGTGGCATAGGAAAATATCTCCCGCACCAGGTCGTCATGCACCTTGTATATCTGCGCCACGGCGGGGTCGGCCGCCGCGATCCTGACCATTACCTCCAACGAGAGGGCCTGTGTCGCGCCCATCCCGCCATAGGCACGCGGAACCGGCAACATCAGCAGCCCCGCCTGTTTCAGCAACGAAACCGCATGCACCGGATAGCGCCCGTTGCGATCATGGTCCGCCGCATGCGGTGCAATATCGGCATCCAATATCCCCTGCACCCGCAACAGCAATGCTGCATCCGCGCGTGAAAGGGCATAGGGAGGGAAAAGGTCGCCCAGCAGGGGTGGCAACATCACCCCGTCAGGAAAAAAAGAGGTCATGTCCAAAGATTACAGGCTATGGTCATGACCGTTCAATAGCGTAACCTAGCCACCAGCCTTGCGCCGGGTTGCCGCGCGCTCATCACTGAGCGAAAGCATCCACATCGTAAATCCCCCCATCGCCAGCGCACACCCGACCCAGCCAACCGATCCCCACCCCCAGCCAGCGGCAATCGCAAGACCGCCAAGCCAGGGACCAATGGCGTTTGCAAGGTTGAAGGCACTCTGGTTCATGGCGGCGGCAAGAGCCTGCGCATTCACCGCGACACCAAGCAGCCGCGACTGGATCACGGTACCCAGCCCCCCGCCACAGCCGATCATGAACACGATGGGCATCATGCCCCACACACTGTGAATTGATCCGGGAAACCCCGCCAGGGCCGCCGCATTCACCAGCAGGGTTCCACCGATGGTCGGCATCATCTTGCGATCAGCCGCCCATGCGCATGCCATCGTCCCCACCGTCATCCCCACGCCAAAGACCGCCAGCATGACCGGGACCATGAACGGCTGTGCATGCGTGACCTCCTGCAAGATGGAGGCAAGATAGGTATAGACGCAGAAAATGCCGCCAAACCCGATGACACCAATCCCCAATGTCAGCCAGACCTGGCGGCTGCGCATGGCACGCAGTTCCGTCAGGGCATTGGCCTCGGGGCGCGCCGGGTCGGCCGGAACAAACAGGATGACCAGCAGCATGGTGGAAAATGCTAGCGCCGCAATCAGGACAAAGGCCCAGCGCCACCCCAGCAGCAGACCCAGCCCATTCGCCAACGGCACCCCCGCAATCGTCGCAATCGTCAGGCCCAGCACCACGCGGGCCACCGCCTGCGTCCGCTGACGTTCAGGGACAAGGGAGGCGGCGACAATACCCGCCGTGCCGAAATAGGCCCCATGCGGCAGGCCACTGATGAAACGAAACAGCAGCAGCCATGAAAATGACGGCGCGACAGCCGTCAATGCGCTGCCCAGCACATAAAGCGCGGTCATGCCAATCAGCATCAGCTTGCGGCTGGCCTTTGCCCCAAGCAGGGCAATCAGCGGCGCACCGACACACACACCCACCGCATAGGCAATGATCGCATGCCCCGCCTGCGGCACGGTGACATGCATGTCACGCGAAATCATCGGCACAAGGCTCATCGCCGCGAATTCGGCGGTGCCAATGGCAAATCCCCCCATCGCCAGGATGAAGAATATCCATGTGGGATGTATGGACGCACGCCCGGCCTCGGACGTCCCCACAGCCTGGACGGTCGGTTTTTCGGTCATGTATCTGCTCTGTATGGAAATAAAATAAGTAATGAACCGGCTTTGCGGTTGTCTTTCGCACCGCCGATACACCCACGTCCCCGACCGAAGCAAGCCCCATCCGGCTTCATGGGAAATATTCATCACCCCCCACGAAAAAGATGCAGCCCACCGACATGCCCACAGCACAAGACGGGCCTGATGGCATGTTTCTTCCGTATCATAATTTTATTTGTTTCGATAATATCTTACCTTGCCGTACAACAGGACTGACACAAGACTGTCTGGCATAGGGTCGTCAGGAAGATTTCATGGCATCATCCATACACATTCCCACTGCCCGGCATGCTACGATAGGCGCAGGCCCCACCCTGACCTGAAGCAAGCAACCGCGGTACAGCCGTGACAGCAAGAAAGGCACGCCATGGCGTTCAATCACCATGACAGCATGGGCACACCGCCCTCCCCTACCGGGGAAAGTGGAAATGCCATGGTCAACATCATCTATATTTTATATCTGATCGGATTTTTCATTCCCGGCACCAGCGCGCTGGGAATCATACTGGCCTATATCAACAAGAACAGTTCCGTACAGCCCTATACTTCGCACTTCCAGTTCCAGATCACCCTGTTTCTTAAGGGGCTGCTCTATGCGATTGCCGGGCTGATCCTTTATCTGTCGAGCATGGTGGCCGCCGCTGTAACAGGCGGGATCGGGCTGATCTTGGTGATTTTTCCGGCCATGCTGCTGCTATGGTGGGCGGTATGGACGATATATTGCATCATACGCGGCATGCAGGCGATCAACCGCAACCAACCCATAAGCTGAATAACCAGCCCCAAAAACGTCAGAACCTCACATGGTCGCCGGCTGGAAAACCTGTTTTCCAAAAGCCTGACTGATGATCTTAAGGCAACAGGGCCTTCTTGGCGCAGCTTTCTTGAGCAAGCCTCAAGTAAAGATTTTAAAAAAGAGGGTGCCCAGACTCTTATTATCTGGCTTGGCGGGGTCTATCCTCGCCCGACATCAGGCAGGCAGTCGTGCGGACGGTTCAGATGACCTGTCACACGCCGCAGCCATTTTCATGATATCGCCATAACCATCATACCCGGCGAATACTGGCATCTTTACATGCCAGATTGCCGGAGAGCGATCGTCTTCCATCCGGCCGATTACAGACCTTCAGGCATCTCCAGATCGCGACCTACAGGGATGGAGATCATGCCTGCCGAACACTGCGTGCAGCAAAAGGCAACATCTCCCGAACCACCGCAGGGGTGCCCGCATCAATGATGTCAGGGCAGGGTCAAGGAAGGGGCAGAAACCCCTACCTTATGCAACGCGATCGGAAACCAGAGTCGCGATCATCAGCGCGGCAATCATGGGCAGGAAAGAAACCATCGTCAGCGACGACATGGCATGAACGGAATTGGCAAGCAGGATGCTCAGGTTCTGGATCAGCATTTTTTTGTCCTTCATTTTCTCGGTTGCGAGTGACGCGGTAAAAACACGAAATACCGACGCGCCGCAACGGGAAATAATGGGGAACTATTTTCATGACATTTTCATAAGGAATCCGTCATTATTATTTGACCACAAAACAAACATGCGACTGAATCCGCCACCAGAAGACGAAAATACCATTTGAATATTTATGTCGAAAATAAAGGCAATATGCATTCCGCAACCCATCGAGGCATATTGCGGCGCACAAAAAACAAGCGATCTGCCTATTTTTAAAGCAGGACGTTCACGTTTTCGTGATAATTTTGGGAATGTAGAAGATGCATATTTTTGCGTCATACGCAGACTGCGATGCAAAAATATGCAGGCAAACCAGATTGCCGCCCTTTTCAATAGGATAGCGACATCGGCAGGAAGCGCAATGCAAAATTGCCTCCTGCCGTTGCAGAACGGGACAAAAATCAGCCGCCGTCAAACGCACCATAGTCATAGTGACGCACCGCGCCACCAAAGTTGGAAATCCCGACCGGACCATCCATGGGACCGAATCCAAGCTCGATAAAGACCAGGCGTTGTGGATCCTGCGCCTGTTTCAACGCATCCTCCAGTTCCGGCATACTGTTAACCCGCAGGCATAGCGCCGCATCCTGTTGCGCCATCACCCCCGGCAAGCCCGCATAGTCCCAGTTGGCGATATCATTATACGCCGCCGTTTCCCCCAAAATCATGCGCTCGATTGTATAGCCACGGTTATTAAGCAGAAAAATCACCGGCTTGTGCCCTGCACGCAGGACACTGGACAATTCCTGTGCCGTCATCTGGAACGAACCGTCACCGATGAACAGCAGGTGCCGCCGGTCAGGGCTGGCGTTCAGCGACCCCAGCAAGGCCGGCAGCGTATAGCCGATTGCAGCCCAGACGGGTTGGGAGATGAAATGGCATTCCGCCGGCAGGCGCATATGGGTCAATGCAACCAGCGACGTGCCATTATCCGCCAGCACGACGTCTCCCTGCCGTAGGAATGCCTGTATCCGTGCCCAGAACGCGGGTTGCCCCCATGGGGTAACGTCCTGTCCAACCGGGAGCGGCGCCGGAACCGGGACCTGCCCCGACGCTGCGTCTGCCACGGATGATGGATGCATATCGCGACGGTCCTTTATCGTCGCGATTATGGCATCGAGCAGATCAGCGACAGCCACCCCAAGGAACGTATCCATGCCACAACGCGTGTCAAAGGCCTGGATATTGATAAAAGCATCAGGATCAAACGCATATGAGAAGTAGCCCGACGTCGCATCCACAAAACGCACGCCAAGCCCGATGATACAGTCCGCAGTCCGTACACGTTCGTATAATTCCGGGGCCGAAGCCTTACCCCCGTAAATACCCAGATAATTCGGGCTTGTTTCACATAACGCCCCCTTACCTGTGGCAAGCGTGGCAAATGGAATGTCCAGCAACCGGGACAATTCGCCCACCCGTTCGCGCAGGTCAAAGCGCCGCACCAGTGCATCCAGCAAAAAGACCGGCTGTGTGGCCTTTGCCAGCCGCTCCATGATGTTCGCAACGGCAGCCTGCAACTGTATCGGATCACTGCCACAAGGCGCGGGAACATCCTGTTCGACCGGAACCTGAACCGAAACACAGCAAGTATCTGAAGGCAGTTGCAGATAAACCGGCCGCTTTTCCCGCCATGCGGCCCCCAGCACGCGGTCAATCTCCCCCGCGGCATCCTGCGGCAGCAGGCGCGCCTGCGCTACGGTGAACTGGGCATAGCAGGCCATGACATTTTCATAATTTCCGTCGGCCAGCGTATGATGCAAAAGTGCCCGCTGCGTGATGGCATGCTGCGGTGGCACGCCAGAAATCATGATGACCGCCACCCCTTCGGCATAGGACCCGGCAACGGCGGACAGGGCGCTGAGATCGCCCACGCCATAAGTGGTCAAAACCGCGGAAATACCTGACAGGCGCGCATCACCATCTGCCGCATAGGCCGCATTGAGTTCGTTACAGTTCCCGATAAAGGCAATGCCCTCGGTCCGTTCAATCAGTTCGAGGAATTCAAGGTTATAATCCCCCGGCACCCCATAGATCCGCCGAACCCCCAGTTTCATAAGGCGTTCAAGCAGATAGGTTCCCACCGATTTACGCGTCGTCATTTTCATGCCTTGTTCAGATGATTCAAGATGTGATGTATCGAGAGCATCACCTTCGACGGAACGGCGCAACCTTTTTGCCTACATAAAAAAAATAATATGTGCGGGTTATTTATTTAATAATTTAAATAAACATTCTTCAAAGAAAATATTTGAAAATAACAGAAGGTTTCAGAGGCCATCTTTTTTCGAAAACTCGATTTCCTTCCAAGTTTTTAAAACAATCTTCAACAAACATTTTTTGAAAATTATTCCAAACCTGTTGGAGATTATCGTGAATTGATGAAAGTGGCCGCGAGATGGATCATGACACAGAAAAATCTGTCAGCCTGCTCGCTCCGCATGGCGATGCGCTTGAACTCCTTGAGCGTGTAAAAGGAGTTCTCATGAGATGGCCTGCTTTGAACAGGACCTGAACGAAGCGGTGCTTATCGGGGCGTTTTTTGCGCGGGGGGATAACCACACAGGCGGCATGCTTACTATGGTATCCACGCGCCCGTGGACGTCGAACGCCTGGCCGGCGAGATGCCTTTGAAATCCGTTCGTTCAAGAAGGGGGGCTATCAGGTACAACGACCCCATTTTCGTTCATTTGGCATCCGTCAGTATGAAGACGAGTCATATCAATCCTGAAATATATTCAAACATCATAAAAAATAACAATTACCAACAGGAGCAAAAAATACTTCTGAATTCTTCATATTTTATAATAATTAATAGTTAAAAACCAAAAATATTTATTATATTCCCAATTATTAACAGTCCGACTGAAATCTGCGTTCACAGTCCGGCGTTGTTCCCAATCATTAATGAGTGCCATCACAGGTGCGTGGTATCGTTTGCCGACCTTATTGAAATACCATAAAACATCCTATGAATTTATTCAGCTTTCTTTCCTCACTCGTAGGATCACAGGCATCCCATGGATACTTCCACTACTGATGATAATGCCCCCCGCCTGCTGATGCGGCTGACAGTCGCGCTGTTCCTTGGATATATGGCCGTTGCGTTATCGCTGCCGGTCATCGCGGTCTATGTCACGCAATGGCCCGGATATGGCAATATGCTTGCAGGGCTTGCGGTTGGGATTGCCTTTGCCTCCACCATCATAAGCCGTAACCATGCAGGACAACTGGCGGATGGACGCGGGGGGCGCGCCTGCATGCGGCTGGGCCTGGCAGGGTATATCCTTGGTGGCGTGATCTGCGCGGGTGCTGGCCTGCCGATACTGCCGTACCTGACCCGCTACCTTATACTGATGGTGGGACGACTGGTTCTTGGCGTGGGGGAAAGCCTGACAGTCGTGGGCATGCTGGGGTGGGGCATCGGCCTGATGGGGCATGCACGCGCCGGAAAAGTCATGGCCTGGACCGGTATGGCCATGTATGGCGCATTTGCCGTGGGAGCTCCATTAGGGCTTGCACTCTTTCATATGGTGGGATTTGGCGGCGTTATGATGGGGTGCGCCGTTTTACCGGCCATCGGATTGATAGTATCCAAAGGAATCACGGCGCCTCCCGTACATGCAGGACGGCGCGAACCGTTCTGGCGCATACTGGGCCGGATCTGGCAGCCGGGATGTGCATTGGGGTTACAGGGGGTTGGCTTTGCCGCGCTGGGAACATTCATTTCGGTGTATTTCATACATCGACACTGGCCGTATGCAGGGTTGGGCCTAAGCTGTTTTGGTTTGGCATTTGTTGCCATGCGCCTGTTATGCGGGCACCTGCCGGACCGGATTGGTGGCGTACGGGTCGCTCTTATATCACTCGGGGTAGAAGCCGTCGGGCAATATCTCCTGTGGTGTGCCCCCTCTCCTCTCATGGCACTGACCGGAGCGGTTTTGACAGGGGCAGGCTGCTCCATGGTTTATCCCGCACTGGGGGTGGAAGTGGTGCGTATCATGCTGCCACATCTACGAGGAACCGCGCTTGGAGGATTTGCCGCATTTCAGGATCTGGCCTATGGCGCGACAGGACCGCTGACTGGCCTGCTGGCGGATCGCACCGGATATGCCTCAGTCTTTCTTGTAGGGGGGCTCTGTGCCACGATGGCGTTCATTATGACCCTGCATATGGCGGCACGACGCCAGCAAGAGACTATTTTGGAATGATATATTCCCGGCAGGCCCTGAAATATTCGGCACATTTATGAAAAAAACATAGGTATGATTTTGATTATGTTCTGATTTATTCCGAAACCGTAGCCACTATGCAGCCTGAGCAATATCTTCTGTCTTCTGGTGTTTTTCTGTAATATCCATGACGCGTATTTTACGCGGTTTGCTTAGAGAGTGTTTGAAAGCAAATATTTTTTCAAAGAGGCGGCGTCTTCTGAAGCTTTTTAGAAAAAGCTTCACCAAAACCCTTTATGATTTTGGTTTGTTATTGGGTCTGAGTTTTCAAACAGGTTTTTAATATTCCCCATCACAACAAAAAAACCCTTTCCATAAAATATGGAAAGGGTTTTTTCGTTCAGGGCTGACTGGAAGATCTGGCGGCGACCGACTTTCCCGTGCCTTAAGGCACAGTATCATAGGCGCTGGGTTTTTTCACGTCCGAGTTCGGGATGGGATCGGGTGGAGCACGTCCCGCCATGGCCACCAGATCATCCAGTCAGTCCTGAGGGACTGTGTGGGAGGTTGGTGCTGAGAGGATAGAGTGGGTGGATGACTGCTGTGCATGTATGTTTTCCACGTTGAGTGGCTGTGTGAATGAGCCTATTGGGCGATTAGGACCAGTCAGCTGCACGCATTACTGCGCTTCCACACCTGGCCTATTGACGTGATGGTCTATCACGGCCCTTGGGGAGACCTTGTT
>ERZ746981.30-NODE-30-length-155201-cov-14.298084_pt1 | contig 155201 bp, 79 predicted proteins | sample MGYA00374948_ERZ746981 | MGnify/ENA primary metagenome ERZ746981 (study PRJEB28757, sample SAMN06711160) | food metagenome | host: microorganism | place: China:Harbin | collected 2017-01-30 | study: EMG produced TPA metagenomics assembly of the Analysis of... | reverse complement strand
GCTTTTCAACACTTGCTCACCTCATAACACCAAAAAAGGTTCTCGCATTTTTATTTCTTGTATCAACTCCAGAAAATACACTTTACATTACCGCTTGAAGCATGAATAGAGCGGAAAGCTTGGTGAATGAAGGGGAGGCTATAGTGTGGTCAAAATCTACCCAAATTCACAATTCAGAATTCATTGCGTGCAGTAATTGTCATGCTTTCGGCTCATAATCAAGTAATTAAGCATCCCTTTTCACGTGATACTCATCACGTGACCACGAAGTTAGGGTCTTTTAGGGTGATCAAAAATGGCATCATGTAGATGGGAATACACTAATTCTGTGATAGTAGTATTGCTTGAGTAAGACTATATCTTGTTATGTTATTAAGAGATTAATACGCATTCATTTGAAGGTCGCTTATAGGCACATATATTTGGTGCAGTTGTATGCAGTCAAATTTATTTAGGTGACAATTAATTTTTTTTTCTCCTTATCAGTTGCGAACAATATTTCTTCTTCCTCAGCTTTTCCAGATCATATAAGCGGAGCCTTTTCACCATCTTTAAACAAATCATATAGGCACATAAATAATTGGCAAGCATGAATTCTTTGGCAATACGGGTATTAAAGTTACTGGCATCAAGGCCAAGTGCCTTGAAATTTCAATATCGACTTCCCTTCAATGGAATTGACATTGCTAGGCATTTTAACACTATCAAGTATCCACCTCCGCCATCATACTTCGAACACAAAGCCAACAAAGGAAAAAGACCAAGAAGAAAATTCAGGAAGTACATGCTCTTTTTTGTGGTGGGAGCGGTGATTTCATACAACTACTCTATTCACGAATTGGTTGAAATGCTGTTGGATACTCTTCCGGATAATAAACTTGAAGCAAAAGCATACGAAGAGAAACTAGAAAGCGGATTGCAGGATCTTAAAGTGGTTAAAAAGCTTTCCAAAGATGAACGATTCGTTCAAACTAGATCCTGGGAATCGTTCAATACGATTTCAAAGCTTCCAATTGAGGAGTATCACAGCAAGAAGAACCCCATAATTCATGAATCATTAACCGAGCCAGGCGGAATTGCAATCGCACCATTGGTGTTCAATGATGCGGAAAACAGGGAATCACACGTGATCATCCACTTGGGAAAACGTTTGGCCGGCTACCCATTAATAGTCCATGGTGGAGTGCTTGGACTTATGGTGGATGAGGTGTTTAAGAAGAGTTGTGCTGCAGAGTTTGGAGTTTTGGACGTTAACAAACTTCACACAGAGAAATCAGTCCTCAATTATCGTTCGCCAACATTTGTGAACACGTTTGCGTTATTTGAAACCAAATGTGAGGCACTTGGAGATGATAAATACAAGGTGACTGGAACCGTGACTAATGCTAAAACTCATCGGAAGCTGATTGATGCAGAAGTTATCATAAAAAAGGGAAAACTACCGGATTGCACGGAGGAGACTACACAGCAAAAACTGGCGCAAGATTCTAAAGGTCGTTCCTCGGGCAGAAAGAGGAGTTGGCTACTTTGGGCATGAGGGCATATGTGTTTTACATAATTTAAGTTTATTTATTCTCTATTTAAGTGGTTGATGGAAATCATCTTCTGCTGTAGACAGTGTCGGCTATTACAACATTATCCAACAGTTCATCATGCTCTTCCATGTGTAGAACTTCACCATTTTCCTTTGTGAGAAGTTGCTCTTTCAACCCCAAGCCAATTAGTAGTGGCTTTTCATGATATTTCTCGTTGTATCTCTTGATGAAATCGTCGTAATATCCAGCGCCGTGTCCCAATCTCTCGCAATCACTACTGAATGCCATTCCTGGGACAAACAGTATGTCGAGTTTTTCATTATTTTGCAGTAAATCGTTCACCACTGATCCGGAGCCGTCGGATTTAAATTCGGGCTCTCTAATTTTGTATCTACCTCTCTCAGGCAAGCTTCTGGCCTCGGAAAGATTATCAATACTCAAGAAATGAAGAATGGACTTCTGCTTCTCGAACCGTTTCATATCGTTAAACCGACTTATTGCTGTCACTCTGGGAAGATACACTTTCTTATCAAAGCTAAAGCATGTCTTCACGATTTCATCCGTTGGTAATTCTCCACTTGGCAAATTCATATAAATACCAACCGTCCTTGCATTCTTGAACTCGGGTAAATCCGAAATTGTCTTGGCAGCGAGGATTGATTGCTTCAATAAGGTATCATGCGAAAGTTTTGCAATCCTGGCTTTGATTTGTTTCCGAAGGGCCCATTTCAAGTTTTTTATTGTATCCATACTTGTAAGTTTCATGGTGTTTTCTCTTCTTAGAAGTGTATTTTTCAAAATTCCATGCTTTTCAGCTATGTGTAAGCCAGAAAATGGTGAATGATGTCTTTGACCATTTCATGACTTCTCTTGACTGAGTCATAAATCTGATCTCAAAGACTGAAAAAAGAAATAGCATCCTTACACCAATAAATTGCGGTGAAGCGGAAGCTCTCATTATTGGATGGACAATATCATAGGCTATGCGAGTGAAACGACGATAAAAAAAACGTGAATCTACAAAAAAGTGAAAAAATAAAGGAAGAGCGATCGTTTGAACACAATTGATTGGTGGAAATTGAAATTTTTTTTTAGATTCTAAGCCTTAAAATTGAACAGTACAGGCATGTATCACATACAAATTCTGCGTAGAAGAAAGGACTCGGGTCCAAAATGCAAAAGTACTTTCAGGATGTCGGAGAAATACGAAATACGGTGTTCATTTACCAGAAAAGAAGAAATTGTCACCATATTTACTTCTAATCGGTATGTGTAGTCGATCTCGTACTGATTCAAGCCTATTGGGGAATCGTAAGTAATGCAAGCGGAATATAGGAGTATGAAAAGGGCGGAGGCAGCATGGAGAAGAAAAGATTTGTGGAAATCACGGCATTTGTAGAAATGAAATATCCTGGTGAGGAAAGCGGTTAAAAATTAAACAAAGGAGGCAGGAAGAGGAAATTTAAGCGCCCGAGAGGAATAACTGAATTCGGTAAATACGTAATACCTTTTTCCCCTCTCCAATTTTTAGTAATCCAATAACTGGGAATCAAACCTATGATGAAGCGGTAAATTACCTTAGTCCCTACGTTAAATGCCAAAAAACATTATTCATGGAATAAAGCAGCCATATAATAAATAGGATGGACATTTGAGATCGAACAATGCAATATTCCGTAACATGAATTTGAACAGATTTTCGTATGCAAGAAATTTATTCATGCGTAGTTAATGTAACAGACTACAACATGAATGGTAGTTCAAAAACAGTAAAGAACATTGAGAAAAAAACAACATGATACACCCTTGTCTCATTGAATTTATTTTTTAACTTTTGAAGTTGTGCCGTATTATTTCTACAATGTCTCCAAAGCAACTACACAGCTCGGACAAAATATGTAATGAGTTTTGAGTTCTGGGTAAGCCGCTTGACGCAGGTAATTTGGTAAGGTAGAAGTAATCGGATTAATATCGCGGAAACCCAATTTTCATCGTTTTTGTTTCATTTATCTTGGACAAGTTGTAGAACTAACTACCTTGAAATTTTGCCCCTATGTTCGTAATGGATAATGTTACTATTCATTCGTGATTAATAACACTATCATTTATCTCTCCCTTAAAAAAGGCTTCTCGTGAAATTTAGTACGAAATACAGATAAAATTTTATGTCTTTAGAAGGTCTACGTTTTAGTTCGGCCCAAATACAGCTGATGCTGATTGTTCGTACTTTGTTTTAAGAAAAAAAAAATGAGTACTCTCCTATTATTTCACCAAAGCGGAAAATAACATCATAACGGCGGAATAGCGATATTTTCGACAAACAGGCATGAGGGTCTATGTGCACCGAATAATGGAAATTTCGAATTTTGAAAATTGAAAATTTACATCCTCGGTTTGTACGTAATTCCCTGAAACCAAGGTGCAAGTAATAATGCTTTGTTTTGTTATGCTGAAAGAGGGACAATAAGTCTAGCCCAGGCAAATATTAACTTGCATGCATTACATAGAGAATTATTAGCTGCTGGCCAAGGAGAAATCTTCATCTTCCCCTAAAAAAGCGTGCGTGAGAAATCTTGTTCTCTAGAGTGATGTTAGGGAGAGTAGAGGTGTGGATGGCAAAATTATCGGTGAATGTAAATTGTGCTGAATTTCACATCTGTGTGATCTTTACTAGTATAGTGGACTCGTTCCAAACCAATGGTGGCAAATATTGTAGTTGCACATCATTCCTCAAGATCAAAAGGCCTGGCAATTCAAGAAATCATTCCAGTTTGTTATTATATTATTGTTGATGCGGTCCAATCATCTACAGCTTTAAATCACCGCCTACTGAATTACAGCACCGCCAAACAATCCGACAATATGAATGAATAATATCCGATATTTTGGTGGAAGGAATTTCTGCATTCTTCATTTACCTTAGTCTGTCCAAAAGAACAGATAACTGTCGCTGACTAAGGTATTCTTCATTCAATGTTCATTCAATTTTAATTTTATATTTTTTCAACGGCTGTTATTTTTTTCTTTTTGTCATCCCAGCTTTCCACAACGTTTTTTTTTTTTTTTTTTCTTCTTCTTTCCGCTTCTTTTTCTGCTCGGGTTCGAGATCTCTAATCTCAACAAACCTCCTTTTTCTTTTTTTTTGCATTCATTTTCGCCTTTTTAAAACAATAGCCTAAGGCCCATGCTTAGAAAATTCTTTTCTGATTTTCCATCGGTAGACGCGACTCTTTTGGGAGTGCATTGTTCACAGCCCGGATTTTCCGTGGATACATTGTAAGGATCTTGGGTTGTTGCAATACTATTATCTTCCACATGCATTTTTTTGGCCGCGACGTTCTTGTATTCTTTGTTTAATTGCCGCACTCCTACAGGCATCAAAACAAATAAAAATTTGAAAAAGAAAAAGGCCCAGCGTATAGGAGGTCCAGAGGAAGCCACTGGAACGCATAGTAATACCTGTAGAGGCCCACCACAATTTTCCCCTTTTGCACTACGGGGCACTACCTGGTTACTGATGTTAGGCAGCTCTTACTGGACACTGCAAATATTTTTCGTTTTCCTACCCTTTTCTTTTCATTCATTTTTACCTTTTTTTTTTCATTTCCCTTTCCGGCCCTCCTTCTCCATCCCTTTTATTTCGTCTTGGCTTTTTTTTTGAACTCACCCCATCGTGTGCCCCCAGGTGGAATCTTGTTTACTGACAAGTACAGTTTCCTCCTTTGGTATCATTCATTCTTTCTAATCATCTGTGATTCACTTTTTTTTTCTTCACTTGTGTTTCTTTAGTCCTTCACTCATCATATACTTACTCAATTACAATACACGTTCATCAGTCTTACCAAAGCTACCATCATCTATCATTGAGAAGCTGACCATCGAGAATACCAAGGGGAAAAAATAAAATAAAATAAGTTGGCACAAGAACAATAAATAGATAAATAATTTAGCACTACTCCACCTAGCTCTAAACAAGGTCCAAAACTCACAAGGGACACCATTGACAGCATAGAAATCATCAAAGATGGCACTCAAGCGTGGCTTGTCAATGAAGATCAAGTCGACGTTAAATTTAACCAAAGAGAAACTCTCGTCGCACAAATCGGGTCAAAGTGTATCGTCGAATCATTCTGCATCTTCCTCTTCACATACGTCGGTATCTCGGTCAAGAATGTCATCTTTCTCCTCGTCCGGGAGTCACACAACGCTGGAATCGTACGAACCAGATAGAAGCACTGGAAAGTCTCTGCCGTCTCCTTTAGATCTTTCAGCTCCTGATGCTGACTTTCTAATGCGGTCCTCAAGCACTTCACGGCGACGTGAGCGTCGAGGACGCCACTCTGGGTCGATTCTCAAATCCAAAACATCCAGTCGATACGGAAAGGAGGTACTAGACACAGAAGCAGCATCAACGGTCGAAAATGTAGATTCTGCAAACGAGAAAAAGGACAAGACAGCAGAACCAAACGAGGTGATCCTCCTTCCAATCGATCCGGAGGACAAGGTTGCACCTCCGTGCACCCCGGACCAACTCACACCAATTATTCCAATGACCATGGAACAGCTAAAGAATAAACTTCCGGTCAGTTTGAGCTCGCCAGTCATGACAAGTGAGGAGTTGTTCAGTAACCACAGCAACGCAACTGCAGAGGACGGCACAGCCCAGCAACAGAAAAAACGGCCGTTGATAATATCGTCTTTGAGCAGTACGAGCAACACAGCCACGTTTGTGAGCAGTTCCTCGAGTGTTTTGGGAAGTTCCTTGCAACAGTCCTCGAGCAGCAACTCGTTGAGAGGCAGTGTAGGCGGCAGTTCGCATGGTGCAGGGTTGTATGCGACGTTGGACGATGAGCAGTACAAGGATCACATTGACCCGCTTTTCCTCAAGACAAACCAGATAGACCACTTTGACAAGTTCCTTGACAGGAAGAAAAACGACAAACTGGCGGATCAAATGGGCTGGAACATTCTTCACAACATCTCAGAGGAGGATGTGGATGAGCTCTCGATGCTTGACAAAGGCGTTTCCGACAAGTTTGCCTGTTCCATGTGTCAGGACTAAGGAGAGATCTTCTTTCAAACTATCTTTACTCTCCTATATCTTTGACTATTTTGCTATTTCAAGAGTTTGCTCGCTGGCCAGTTGCAGATGTGATGAAATTCTCGCTTACACACACCGAGAGACAATGGAAAACACACACACTCTCTGGTTCTCTACCCGTTTTTATGCTTTTTTCTTTCTTTTGACCTCTTTCACACTTTACTACCCGACCCTGATCTAGATCCCTCGGAGGTTCCACACTAGATTTTGCTTATTTCTTGCATTCTTTCTTTCTTTTCTATTTTTATTTTTCCTTATTCATCTTTATTTTTCCCCATTTTATTTTTATTACTTTTTTTTTTTCATTCCACTACTTGGATGTTTTGGCTTACCATCCACCGGTTCTTCACTTTTCACTCGCTCTATTTCCTGTTCATTTACTTCTACCTCATTCTCGAATCAAGTTTCGAATCGATCTTAGCAGTTTTATTGGCTGATTTATCTATTCGTCTTCTCGCTCCACTTTAGATTTATACGCTTTTCATCTTTTCTTCTTCCACGTCTAGTATGGAATGCCCTCCAGCAGTATCTTTCCTTCTCTCAATGTATCTATTCTTCTTTCATGAATTCTAGTAATCGTAGATTGCTTATACTGGTTATGCTTATCGAATATTCTGTTTCGTTATCTTTTTTATTCCATATTTTTAGTTTCTTAAGTTTTTTTTTTTTTTTGATTCTTCTACCGGCGTCGATTGACTCGGTTTTTGAGTCTCTACCGTACCCATATATTTCTCCCTACATAACATGTTACACACTAGCAATGGCACCAACAACAAAGCATTAATATTTCTGCTTTTCCCAAACTAGGCCCAAATTATTCGCATATCCACACTTTAACTGTCTGGAGTTCAACTTACGGATGCATAAATATGTCGTCCTTCACCGCGATTAATGTTACAGATGATGAGTTGGATATTGAAGAGCATACTAGAGAACTTCAGATCGAACATGCATTAGAGGTCTTTGACAAAGCACTAAAATTCCAGAAAGACCGTTGTTTTGAGTCAGCCTCCGAGCTGTATGATGCTTTGTTTGAAATCGAGATCATCAGCTCCAGAAATGATACCCACAACCCAATGATTGAGCAGCTTAAATTCATGGCTTATAGAAATAGAGGCTTTTTGAAGGTTGGTGAACTTTTCGACGAGTTTGAGGACGATATGGAGGTTGTAGAATTAAAAGAATGTGATGATACGGCAGGTGAGAAAGTCGCAGGTGGTCAAAATGGCACAATTGTTGAGCAAGATGAGGATCATGACATACTGATTTCACGATACCACCGACTTCTATCAGCTATGGATGATCTAACAACTGCCCTAAATCATGGTGAAGGAGATCTCAAGCTTATGCAAATTATCACCGAGATGTTTACCTTTTATGGTTTGAATCGTGCTGCAAGGTTTGGTTTCGAGTATAAGATCAAGCCATCCGAAATAGACGGCGGTGTCAATCCAAATCATAACACAGATGATCTTAATTGGAACATATCTGAGCCGAGAACTCTTCTTCCGAACCAGGTCCAGTTCATAAGTCGGTTCAAAGAGCTCATGCTAAGGATTGGAGACAGGTATAGTGAGATATTTCTCGAAGTTAGCAAAGTTCTCGACAATTCTTTAGCCCAGAGGATACTCTCAACACGAAAAATGCAGACCCTTGATTTCAGCAAGATAATATCGAAAGAAGAGTTTTCCCGTCTTAGACATTCCCATGCTCAATCTTCTGTTGTGTCTGTGCCGTATAATAGGCAGAATATGTATGATATCTCTGCACTGCTTGAAAATTTGGAGGCTGTAATACCGAATGCAAAAGGAAAAGCTGGTAATTTGCATTTTCCTGATGACTACATGTACACAAGCAAGCCAATAGACAGAATAAGCATAGATTTTAAGTTGGTTGAGGAGCCGGGAGATCAAGATGAGAAAAAACAGCCGAAAGACGCATCACTAACAGATGACAAAGAGACGATAGTGATTGACGATGATGTAGAGCAAGAGAAATCTTTAAATGAAATGAATAAGGCAACTACAGAGAAAGATCAACTCCCATCGGTAAATTCCGAGGAGCTGACGTTGGCTCAAAGAATTGCTGTGAAGAGATTAAGATCCAGAAACGAAGCTAAGATTGATGAGTTGACACCGGAGCTATTTAAAGATCAGGCGAAATTTCTGGATGAGTTCTCAAAATACATTGAGCTATGCCAGATTAAGCTGCCCAAACAAGATCTCATTCAGACCGTCATCTCTGGATCATTGAAGAATAAGAATGTTGATTTCAGAATAGTCAACTTTCAGTACTACCTAAATCATTGGAAAAGTGTACAATCAAAATCATTATTGACCGATTTTGCTCCTGTATCCTCTTCTGAGAAGAAGGAATCAGCCAGCGATGATGATTATATGACCATGCGTAACAAGTCCATAGAAGATATCTTGAATGTGAGCTCTTCGAGTGAAGATTCCGAAAGAACACCTTCTGCATCCAGTTTAGATGCAGGCTGCATTTTCAAGAAGTTAACAGATTTCAACAAAACCGGGGGACACTTATATCAGTTGAGATGGATTGTCATTAATTATCTGCTAGGTCCAATTGGAGATAAAGGAGGGAATCTGGTCACAAATGGCTCCATTACAGATGCCGCACTTTTGTCTTTAGAAGGCATTACTTTCTCCATGAATGAGCTGTTATACAAACATTATGAGGCCAAATTGGAAGATCCACGCATAGAAAACGATATGGGTAGCTGGGAAGTTGCACTATCGATCTTTGAGCTTTTTGTCAATTGCTATTTGAGAATTCTAAAGCGGGATAAAGAGGAAGAGTCAACGGATATGCTTACCTTCGATGAAGATATTGGTCACATTGTTGAGCGTTGGGAAACACTATTTGACGATTTGTTTAGTTTTGTTGATTATCAATCCGTTTCTCCACAGCTTTGGCTAAGGTTCTCTTGGGCCAAGTCGTGTCTTTTACGGAATAAGCCTGAACTTAGCACCAAAGATGTGAGTTCGTTGCTCTCAAAAATGTCTAAAGTTGGAGAAAGAGCGAAATTCGACATCCCTATGGTGAACTATGACTTTATTCCGGCCTTAAACTTGAATAGCATAAGAATCCAGTTGTCTAAGATGGACGTTTTAGAGGCTTTTACCAACGATGACAAGTCCAACAAGATATTGGAAAGAATTCTACTGCAAAAAGGACCATCTTCTGAAGAGACTGATACAGAAATAGAGATGAGAAAACTTATGGAGAATTCGCCAACTCTGTTGAAATTGCGGCTCTGGTCCATACTCTTGACCTTTTACCAGAATGAGTACAACATTCAGTCTTACAAGATTGGATTTGGCCACGTGTTGTCCATCTTGGTCAAGGAGTTGAATGCATTAAAGCAAGAAGATGCTGACACTTTGGGCGTCAACAAGAAGTTGCTCAAGATTTTAGGCGTGTTTTGCTATCTTGCGAAGCGATATGTTAGTTTCCTATCCAGCGAGAAATGGAATGTGAAGTCGGCTCCAAGTGACAGAGAGGTGTTGGAGAAGCTTATGATATTTACACGTTTTGCATATGTATTTCTCCTCCATGAGGATACAGCGGAGATGGTCTCATTTCGGCATACGCTCAAGAAAGATTTTGCAAAAGCATACGAGTGCCTTGTCAGCCTGACTGTACTCAGCTACACTTTGGTGCTTGTATACTATGATTTTACTTTGTGTGACCCATCTCCAGACAAGATCAATGATTTCTACAGCATTATTCACGTTCAACTTGGTGTGAGGCATATCTGCAACAGTTCAGGGGGCTACTTGTTAGATTACATGCAGCAGAAGCTATCTGAGCTTCTTTGGGAATATTCGGACCGGGACTTTTTCCAGATTGTGCACTGCCGGTATGGGATTCAGGTCTCGATGGAGTACTATGAGGCGTATGACCACCAGACGGAAAAAACGGAGATGACCGACACGGATGCAATTGCCGTCAGCAGGTATGTGATTCCCTACTGCTACAGGAAAAAGCACCCGCTTTTGAACCCTCCTAGAAACGACATAAAGTCTATCCTTGACATGGTGTACGAGAGTGTCGGAGATCTGCCTGGAATAGACGCAAGTGTAAGAAGAAACAACGGTATCATTACGAGATTTTTGGATAACACTGTTCTTGACATGGATATTATATCCGATGCATTTGACGGCAAGTTTGAGATGGCTTTAAGTGTTCCTGACTGTCTACAAGTGCAGGCAGCAAAGAACGGTGTATATTTCATGCAAGGACTAATGGCCTTGCACACATTCCGCATTAGGAGAAGAGCCATGCAGGGCCGTTCTGCAGATCTTGATTTTGTCATTAAAATGCTCCAGATGGACTTATCGTCTGGCTCGCATCGCATTGATAGCTGGCTTCTTTTGGGTGAGGCGTACTCCTATCTTGTTGAGGATGATATTATATGGACGTCTGACAAGCTCAATAACGAGGAGAAAAAGAACTATACTGCTTCTGTTCAAAAGCAGGCAATCCTATGCTACCTTGTGGCATTTAGCTTGTATCAGCACTACAAGTTGCTACGAAACGAAGAGAGAAAAACAGAAGAAACACTCGAAGTCTTGAAGCAAGGAGCGAAGTTTGAGCCTTTGGCTCCAACACTGTGGAATTTACTTGGCCGCGAACTTTATGGTGCTTGGATGAAACCGATGTGCAAACTTGCATTCCGTGTCAGTGCCTCCCACACACATCTTTTGGGCTCACCTTTCCCATCCAACTCTATAATCAAGGATTCTGGAAACAGTACGACAATTCTTGATGGAACAAAAATTATGTCTGACACTGTCTTTTATCAGATACTTGAGTTGGTCTTTAGCCGCGCTTATTGCTCAAATGGCTCAGACTGGTACAGCCTCATGTATTTGGCCAAGGTTCAGTTGAAGCAGAGAGATCGACATCGTTTCCAATCGATACTGCCCAACTTATTGCTTTCATGCCTTGTCGGATTAAAGGAAAGCACTAGAGAGGACCCTATTGTAGAGCCACACTATGTTTACTGCTCTGCTCTCTATCGGGCCTTTAAACATGGTGAAATTGGTTATTCGTCAGCACTTGAACTTCTCAAGAAGGATCCTATCTTTGCCGAAGTTCTTCCGGAGACTGTGGTAAGTAATAATGATTTTCTTGAGTCGTTGATCACCGCGTTGAGAAAATGCTTGTCGTACGATAAGAAAAAGTGGCAGCACAAGCCACGCTACAAGATTGCAAGAATCTATCTTGACGATTTCAAAGATCTTGAGTCCAGCAAGAAGGAAATGGACTCGATCATTAACCTCAAACCAACAGTGAGAAGTTTGAGCACAATTTGGAAACCGGACAACGAACGCCCTGGTAAGCACTTTGTGTACAACTTCATGTATATCAACTTCTACATCGAGATGTTGGACTACACTGCCGACATTTATCCAATGATCTATCTCATCAAGAAGTTGAGGAAGTTGGGCTCTAGCATGATTGGGCAGGTTAAGACTTTTGACTCGGCAGTTGCCAAAGCGTGTGTTATGATAAAGAAGATTATGTACATCCACCCGGGGTACTTGGACTTGCAAATTACCCAGATGGTGTACTCGGAGTTCATCAATTACTCGAAAGAGTTCATTGAATCCTTAAAGGGGAAGACCGAATTCACCGAGTGGGAGAAATCGACCATTTTCTTTTTAAATGAGGCGTACGAGTTTCGTAAAATGGCAAATGGATTTGCCGCAACCGGAATTATTGATGACTGCTACCACAGTCTATATCTGACGTTGTTCATGCCCTATCTTCAAAGGAAGCTTTTGGAGGTTAAGCCTAATCGTGAGAGTACTCAAGAAGAGTTGTCATCAAGCCAATCATTGGAGCTTGTTTCCGATAGCAGATTCAAGCAGGTCAGTTTAAAATCACCGGGTTCTGGGCCAAGAGAGAAAATTAGGGTTGCGAGAAGAGACATCACTCCATTCTGTGTCAAGCTAATAAAAACCCTGGCTCCCATTCTCAGCCAGTTGAGAAAAGAGGCTTTCAAAGGTAACTTTCTTCCGTATGACAAGGAATTGGTTCTTGAAAACAGAGAGTATGATAATGTTGCCTCTGCTAATACTTTAAACTGGGAATATGGCATTAAGGAAACTGATAAATCGGCCAATGATGCAGCTGATATTGTTAAAGCAAAGTACCTTGTTACAAAGTATGGTAACCTTCCAGATTCAACACTATCAAGGTTAAGGGATGAGTTTGATATCAGTCTGGATATGGAATCGATTTTCAATAATGATCAAGCGCCGAATGCGGAGATATTTGATGTCGGTGAAGTTTCTGGATCAGAAAACTCTGGAGAGGGAAAGGATATGGTAAAGAATGCTGAAAAAGATGCAAGTGTTGAAAAGGGTGCAAGTTATGAAAAGAATACAAATTCCGACAATAACAAATCCAAAGCATTGGAAGGTGCCCAGAGTTCAGAGGTTAAGCCAATTGATAAAATAAATGAAGATCAAATTAAGGTAAAAGAGTTCGAGAAGCAGGACCAAAATGCGTTAAATGCACCGGAGATCATTAATTTGGATGATGATAGTGATTTCGATGTCAAAGAAAGCGAGAATACGCATCAATCCAAGTTGACAGAATTCTTTTCTGGAAAGCACAAGCATGAAGTTGTGGAGCCAATAACAGAAATCGAGAAATACCCAGTAAAGAGGAGGAAACTCGTTATCTCTAGAAATTTCCAAACCAAAAAGCCAGAGCCGGTGCAAGAAGAAAGCAAGCCGAAATATGAAGATGTTGAAGATGTTGAAAATACGAAGAAAGACTAAAAGAGGATATTATACAGTACATAACATACATATACGTACACAAGCCTTATTACATAATACATGGTAAAGCGCTAGTTTACAGTGGGTAAACCGGTTGGTGGGTTGATAATACTTAATTGTCGAATCGGGGATCAACCTTGGCCGCACTTTCACTAATTCCCCACTTATCCCTGACTATTGTGTTTTGAACTTCAACCTCACTTAGCTTCGTAGGAGGTTTTTTTGCAATACTGTTCCTCAGCTCTTTTTGAAGCAGTTCCTGGTTCTCTTTCTTCTGTTTCTTTGATATGAGTTCTGACTCCTTCATTGCACAGAACTGCTCCACTGTCATTTCGCCTGCAAGGAGGTTTTCTGCAAATTCTGTGTCTGGGTTTCTCATTGCAATGAGATCTTTTCGAAAACGCTGCCTGTATTGAATTAAATTAGAATTGAATCTTTTGTATAAGTTCTCCTCGTATTGCTTCGAAATGTCTTCTGGAGCTTTCACCTGCTCCTTTTCGGTGATTCCTGCAACTCTGATTATTTTAGCAAATGCCTTTTGCATTCCTTCTCTGCAGGCCACTCGGGTTTTGTCCCATATATCATTTGGATCATCTCCTTCGGCAATTCCGGCATCGGGAACCATTTTCTTGCCCTTCACAGATGATTTCTGTCTCCTAGCCATGTTTAGGAAATGCCAGATAATCTAAAAAAAATGCCTGTTGGTGAGCAATGTTGTGTTGTGCATAGATAATTTGCCATGCAACTTGCCGGGGTAAATATATTTGCTTTTTTCTTTATCGAAGGATATCGAAATGTTAATTTTCGCAACTGGGAGGACGATAAGATCTCTGCTTATGCATAATTTTTTGGCCAAGTGAACGACTTTGACTTTGCTCTAAGTAACTTTAGGCATGTTGAGGTGCTTATCTCTGGAATCAAAGCTGAACGGATGAATATCTATCCTGTTAGGCCAGAGTGGTAACCTTATAATAATCATGATTGTCAAAATCCTAAGCATCGCATTTCTGATTTTTTCTCGATAATTTTTCCCGCTTTTTTGGCACCTCGCTACCCCATACTTAAATTCTCGCACACCTGCAGCCCCAACATGTTTTCTCGTGCTTTCGGGAACATGCCGCAATCTCCTATGAAAGGGATTTTAAAGTAGATATTCACGTCACCAACTACATTCGGTAAATAAAATTGACAACTCGAAACTAGATTTACAATCACAGGATGAAATACACATTTCTAGACCTCGTCAAGAAGATAGATGTTGTGCCCTACTATTACAACCCAAAAGAGCACAAATCGTTTAGAGACTCTGTTTACACGTTTGTTTCTCATGATGGGTCCTTCCGATTGGGATACATGCTACCGATGGTTGCCAAGGAGTTCAAGAAACATTCAGATGTGGTAACAGTGGACGATAAGACTAGAGAAGTTTGCATTAAGCCATCTTTGAACACTCTAAGGGCCAGAAATCAGGCATTCAACAAGATTGCCCGGATCTGGCGTGAAAAATGTGCGTTTGACCACCTGAAGGGCTGGAGAGATGAGTTGTACACGATCTACGACCCAGATAAGATGCCATACATGCGTTTGGAGAGGTCTTTCTGCCCGCTTCTCGGTGTTGTGATGTACGGATGTCATATTAATGGATATGTCATCGTACCAGGGACCGGAGAGTTGAAGTTATGGGTGCCGAGAAGGTCTGCAACCAAGCCAACATACCCAGGAATGCTAGATAATACTGTTGCCGGCGGTATGGGATATCCCCATGGATGTCTTGAGACAGTTGTCAAGGAATGTTACGAGGAGGCAGGTCTTAAAGCTGGCTATGTGACGGATCACGTGACATCGGTGGGTGTTATTTCGTACTTTTACCAGTACAGCAAGGGGGAGTACGCGAGCGAGAAAGGGTTTGTTCAGCCTGAGATTGAGTACATCTATGATTTGAAGATGGATCCCGATACGATTCCCCATCCGGTTGATCATGAAGCACAGGATTTCACACTAATGAGTGTAGATGAGGTGGTGGAAAGATTGAAGAACGGCGAGTTCAAGCACAATTGTGCGGGAGTCATTATTGATTTTTTCATGAGGCACGGATTGATAACTCCGGAGGATGAGCCTGACTATGTTGAGATTCAGAACCGGTTGCATAGGAAGCTTCCATTTCCAACCAGGTGAGTATGGGAATATAGTGTGGGTTCAGGTCCCTCATCATAGCGTATCTACAGCCACTACTCCAGTGATAAATTTCAGTTCTAAGCATTTTTTATTTAGTTGTTACGTATCTCATTTGGTGAAGTGTAGCTTCATGTTCATCCACTGTCTCTTCTTGACCTCCTCAACGGACAAGGACACGTTTCCGTAGGTGATAGGTGCAAAGAACACGAATCCCCAAACCACAGCAGCCAATAAAGCCACGATAACGGCTCTGTACTTGTAGACAGAGATCTTTCCGATGGATTTCCGGTCGCCCGTGAACTCGGCAGTCCGGTTATTGGTGAATAGAAACTCGATGATGGCCCCAGAAAGAAGGGCAGCCAGCAAGTGAGCAGGTAGGTAGTGATGCAAGAATCTCTGGCGGCCCATCAGGAAGAATGGGAAGTAGTGGCAAGCCCAGGCTGCGAAAAAGAACGAGATGTTCATGTAGACTCTTTTTCTGGCCCGCTCGTTCAACATGTAGACTCCTCTTCTTCTGGTGACGAGATCCAAAGCAACTATTGCCAAAAAGCACGACATGCAAACGCACTCGAGCCACCAGCAAGGGATGTTTCCCACGAAGAAGATCTGCTGTCTAGAATCGTTTTTCGTCCAGAAAGAGACTCCAGAGAGACACATCGGCCAATCTTGGGGCTCGGAAGCGTACGGATGCTCGGAAGAAAGCTCATTGTTCTGCTTGAACATCTCGCCTTGCAACTCAATCCACTTACGCAAAAATGGCAGCTTCTTGACCTGCTTTGGCAAGTAGAGCGCCCTTGCACCAGTCAATCCGATGATGCTGTCGACGTACCAGATGTTCGAGGCATCCTTGATCTCCTTATTTCCGTTCACCTCCTGCTGGTTGAACCCCCAGGATGGGAGAAGCTTGTCGTTGTGTGTCCACATGGCAACAACGGTTGGAACATGGCGGATTTTCACGAAAGACGCCTTCGATTTGAGAACATTTCCCGGCCGTTTGTCCACCGGATCAAATTTGAACACCGTGTCGTTCATGTTGTTGCTCTGGTTCAACAGCTGGGCCGGAACAACGGTAAATTCCTCGTTTGTGGGGTAGAAAGGTGAGGCAACGTCGTGAGTGAGGAGATATCCGTTAGTTTTCACGTGTCTGAGCCTGAAAGAGTCACCTTCGCGCACAGGGGACGTCTTGTTGATGCTCTGTGGAGACATATCCGAGGGAAGAATCTCCCAGTAGTTGTTTGTGTCGTTAAAATCGTTGACACACGTGACCTGCTGGCCCTGGGACGAGATTCGGCCATCTTCGTACCGGAGAGGGTAGTTGTAGAGATGCGAGTGAAGCAAGCACTCGGTGTCCTTGTGCTTGATGGTGATCACATCGTGATAATGGACATCTTTGGCCTCTTTGGCCAACACCGAGTCTCCAAGTGTCTCCTGGAACTCTGGAGTCATGAAGTTGTCGCCCGGTCCGGATTTCGACAAAACAGTGAAGTGGACCCAGAACCAGAAGAGATACACGCAGAAGGGGATCACCACGAGCAGCATGAGGCGGGCAGTGAAGTGCTTGGCGAAGTTCCGGAGCGTATTTCCACGTTTCACGTCTAGAATCTGCCACAAGTCGTAAACCACGGCTATTCCGATCGATGCGTATGTGAAAACGCCGACGTACTTGGTGGAAATAACGCTGGAAAGCGAGAGACCAGTCAGGAAGAGCCACAAGTACCAGTCCCTGGAGAAAGGCTGCTTTCTCTGCTTGTAGAACCGGATGTAGCAGTATATGGAAGCAGCAACAAAAAAGATGAGTGTTGCATCCAACAAGATCAACCTGGTTTCTCCAACGTGGGCGTTGTCGAGTGCAATCAATGCTGAGGTGAAGATGCACGTGAGAACTGAGTATCCGGACTCTTTCATGATGTTGAACACAAGTGTAACTGTGAAAGTTCCGAAAACGGCAGAAAGGGCACGCATTGGGATGTAAGGCACGGAATGGGTCAAGTACGAGTCTCCAATATCGTCAAACTTGAACTTGCCGTCGTATCCGGACAAGTATGCGACAAATGCAATGAGCAGCTTTGCAAATGGGGGGTGAAGATCGAAGAAGTACGTTCTCTGAAGGTAGTAAGAAGCGAATTTTCCAAAGTGCACCTCATCAAACACAACTTCGCTCGGATACCAGATGAAGCAGAACCTCACTGCCGCCGCAAGAATAGTCATGAATGTGCAGTACTTGCTGTATGTTTTCTGCTGCGATGGGTCTATTTCTGAGAGCCTCTTGGAGTCAACCTCGAGCTCTTCAATAGGCTTCTTTTCATCTTTTTCCACACTGTGACTTTTCGGCTTGTGCTTGTGCTCTGGCTCGGCCCGGCGAGCCGCTCTTGACCTCGATGGCATGCTTATTTGTTTTATTGAATGCAATGGATGTGATGGATTGGATCTGTTAGATATGACTGAGTACGAAGAATGAAAAAAAAAAGTACGATTAAGGGTCTGTTTGGAACAGGACGAACCGCTTGAAAGTAGCGCACTAAAAAGACAAAGATCCAAGGTGATCTCGATTGAAACGTGTGGTTACGTAGAAAAAAAAAGAAGAAAACGCATATGAAAAAGATGCGAAGCAAAGAGTAGAGGTGAGGACAACAGTGCGTCAGAATGAAGAATAAACAATGCGTGAAAAATTGACCGCGAAATGATTTGGAAATGAGCCGACCAAGAAAAATAGAGAAAAATAAAAAATAGTAAGGCAAAGAAAATAAACAAATACGAATAAATACAAATAAAGAAATACAAATAAAGAAATTCGAATAAAGAATACCGAGCCTAACACTAGGACCATCGCAGACAATCATGATATTCCTCCAAAGAAAATATTGAATTGTGTCACCCGAGCCGCTAACTTTGAGCAATCTTAAGTGAGTTTAAAATACAATAATATTAAGGAAGCTTAAATCAAGGCATGTGTTTTCAAGGCATGTATTTTCACTTTAGATTAATGCTTTGTATTTCAACTGCCAACACAGATTAATACCTGCTGAATGTACTGAAACTGCGTGTACAATACTATGGTGTGTTATCCCAGAAAAAGGAGATTCCTTGATTTGCTCTTTTCATGCAGTTGCCAGCTTACTTCAGCAACGTTTTTCTCAATTTCGGGGCTTTCAATATTGGTTTAAGAAGGTAATTGCATTAGATAAAATATATAAACCTACACCACCCTCCTTTAAGCCATGCAGACCCTATCGCTTAAAAATCGCGCTGCTGCAAAGTGCCATAGTTTTATTGTGGTGTACGGATGTGACTATCCTGCCTGATCTAGAGGGCACCAGTTTGCGAGTGTTTGGGGTATATATTGTCAAAGTAGTTTTGTGTACTCTTTTCTGGGTAACAACAGCTTGTTTTATTTATGAATTTTGAACATTTACTTTGAAATTCAACTTTTATGCTGAAATGTATCTAGAAACATGGAATGTTGATAAGTCACCAGACAGTGCTGAAGCAGAAATGAGGGAGGAAAAAAAGCAGATGAAAATAAAGCGGTCGCGAATCTAGGGCAAAGTTTATTTATCCATCGCTATTTCATTTAAGGATGCTACATGTGCACAGTTACAGGTAGTACTTCGCAATATTTACCTTGCAAAGTCATTTTCCGGAAAGTGAATATATTCAAGTCGACATCCAGGACATGTTTTTACGCAATGCAACACGCTTAGGCCGTATTGGGGGAATACGATGCAGAATACTGCCTCCAGCATCTAAAAGGCTTATGAGCGACTTTTCAGCAATGAGGGAGGCATTTGCAGACCAATTTGAGGGATCCAATAGCCGGAAATCTGCCACTCACACGACCAAGGCCTCAACAACTCAGTCTTCTGATCGGAAAGCCAGCTATAGTGCCCCAAGTTCGTCAAGTGCACCACAAAGCTCGCAAAATGCACCATTAAGCAAGAAGGCGGCACCAGCAGCGAAAACAGACTCTTTGGGAGGAGTTTTTGGAACGTCGATGCAGGATTTCAGTCCAAGCGAGAAAGAGCATGCAACCTTGGACTGGTCAGAGTCGTTTCACGGCCTTGGAGTGGCACCATTCAGCAAGGAAGCACAGACAGTCTTGGCAGGCAAAATTCCAGATGATGACATCGAAATAACGCCAGATGGGTTGCTCTATCTTCCAGAAATAAAGTACAGGCGGATTTTGAACCGTGCCTTCGGAGCAGGAGCTTGGGGGATGGCCCCAAGATCGGAGACTTTGATTTCAAAGGGTAAATACGCAGGTGGTTTGCTTACCAGGGAGTACGGACTAGTGGTGCACGGAAGACTTGTTTCTGTGGCCAGAGGGGAGCAGCAGTTCTTTGCGGAAAATGGAGTGCCAACAGCTACAGAAGGGTGTAAGAGTAATGCTTTGATGAGATGCTGCAAAGATCTTGGAATAGCATCTGAGTTGTGGGATCCAAGATTCATAAAGACGTTCAAGAAGAAGAAGTGCGAGCATATTTTTGTTGAGCACATCCCAACGCACAAGAAGAAGATGATCTGGAAGAGAAGGGATACGGATGTGGAGTATCCATTCAAGAGATGAAGAATCTGGTGGTTGATATTCTGTACATAGCATTGAAGAAAAGCGGCAGCTCAAAGAGTAAATCTAAATTATCCACGAAGAACTACAGTAAAAATAAAAAAGACTATTTCAAACATCTACTCTATTCCTTACTATACTCAGTTAGATATTAATGTAACGAAAAAGAAAGAGCTAACAATATAAAAAAGCATGCTGTGTATCCATTGGCTGTAACAGGAAAAGAAATACAACGGTCACTCTCTCGTAGCTTACAAGCCCTGGGCAGCTCTTCTTCTGTCTCTCTCCTCGGAAATAGACAACTTAACACCCTTACCCTTTGGCAAGGAAATCCATGGCTTACCAGCACCCTCACCAATGACGAAAACGTTGTTCAATCTGGTGATGAAAGTGTTGTCAAGAGAGTCCTTGATGTAGACCAAATCGAAACCTCCCTCGTGTCTCTCCTTGTGGGTGATGACACCAACTCTTCCCAAGTTACGACCACCGGTAACCATAGCCAACTTACCAGTCTCGAACTTTATGAAAGATGAAATCTTGCCTGTGTCCAAGTCAACCTTGACACTGTCTCCAACCTTGATGGCAGGATCTGGGTATCTGATAGTTCTTCCATCGTGTGTAACAATGTATGGGATACCCTTCTTTCCGAGCTGGACCTTCTTAACCTTGGCCAACTTGTACGAAGCCTCTTCTGGGGTGATTCTGTGGATTGCGAATCTTCCCTTGATGTCATAGACCAATCTGAAGTTCTCGTTGGTAGCATCCAGGGAGATAACATCCATGAAACCAGCTGGGAAGGTGGTGTCGGTTCTGACCTTACCATCAACCTTGACTTGTCTCTCCATCAAAATAGCCTTGACTTCTCTTCCGTTCAAGGCATATTTAAGTCTGTTTCTCAAGAACACAATCAAAGGTAGTGACTCCCTCAACTTGTGTGGACCAGCCGATGGTCTTGGTGCGTAGACACCGGACAACTTGTCCAACATCCAGTGGTTTGGAGCTGCTAATCTCTTCAAATGATGCTTTCTAGTTTAAGTTACGTGTCTTGTTAGTATATGCTTGCATTTCACGGTGTTTATCTCAATAAAGGTTTGATTTTCAACTTGTGCTCTCTGGAAAATGTAACAAAATTGCCTCACTTATTATCTCCATTCCACTAACAACCCCTACTTGGTGTTTCTGTCACTTATGTTTGTCTCTGTTGGAATCATACTGATTTTTTTCACTTTCACTATTCCTCATATTGACGTTTCTCCCTCACAGCATTCACTATCCAGCCGAATCATCGCATGTGCTTTACACTGCTGCTTGCTTCCAACCCACTTTGTTACTACTTCCCACTGATAAAAACTGCCAACTCTCAAAACTATTGATTCATGTCTTGTTGCATTTCCAGTACCAACTGTGCCAATCTAAACCCTCTCTCAACTAAACAAAATGTACATACGGTCCTCTAGCCATCTTGAATTGCTAATATACCTATACTGGTTGGTTATCGTACGGAAATTAAATATACTTCCACAAGTAGAGAATAGCCTTAACGTTAAAGTAGTTATTTCAATCGTCTACTTTTTTTTCACCTACTCGGCAGTATGCTCGCATGCAAAAAAAAAAATCTATGCTAAAAAAAAAGTCCGCGGACGAAAAATTTTTGAGCCCTCACTTCCCCTTCTTGCTGCCCTGTCTCGGTCTTTTCCTTCTTCTCTTAGGAAGTTTATTCTCAGTGGTGCGAGGTGTGCTTGGAGAAAATATAGTCACGTGATGAAATTAATTTTCAGCGTGCACCACAGAAAGTTAATTGCTGCATTTACCACTAGAGACTATCGACGCAAAATAATAGACTTGTTCACCTTGGAATTTCTTATTCTAAATTAAAGTGTGAAATAAAAATGAGGAAATGCGTATATAATTATTTTTCTTCCCCTCTACTTGTAGGGCCAATGATCTTGCACATATTTCTTCAACAAATGGCCCACATTGTACTTGGATGAGCAATCATTGTAATAAGAAACATTGCCAGCCAAGTCATTGTAAAGCTTCACATTTCCACCGCACGCAACTTTTAATGCCCATAGTATATGGTCCTGTATGAAGTCGTAAAAGACCAGATCTGTATATGGTGTACGGGTGCTGTTTGCACCTCCTTCAAACGATGCAATAACGTTTGGAACACGGAAGATCGGAAGCTCTTTATGGATTGTATCATCGCCATATACTCCAAAATCATCATGCGTAACATATCCGTACGACAAGCTTTTCTTGCCTGTATCTATGGGGTGTAGTACGTGCTGATCACGTGACATGCTTGGTATTCCTCCATCTAAATGAGAGTTAAGCATTTTCGCAGATGCAACTCTGGCATTTGTTGCCTTTTGGTAAGGAGAGAGCAAATCTGGAAGATGCTTGCGACTTGTCGATGCCCCAGTGATGATGTAATCACCAGCATTAAGGATTCCCTGAATTTGTGCGGCTATATCTTTTGGCACGTTAGGAACAACTTTCCATTTATTGCTAAAAGGAGAAACTGTGAAAAGTGCATTTCTCGTGAAATCCCCCTTGTAAAGATCGTATCTGATAGATCCACTATTGATGAGTATGGACCGTGAGTTGTTATGTGTATTTTTGTATAACGGTTGCCGTCCCTTGAGTTCGCAAAGCTCTGGTTTGAGTTGTGTTATGATCTTATCTTGCAAAAATCTGAGAAGAGACTTCTTATCGTGGCTATTGTAGTAATCAGCGGCCGACATGTAAAAATTGTGTGGAACGTAACCCCATGAATCGCTAAGTCTCATTTCCCTTGCAGCAGATGCAATTCTGCGAGAAACAGATGATCCAAGATCTGTTTCAAAAGATGAAAGCGTATTTTTCCCCGTATGATGCATAAATGAGTGTATGTTGAAATCTATATACCGTCTGTGAACCTCTGAATCCGCAGTTTCTGCACTTGTGAAGTCTGAAAGCGACAAAAATCCGACGGTCTCGCAATATCTGCCGCTTTGTAACGCACTAGACCTGTTATCGTACATTGCAAAGTCTCTGATGTGCGAATGGCCTCCAAAATACTGGATAAACGTATCTGGGAAGAAAGTACGCAAATAATGATGAAGAAGACCTGCCTCAGTCCACTGGTGAGAAACAGGCAAGTGTCCAAAGACAACCAAAATGTCAACTTGCTTGTTTTGCGAGTAGTACGAGAGAAGATCGGACAACCACTGCTTTTTCACCATCTCCGATATTGGGGTGACTTTGACGCGTTCGTTCCCACCCGTAAAGTCAAACATAAAGGAGAGTGCAAGTACGTGATAACCGTTTATCTCTGTCTGGAAATACCTGTGAGTACTGTTTCCAAAAATCGTCCAAGTGTTGTCATCCTTGAGATATTCAACATTGGTCGAAATGTACCTTGGCCCGTAGTGCGGGACCATGTTTTCGTACTCGTACCTGGACACACTCGCTTCGTACAACTCGTGATTTCCAACTGTGACCAAATCATAGTCGACATTCATAAATATGGTCTCTGAAACCTGCCCGTGAGGAAAAGTAAGATCTGAGAGCCCGTTTCCGTCGTGCCGGTCGCCCGTATCAACCAATAGGAGGTCGCCACCCTCTATGGCTGTGCAGTTCTTCAATTGTTCGGCAAACGAGATGAAATCGCCCCAGTCGGATGAGTACTGCTTTTGGTTCACGTGACCCAAGTACCAGCCATGGGTGTCTGTTGTGTGTAAAAAGTTGAGAGTTCCGTGACTCAACTCCCTCATTGGTTCGGCGAAGTCCGGCGTTCTGGCCCCTTTTTGGAGGTCAATGTGTACAATCTGGTCATCTGGGGTGGAAAGATGAGGATTACTCTCAGCACCTGAGACATGCAGAAAAGAGGCGAGCAGAAGAATCGAAAAAAAGTGATTGATGACCATCAGAAGATGCAGATGTTGTTAATGATGATGGTTTTGCTATGTTTGGAAATGTGGACTGAATTGTGGATGAATTGAATTGAAGTGTGAGGGTTTGGAAATGTTATCGATAAGGGATAGCGTAAATTCGCGAAGCGGTCCGATCTGGAAGGCTGCCAGAAGTGAGGATAAGAAAAATAAAATGTTAAGGTAAATAATTTTTAGATGGAGCAGAAGAATGGATGTGCGATAATGAAATAAGGCAATAAGTAAGGCAACGAATTAATGAAGTAATGAAGTAATGAGGTAATGCGATAATGCAATAATGCAATAATGAAGTAATGCGATAGTGCAATAATTAAGTAATGCAATAAGACAATAAGACAGCATTAATGAAGTAATGCAACGAATTAACGCTATATGCAATAGTTAGGCAATACGCATGAAGTGAATATTAATCTTAGTGTAGACAAAGCAAAAGTACGAAGCAAAGTGTAAAAGAAAAAAGCAAAAAACAAACACCAATCACAGGTCAAAAGGCCCATTCACAAATTCGTCTTCGTCATCGTCATCAATGTCCATCTCGTCCTCGTTGGCACCGTCGCGTCGATCGTCGTTGGACTCATCCAGGTCGGAATCATCCTCGATGACCTCCTCATCAGGCGGGAGGTTCGGGTTTCCCGGGATCAAGGAGCCATACTGAGGTTTGAGTGAGTTTCCCCGCTTGACGGACAAGTTGCTCAAGTGGTCAAACATTGTGGAATCATCAACATATGTGAAACCTTTAAATTTATCCTGCATGGCCGTAGGTAAGGGTGTAGAACCCATGATAAATTGCCTGTTGATGGCAGAGGTCGATGCATTGGTGAATTCGGGATCAAAGTTGGATGTATCAAGTTCGTTGGCAATGTGCGGGACGAAGGGAGGTGGGATCTTCTTATCGTGAAGCAGGTTCCAGTCTACATCACGGAAAAATGGATGTGCCATCAACTCACGGGCATCCTGAAGTGCTCCCAGACGATGTTTGGGGTTTCTGTTGAGAAGACCCTTGACAAATGACCGGCCTTCAGGAGATAGGACCTCCTTGGGGAACCGCACTTTGCCAAAAGCGATGTTTTTGTACATCTGCTGGGTGTTTTCGGCATAGAATGGCGACCATCCGCAGCACATTTCAAAAATAAGCACTCCGAGAGACCAGAAGTCGACCATCTTGGTGTATCCAGACTCATCAAGCAAAACTTCCGGGGCCAAGTACTCGGTTGTGCCGCAAAATGTGTTTGTTGTGCCGTTTGCCGATAAGTTAGCTTTGGAGAGTCCAAAATCGCACAATGCAATGTGTCCGTTTGCATCCAAAAGGATGTTTTCGGGCTTCAAGTCCCGGTAGACGATGCCGTTATCGTGCAAATGCTGCAATGCCAGCACCAGCTCTGCAATGTAGAATCTTGCCCGATCCTCGCTAAACCGGCCCTCTTTTTGCAAATGCCAAAACAACTCACCTCCACTCATAAAGTCCGTCACCAAGTACAAGTCTGTGGGTGTCTGAAACGAGAACTTGAGCCCCACGATGAACGCGGAGTCCGACGTGGAAGTCGTCACCAAGATGTCTCTCTCTCCAATTGTGTGTGCCACCTCCTTTTTTTTCACAATTGCCTTTTTCGAGAGCACCTTCATCGCATACACCCGGCCCGAGTCCTTCTTCTTCACCTGGAACACCTGTCCGAACGTACCCTTGCCCAATAGTCGCAGGATCTCGAAGTCCTGAGGCGAGTAGTGGTGTTTTCCAATTTTCGTGTATTCAAACCGGATTTGCACACGACCAGTCACCATTTCCGACGAGATACGAGACCGGAGACTGTACCAGCCCTCGGTCTTGTTTTCTGCATCGGTTCTGGGCCGGATTCTCGCGTGGCCCAAGAAAAAATCGTCCTGACTTGCATCGTAAACACTCACTTCGATCTCAGAATTCTGTCCAATAACGTCGAAAATCGACGATTCGTTCCACACGGGATTTCGCGAGTGCATGCTACCCGGGCGGATGTTGAGGCTCCTGCTGGAGGAGCTTTGCCGGTTAAAGGGAGGCCGGATAACCTGCTGATGCTTCATCTGCTGATTTATTGCACCTTCCTCCTCCGGGATACTTTGCCGGGCTGTGTCGAAGCTGTAGGGGAAGCCGGTCACAAACTCGGAGTTCTCAAAAGTGCAAACCACGTAAGGTCTTGAGTTTTCTACCATCACGTTTAAATCGACGGCCCGGTCAACGGTCACCCTCAACTTACCGCGGGGAATTCGCGCCGTGCCGCCGGCCTGTTTTTCCTCCCCTGCGGATTCCGCGCTTAGAGTTTTTACAGTTTTTTCGCTCCCCAAAGTTCCCTCGCTCTCTCTCCCGGTGCTCCCTTCTGATCCCTCGCTGTCTCGCGAGTTTGCCCCTGCCTTCTCCCCGTGGTGCAGCTGCGCCGTGAGCTGACTGTGCTGCCGCCCGCTGCTCATGCCCGACGCCTGCCGGTCGAGGTGCGTCTTTATCTCACCCCGCTCCCCCTTGATCGTCGTCCCGGTGGCAAACGAATTATCGCTGAGGGCAATTGTGGGCGAGGCAGTGTGTGGCATCATCTTCAGGGGGAAATCCGGTGGTGGCGAAGATGGCCTTATGGTATTTTGTTGCTGGACCTGCTTGGTTTTCGCGAACCCAAACAAGCTTCTTGCGAATTCTGACATTTGATGGGTTATGAATTGTCAATAATTGTCCGTTTAAATTAAATTGTTCTTATCTGTCAGAATATGCTAATTGGCAATGTCTGTGTGTCCACTTATTTTTATTAGTCTGCAGTCTTATTAGACTGTGATTATGTCTTATTAGTCCGAACTCTTATTAGACTATGCTGATATCTGTAGATCTTTGTGTCTGTAGATCCTTGTGTCTTTAGATTTTGTGTGGATTTATGTCTGAAGATCTATTGCTGTAGATTTGTCTGTAAATCTATGTCTGCAGACTATCTCTGTAACTCTTACACCTCTTTCACTCTATGCCTTTTATTCAGATCCTATGACCTAATCAGATCTTACTGATTATGCACCTTTATCAAGCAAGTATCGATCCACGAGTGCTAACTTTGATAAAGAAACAACTAGCCTAGTCTGCTTAAATGCTATAGTCCGTGCGATGTTCTGCACACAATGCACTGAACACCACTCACCGTGTCAAAAAAATGATGCTTATTAAAAAAATTTGTATGATGTGATTCAAACTGTTGAAATGTATCCACTCTCCGATAAGAATAATACAAATCGCTGCCTTAATGAACTCCGCACCAAATGCAATATAATTGTCTTTTGCTTTGATCAAACCCTAACTCCTATGCTGCAATTATTGGAGAAGAAATGGTTGTCCGTTCAACTTGCAATTGTAATAATTAGAGAACGAGATCTGTCAGAGATAACAAGATAGAGAAGAAAGCCAACACAAGACCATAAATTTGATGACATGTACTTCTTCAAAGTTAGGTGCAACTATCTCTGCTCTGTTAAAGGGAATATGCTGATTACCAAGAATCCAAATGGCACTGTAAAAGAACAAAAAAGTGTCCAGGAGACAAAAGTTGATGGATGTAGCAGATACGATATTATGAAATGAGCGGCCCTAGAATGCAAATTCCATTATTAACAAAAATAATAATGCAAAAAAGTACTGTATGCATAATACACCGGGAGGCGGGATAGTAAGGGAAAAATAAGAAAAAAATTGTGAAAGGAGAAAATTTTACAATAGAAATAAAACCGTTACGTTGAGAATAGTCCAAGAGAGAGAAATACCGAGATGATGGACATAGATAAAATATGAGATTTTTTCATTTTTTTGACTGCAATTCCTCTTCCTCCTCTTTAAGCATTTTACTAATTGCTTCAAATTGTGCAGAAGGCGTCTTTTCTGATACAATTTCGAACGATATCGCCTGGAGTCTTCCCTAAATTGGTATATCGAATGAAATGAAATCCGCTTTTCCCAGCATGGAATTACATTAGCGCTTGGAATATTCAATTAATAATGTCCAGAATGTTGTTGAATAAATAAATAAATAAATATTTTATTCTGCTATTTCACCATTATTTGCAGAGTCGAGTCGAGTAAAAAAAAGTTAAAGTGTGCTTAGTAAATCGAAGCGAACGAACTCATGTCGAACGAAGCCTTAAAAGTAAAAAGTACCAGGCATTAGAGGTAGAAAGAAAATAAAAATGCGAGTAAAAATAAAAATTAAAGAGGTGATTCCAGGAAGCAGGAAGTGCTGACCAACAATAGAACAATCAGAGAAAGAAAGTCAACTGACAATGCAAAATAGTGCTACAACAATGTGTGTAAAGCGGTAAGAAATTTTTTGGCATTATCAACGTCAACCAGCGTAAAGTGAAGCTCAATAGAAGAAGCCGAGAAACGGGAAATCGGGGAGAAAAAAAGCTTTGCAGTAGGATAAATTACAATAAGGAAGTTTGATTTTGGTTCGTACTTGGGTGAACGAGTGGAAGGAAAAAGACAAGAGAAAATCAATCTGGCGTCAATTTTTTAAAGCATCAACTTTCTGGTGTCAGAATTAACAGGTGTAAAAAGTATGGCAAGCATTTTGGCCCAATTGGGGAGAAATGATATCAAATCAAAGCCAAACAAACAAACGGTCCTGGTAAAGCAGGAAAGCGCGCTTAGTGTATTATATCGTTCTCTCGGCTTTAATCGGCATGTTGTGGGCGAGGTTCTAAACCGCGAGATGTTGATTTACCCTATTGTTTCTTCTTTCCATATTATAATAAAACCTGCTAGAAGGGGTCTGAATTTTCCGCCGGAACATAGAAATAAATGATGTTCCGTGTACCGAATGCATAGATCTGCATTACAAATATTTAACCAAAATACAGGATTAAGTATCGCATATACAGGCAGATGGTTGCAAATTCCATTCTCTTTTTGGTCTAACTGAGATGTAAATTGTGCCAAAGAGTGCTCATATGAAGTAGCTTTCTGGCCTGCAAATAGTTCATACATGCGTAAAAATTAAAGTACGAATATGCGAGCCTGAAGTTAACGAAGAAGCTTCAGTACTGTTAATTGACTAATGGAGCTACCGAGCACAGATCGGACCTGCGTTTCCCAACTGTTGTTTCGTTAATTTGGTAAATGTACTTTTTTAATAAAGTGCAGTCTTGAATGCTAGTCGTTTATTTACTTATAGCCCTCATGTTGATCACCGGAATTCGATTGATTTCAACAATACCTTCATCGTTGTATGAAAGTCCTTTAACAACGTTCATTCCACTTGAGTTCGAGTTCACCCAGACGTTCTCGTCCTTGCCGACATGATATCCGTTTATTTTCAATATCCCCAGAGCTTCCATGCTTGTCTTATTCACTGTATTTCGGTCTGCCTCTTCAAAATGCACGTATTCGCCAAAAGAGTTCAAATCCCCGGGTTTCTGCTTCTCAAAAACTGCCCGGAAAGAGCTTAGATCATCAATGTATATGCCAGCAGTCGAACGATCCTGCTTATTGCTAAGTTTCACAATTCTGGTACCTCTATTTTCGTTTGTTGGTTCCTCCATCACTGCACCAAACACTGTAGTGTTTGAAGGAGCCAAGCAGATCGGTTTACCCTGTACAAAACGATCATAGAACGCAACATCGAGCTCCAGCTCTGGGTTTGCGCTATTTGGAAGATACGGAGGTCTTCTGAGGCTCAGTTGGTGCATCAAGTCGGACCTGTAGAACGAGGTATCATCACTAAATATTGGCGAAACCAGAAAGTGTTGCTCACGAGACTTGGAAGCAGTACATTTCGCCAGACCAAGATAGTCTGGATCCACTATGTACTGGTCTGTTAGCTGTTTTGGTACTTTATTGGTCCACCAACCATCTTCGCTGTAGTACTCCGATCTTTCAGAAAATGAGGCTAGCTTTTTGTGAAGATTAGCGTGAACGAAAATTCTCTCGCCAACAGTCATGTTTCCAAGCTTTCTTCCAAGAAGAAGCTTCCGAACCTTATCCGTGACATAGAGCTCTTGCCAACTGTTCTCAACATTGCCATAGAAATGTCTTTTCAACTGTACAAACGCCTTCTCAAGCCGTTCCGCATACTGGCTAGATGTAATTGGGCTGAAAATTCCTCTTAGGCGGTTCATGTTTCCCACTCTATCGCTTATATAATGCTTTTTCCCTCTGTAAAGGTCTCTGTCATCCTTCTTGAGCCTGAACACCGGCCCACTGTACATTCTCACAAGCTCCTGATCATACCAAAGAGGGTGTGCCTCGGTAGAAAAGATTGTGTTGCTGCTGGCACTTTGAGACCCATGCAATGCATTACCTGCATCAAATAGCAAATACAAGTATTTTAACGTTTCACCTAAGACGAAACTCTCCATTCTGTCCTGCCTTGTACCAGTTCTAACATCCAAGACACCACCAAATCCACATGGTGCAATAAATTCGGACCGAAACCTTTGGAGAAAGGCCTCTCCAATTCTCAAGTAAAGTGGATCTTTGGTAGCCTGGTAAAGATAGTATGTGGACTCGACGAATTCGGGCCGAAGCGGATACCATTCTAAGGCAACCGAGTTCTTGAGAAGAAACTCATTTGTGGTCTCCTCATCAAACCCATCAAGAAGATCGCCATTTCGATACGGTCTCTTCAAATATTCAAAAAGTGGCTCGGAACGTTCTGCATTGTGATTCCAACGCTCCGGAATCGCACCATAGTAATTCCACAGCTTCAAGTATATCCTGTGCGAAAGTATTGCATTCGGAATATCGCCAGAAAGAGCCTGAAGACCAGGAAAAAAGCCCCCTAATGCATCGATCCATTCGGAAAGCTCGAGACCGCTTTTCACGTTTACGTTAGGGAAGAACCCTTCTGAATTTTGTGAGTTGATGAGAAGAGCTCTGTAGGATGAGGCCCAAATCCTGAAAAACTCCTCATCATCGAAAAGTATCGCATACTTCAACGCATACTCGTAAAATGAGTCGATTGAGGCCCCAACGCCGGTTAGGCTGTCTGTAAACATGAATTTATTGGTTCTGATCGTCATCGGTATGAGGTCATGCCCAGTTCGCATATGCCAAATCCTCAAAAACGTGTACCGACTAATATCCTCAAAGATATGATCGCCGGTAAGTCTTGAAAGTAGTGAAAACTCAACGACAAACGATGTTACGCCAGAAGTGCACTGTTCGGCTTGCAATTGTGATGGCACATAGCTTGGACCTTTCAAAAGGTTCGTGCGAGGAAACGGAATGATGACGGGAATATCATCATTGAATTTGGCCGGGTCGTCTATATTGTTATCAAATGCAATCACTAGTCTTTTACCCAAATCGTAAGCCAACCGGAGCAAAAATCCATCATATCCTTTAATGCAATGCCCCTTTCTGGGGTCAACAGCATACAAATGTGCGCTCAACAACCCACCTAGAATCCTGATGTTAGTTTCAAACACCTGAACAGTGGAATCAATATCGAATTTTGTGAATAAGCGCCTCACTTTGTCAACTGCTTCTTCAAATCCTTGCTGGTCCCCCATTATGACAAAAGTATCCAAGTTATCGAGGAGAGTCAATGTGAAATTTCCCAAAACGTCATTTCTAGTCGTCTCTCTATAATTCCGGCGATTTCTCCGGTGTGGAATGCAGCTTATAGGCTTTACTTCATCATATGGATATCCATATTTCATATACTGATTAAATCCATAATAGAACAGATTTCTCGTCTCATTTCGTAGCAGATCAAGATGCTTTTCCGTGTATGTTGATTGAAAGAGCTCTGAATCCGAATAATTCGACCTGTATGTATATTTTTCAAATACATCTGACTCGTTCGTCTTAGCTGGCATACACATGCCCAGATCAGCCAAAAGTGCCAGCAGTCCACATATCACCCAATAAACGGCCCATCCTGTTTTGTTTTCGTGCCGTATCATAATAGCGGGCCTTATGGACAAAATTCACCTATCAATTGTTAAATTGACGACAGGAAACCAACAGATCTTGGCTCCTCATGCTGAATAAGCGCCTGATCTTCCTATCTTGTGCATTTTTATTGTGGTCTCATTATTTTTCTTTTTTTTTTCCTTTTTCCTCTTCGAGGCTCACACGCAGCGTGAGTTCCGGGCTGTGCCAATTTTTTCCGCAATGACGGGTCGATCGACTTCACAGCAAGTTATGTGTGGTGGAGCAATTCGGATACAGATAAAATGAAGGCGCACTCTGGAAGCAGCAAGCAAGGATGAAAAGTAGAAATTTACTGTAGATTTGGTCATTTAGTAATAGGAGAAGTTGTAAGTGAAGAAATGTTATGTACATATTTTTTTATTCTGGCTGGTATGCTGGTATGGGCTAAATTTGGGGGGAAAAAAATTGATATTAAAAAATAGCCGAAAATTTTATTATTGTAGAAGAGCAGAGCAAACAGGGATTTGCTATTAGAAATTAGCGAGATTACTGCAAAGAGCAAGTATTGACAATTTGTCCTTTATAGGGAAGGAAAATTGATTATTAGTGTGGAGAGCAATATGTGGCAATGCACAAGTATAGATAAAGTTTGATGGGCATTTATAGAGATGCAAATATTTAAATAGCATTATTGCTGATAAAAAATGTGTGCAGATAAGTCAGTGTAAATGCTTGTGATTCATTCACGTTCAACTTCTCGTTTTTCATAAGAGGTTTGTATCCATACTTATCCTGAGTACATTCATACATATTCTGACAAACATTCATACCTATCCTAACAAACATCTCATAGTCACCCATAAGAGCATCTTTAAAGCGTGATTTCGTATATTTTGATTCTCGCAAGGCATTTTACCGACTTAAGTCCAATTCAAGGCACGCAGAACCAAAATGAAGCTTTTACGCCAGCTTTTAAAGCCAGTGTCACTTATCCTTCTTCTTGGATCCATGTTGACACTCATTCTAACTCTCATAACTGGATCCACCAACAAATCCATCATGAGTCGCTTTTATTGGCTCGAAACAGACTGCTCTAGATACCCTGGAGCTCCAATTAGTGGCCGTTGTAGATGGACATCTTACAATTTGTGTGGAGTTTCTAGTGGGAAGAATTCCGGTTGCACTTCAAGATCTGCAGCTTATGCTTTTTCGCCTAAAGACAACTTCAGCAACACTAGAAACGTCCCTCGTCCTTTCATCAACAGCAGAAACAAGTTTTTCTACATGAGTCGGATTGGCTGGGCTTTTGAGATTGTTGCCCTTTTCTTCTTGCTTTGTGCCACACTTGTTTTCTTCGTCTATGCACTTGGATTCATGAAATGGCTTTTTTGGCCGTTCTACATCCTTGCATTCCTATTCGTGGCCACCAGTGCTGCCATTCTCACTGCTGCATATGTTATCGGCAAAAAAGATTTCAACAATGCCGGAAACAGGACCACCATTGGCTCCAGAGCCATGTCCACACTTTGGATCACAGTTGGTGCCATGCTATTTAATTTGTTCCTCTTGTCTTTCTTGGCCTTGACAAAACGCTCGAAATCCAATCGAGGCTTCAAAGAAGGAAAATCTGGCCATGCTTTCGGAGGTGAAAAGAGAAATTCTTCCTCATCACGTGACGATAGACCAACTGACAGTACTTCGTACACAGAGGTGGATTCTTTTAACCGCCAACGTGTTCCTGCTGGGAAGTCACGTGCATCCCGATTCAACTTTTTCAAAAGAACCAGAAGACCTGAGGAATACCAGCAAAACGCAAGTATAACTGAAATTGACAACACTTTAATGAATGACACTGTTCCTTCTCATAATGCACACATATAATTGGCTTAATTCTGGGTTGCCCATTTTGTTTAATGCTATTTTCCTTGCTTTTCAGGGAGAATTTTGGTTTCAGAAAGAATACTAATCCCTTTATTTTGCTGTTTTGCCTTTGTTTTTGTTCTTGTTACCTGTACTTTGCTTTCTTGTCTCAAATATTTCGATGGTCTGAAGGATCATCTCTTTCAAAAAAAAAAAAGGACTTTATCCAGTCCGTAACTAAAATCAGCAATATATTCATTCCATTTAAAATTCCTGGTAGCCAAAATCCTTATTCCTTTGTTTCAATACTTTTAAGTTCCTTGTGCGCCTTGTAGAGGATTATCTTCACGCCGCCTTTATCCTTCAACTTTGCCTGCTCTAAGTGTGGCTTAAGGCAGCAGCCAATAACTTTATCCTTGTTTTGACATTCCTTCTTCATCTTAAAGTTTTCTACTGTGAGTAGCTGTAATTTGTTCTCCTTCTCAATAATTATATCCTCAAGGACCCTGATGACTTCTTTGTCATCTTTGTTAACAAGATTCAGATATTTGGCCAGCTCCCCTGCTAGTGATTCGTATTTTGTGGCCAATATTTGATATGCTTCAGATAGCAGTTGATGCTTTTTGTCCAATGATTGGTAAGCATCTTCAAATTCCTTTGGAAGGGGCAATGTACTTCCATTTCTGTTTTGAGAGAATGATGCTGCCATTATCCCATTCAACCTTTTCGATAGTTGCTCGATAATTCCTTCCTTCTCCTTGTTTGAGTGTTCAAGAAAATCAGTCTTGTTCATATATTTCCTAATCATAATATCGGCCATATCAATTTGCTTTTTGTAATGCTCATTCATCTTGTTTGTGACTGATTTGAATTTTCTTACCACTTCTCGTAAATTTCGCTTTGCTTCCTTAAGTTCGGATCTCTTATCTTCTTTGGTTTCGTTGCTTGTCTCGTTCTCCTTTTCCTCCTCCTGATTTCTTTGCTGTTGATACATAATAGCTTTAAGCTTTTCTTGAGCGGAAGCAAGTTCCCTCAAAAGAAATCTCCTTTCACAATGCAAACTATTGATCTCAACAAGATATCCTGATATTTTCTCCTTGACATTCTGCTGAATTCTTTCCAAATTGAACCTAGTTACTTTCTGTTTTTTTGCTTCTGGTTCTTCTAATTGTAGTTCACCTTTCCTTTTCCTTCTTTCATTTTGTAATTCTAGTATTTTCTCTCTCAAGCGGGAGTTCTCTTTAATCATGAAGTCAAGTTTTGCACGAAGATCCACCGAGCTCTTATTTATTTCCATGAGTTCACTGGAGAATTCTGTGTCTTGTGTTATGTCCATGTTGGCAACCTTTTAGTTTTGGTTTTTAATTGGTGTCATACCATTAATTTTCCATATTAGATGTTTTTCTTTTTTGAATTTATCAAAAAAATGGTCCTTTATATGTGTTGCGAATCTTGGAATATGTCGCTGAAAGTTATCCAAAAGAGGAAAGGGGACTCCCTAGCAGTAATTTGTTGAAGCACGAAAAAAAAGGTGTCAGCCAGTTTTTTGCTTGATTTGGCAACAAGAGAAGAAGGATGGATACGGGAATAACAAGAGTGAAATCTGTAGCATTTCCCAAAATGGAAAAAGGATCAAGAACTCCACAAGAGAAACAAGAGTGACAAGGAGAACAAAGACAATCTCCCAAAATGGGCATACGATCTTACAAGGCCAAACACAGTTTTTATCCTTAATTGACAAAATTAATAATGCTAATTAATGAAATTTGTTTTAATTAATACATACATGAGATCCGATCGTAATCATTACTTAGTGAGTGAGATTCACCGGCTGGCCGGGTTGCCATTGCTTGAGTGCATTTTTGATATTGTACCAATACTTCAACTTAATCGTTTCTAGGGCAATTTCGTCGTAATTTATAGGCTTTTTCTCGTAGAGTGCAGTGAGCTTATTTATACTTCCCTTCATTCTGGTCTTATTTTCATCCCTCGCCTTTTCTGCCTCCTCCTCGTTCTTCATGTTTTCTAAACTTTCATGAATATCAAGAATTTGCATCAATATCTCCCTGTCAGCGAACTCGTATTTATGTGCAGCGGCATCACTTGTTAAATCAATACCTGCTCTTGTTTTCAATAGATACTGAGACCTTTTGAGGGGATCGTTGAGGGTCGAATATGCGGCATTAATCAAAGATGAAGATAGATGCTTTGTTTTGTCATCGCTCTCACTTTTGTTCAGGTTATTTATCAAATCCGGATGGTTGGCGGCTTGCAATTTCCGGTATTCCTTTTTGAGGCTTCGGTTATTTACCACAAAAGAGCTTTCCGGAGGTCCTCCTTTGGGAAACGTTTGTGGGAAGAGTGTGAAGTAGCTTGGATTGCTTGCTTTTGTTGAAAAGAAGGCTATTGGAGACAAAAGAACCGCTTTTCTCGCTAGGTAAGCCTTAAAGCATGAGCTCTTGAGGGTTGCCTGGAGGCTGGTAGTTCTTGTGAAATTCATATTGGGTTTCTTGAGAATTGTCTGTGGGTGAGAATCGAAGTTGATGAAAGTGAAAAGAAAGCAGTTTCCAGATATGGCTGCTAATCCGTTATGATGATATTAGTGATGCAGATCAGAATGGTAATGGGAGAAATTATGGATGAAAATGTGAGTATGTTGTGGAAAATTCAAGGTGGGCAAGTAACAGGAAAGGAAAAACGCTGCTATTTATATTAAGTCCCGTCAGATTTCGGACATTGCGCCTGAAATGAAACATACATTGTAAATCGGAGAAGATGTTTTGTTTTTTTCCTTCCCCATCTTTTCGATTACCTCTCGATTTACTTTTCGGATTCTTTTCGATTTACTTTTCTCGATTCCCGTCGGCCGATATCGGGGTGCAAACATTTGAATGTACGGATGTGTGATTTTAATGAAGCAAGGAGAAAACAGCAAAGAAAACGGAAGGAAGAAAGCAGAAGGAAAAAAGCAGAAGGAGAAAAAAAGATTCCGCGAATTAGAGTCGGTGCTTATTGAGTGATAGGAGGGTTTGTATTATGTGGAAGTGTGTTTTGTTTCTTCACGCACATGTTTGCTGAATTCACAATTCCAGGCCACGTATTCACATATTGACAGTGCTTAGTGAGAAATCAAGATGGGTGCACATTTTGGAAGACACCGTAAGTATTTGTGGAAGAGAAATGAGAGAAGTGAAAGAATGAATAATGACAGACAGGTGTAATTGAGTTGGCAAGTGTCAACAAGTTATGGCAAGTCTAAGCGGAAATACTAACGTTCTAATGATTGCAGTACTTAAACCTGACCGGGAGGTGCAGAAGTTCGAATTCTTCCGGGAGAATCTTATCAATTGGTACAAGTTCAATTTCAAGTCCGCAGGAATAGCACTTTTCTTCTTGGGAGTAGTGCCGGTGACTTTGGGATGGATTGGATACAAGTATCAGACAATAAACATGATAGCAGCCAGGAGGGACAAGCCAGTCTACGATAATGAGTGGGTTCCTAGGAAGTGAGAGGGTGGATCTATTTATTTAATTATTTATTTATCATAATGAAAAGAAAAGATATTCGTCTATGGTGGGAGGAGCATTTGTAGTGTACAATGAGGGGGTGCATTTGGATAAATCCGTTGGTCATTCTTCATATCCCATCTATCTTATATTACTTCATCTTTATATTGCTTTTTCTTTATATTTTTTCATGTTATTCATCATTATCATCCGCATCTTCTTCACATCTCCCCCTCACACAATTGCATCCATTATGTCCTTCCCCTGCCGCACCAACTTCTTGGCCCACTGCCGGGCAAGTATCGAAACCTTCATAAATCTTCGTGAAGCGTATTTCTTGAAAAACTCCTCGTGCACAATGGGCCCAACCAAGTAATCTATCATCATCTCACACGTTTCACGCATGTCAGACTCACGATAACCACCACTGTAATGTATCAGGTTGCCGTTCCAGTCGAATTTGCCAAGCATCTTGCGAGAAATATACATGGCAGAGGCAGCACAAAGAGACGGGAGGTAACCGATGAATTTATAGTCGATAGCGGTGATTTCAAGCAAGTACTTGCCGATGGTTCTTGCCTGGACATCGTAATCATCAGCTTTGGAAATACGCCGCAGGAAATTCATCGGGTTCGGATAGCTCATGTCGAAGTTCAAGATCTCCAAGATAAAGCGCTCTGCTTGCAAGATCTCATCCTCCGTAAAACCGCCATCGGTGACATAAGCGTAGTTTTTCACGCTTGGAGAGTACACCTCCTCGTATTTGGCCGCGATGAATAGCGACCCCGTCGCAAGTAGCTGGAGTCGATCGACCTGCACCATTTCTCGCGACATGAACCTGTCCATGATGTTTATCGAGAGGTACAAAGTTTCTGGAAGCAGCCGGAACTTCAAGTGCACCTCCACCATCCAATCGACCAATATCGACCGCATTTTCGGCCTCAAATTCCGCTGCCACTCCAAGTAGTTTGGATCTGGAAGTGCTTTCAGCTCCAACTCATGCAAATAATCGAATATCTCCTGCACATACTCGCTCACCATGAGTGGATCGTCTGCATCTTCTGCATCCAAGTCCTCCCACGAGTATTCCGGCTCCACTTTCATCTTTTTTGTGCTTGCTGGTTCCTGCTCCGGCTCAGGGGCTTGCCTTTTTAGCGAATACCGCGCCTCGTCAGCCCTGTTTTCGGCAAAGTATGCTCCATTATCCTGTCTGGAAAGCCCTCTGCTTGCAGAAGCAGTAGGGAGGTGGTTTGAGCTTCCAATAGCATTAGAACTTTCAACACTATGATTTCTACCAGAACTTCCAACATTATTTCCACCATTTGAACCCTCAGCTCTACCTCCAACTCCACTTTCTGCCCTACCAACCTCTTTCGGCGGCCCTTCGGCCTCTCCCCTGTCCTTTTTTGCCCCCAAATCCCTCTGACGCGTCACAAACGGCGAACTAATCGTGCTCCGATGGCGTGTGCGTCTCAAACTCGTCCCGTTTCGGTTACTGTTCACATCTATCAACACCGGCCGACTGGCCCGCTGTATATGCACAGGCTTTACTATTTTCGAAGCCTCGTTTTTCGCCTGTGCGGAAATCCCACGTGGCAGGTTCTCCTCATCCAGCTGCATGCTTGATGTGTTTCTCGACATTGTAGATTGAGTGTAAGAAAATCTTAGCGTTCACTTTCGATGTGTTGATACCAAGTTTCACTTCACTTCACGTCAATTCAGTTAGAGTATGTCTTCACTTTATTTATTTCACCCTTTGCTCTATTTCTTTACTTTATTTCTTCTCTTTACCTTATTTCTCCCTTCACTTTATTCTTTTATTCGCTTCTTCTCTTCACTTTCTTCCCTCTCTCAAATTATACTATACTCCTCGACAATTCGCCTAAGCTGAATTGCCTATCTAGATAATACTTTTGGCGTCACCGTGCCGAAAACTCTAATTATATCGCCCGTATTAAACACCTGATACTTTGCTCTTTCAAAGAATGTAAAAGAGCCCTCAGTTGAATGCTAATGTAAAAATGCCGCTCCAGAAATGCTATCCTAATGCTGTTCATGCAACCACAAAAGTAGGCTCTAAATACTCGCAATACAAAATGAAACACGGCCAAACAAATTCAGATGGGAAGCCTAAAGGGTCTTGTTGCTTTTGTGATGAAGACCACCTCGCACAGAAATAAAAAAAGGAGGAAAATGCTTGAAGGAGAGGAAAGGGGACATAAAAGTGAAGGATAAAAATAAAAGTAATATAATAAAAATGAATAGGGAAACTGAGCGTAGAATAGGAAAAGGAGAGAGATCAAAAATCGAAGCAAGGATGCATTGGAAAGGTTGAGTGAAGAAAACAATAACTTCAAAAAAAAAAAAACGTTTCCCGCTTTAACCTGAGTCTGAAATTTTTTTCTCTCTCACTTTTTATTTTTTTTTCCAATGTTTCACTTCAAATCAAAAACAGTGGAGCAGCGAGCTCTCAGGATTAATTGCAACGCGCACCCTTTTTTTTTATCAGAAGCGGTTTCTCGAAAAACAAGCTACTTTCTGGTAGACAAACCCGGTTATAATGGCATCCGCTTTAGGCAATACGTAAATATCGGCGCGCTCCTCCACCAGCAAAAAAAAAAAATGATGCATAATGTTTATTAATTCAACGAGCTATCCCAAGAACAAGAAACAACCAATCAGTGTGGGTACGCCGCAGTGTGCGCGTGCGCTGCCCATTCGATATGCCCGCATTGCGCGTAGTTATCATACTGCCGCCCTCATGCGCTTATCCTGTACTTATCCTACGCTTATCCTACGCTCACTCTGCGCCCCCCCCCCCCCTCCCCCTGCGCTTATCTTTGCGCTGGTCATCTGGCAACATAAGCCCTCCCCTGCACAGCCACAGAAGTGTTGGAAAGAAGACTTGAAAAACAAAATTTTTTTGAACCTGCATAGCCACACATGAGTAGCCGGCACTTGCATTATTATTATTTCTACTTCTCTCGATGCCAGTTAGCACCAGTCTAAAAATTATTTCATTAATATATCTATTTAATTACTGTTTCCAGCCCATTCTGCGATCATAAGCATCCATCTCTCTCACACTCAGTCCATCATCCCCCTGCCATTTCACATTTAAGCTTCCGTAGTATCTTTTGCCAAAAATCTCATTACAGTCAACTTTTGAAACTTGTCCGAAAATCCTTGTCGGGTTGATTTTCGATTGTTTCATTAGCTGAGTCTTCAAGTTTGAGGCTGATGCCCACTGGGCGACGTATTGGGTGGACAATCGACTCGTATCGTCCACCACCGGGACTAGATTTGGATCTTCAATCGGTTCCACTTTGATTTTTCCAAGAATATCCTTTTCGTAACTTTTCTGATCCATTTTGCTATTCATTCTGGAATCTCCGACAGCAATATTAGCCAAGAAACTCCGCTCTGTCGACTTAAATGCCGCATTCTTGTTTTTTCCCGCCACAATATGCCGCTCTCTTCTCAGTTTCTGCTCCATATGCAAATGTAAAAGCATCTCTTTCTTCTTTTTAAACGAGTTTTCGGTACTCTTTGTGCTGGAAGATCCAATATCCAGAGTTGGAGGTCTAAGGCTTTGTTCGGTAAGTGGTATTTTTCTGCTCTGCATTTTCTGTATTTGCTCGTTTTCCATTTGCAACAGCTCCTTCTTTTTTCGTTTGCTGCTATAGACATGTTTTTGGAATTGGGGTTTTCTTACAGGCGACAAGTTTTCATTTTGTTTCATTTGCTCAATTATAGGATCATTTCTTTCTCTATTTTCTGGATTTATTCTATTTCTTTTATCCATTTCATGTATTTCTTCTTTTTCATGTATTCCTTCTTTTTCATCTCTATCATTTATTTCTTCTCTTTCTTCTCTTTTATCTCTATCATTTCTTTCTTCTTTTTCATCCCTTCCTTCTTCTCCTTCTCTCCCATTTTTTTCATTTATTCCTCCACTCACATTTTCCCTCATCGCACTTTTCCTCTCTGCCAATCGCTTGCTTCTAATTGTAAGTCGGCTTCTCTCTATCCGGATAGTTGGCTCCTCATTATCCGCTCTAACTCCCTCCGGGACAAAAACAGCTGGAGGAACACCAAGAACAAATTTCTTCTTTTCGCCTGATCTGTTTTCTGACCTCAATACTGCCGGATCTTCATCTACAAATGGAGAAGGACCGGCTCTATCGATCATAGACCTTCCAAATGTGGCTGTTGCACGTTTGTTTATGCTTGAAACGCGTCTTTTCTTTGCAGAAAACGAAGCCGGAGATGTAATTGCTGTAGAACGCTTTCTAGAACTTCTAGAAAACGGCGTTCCTGTGCTTTTTTTGCCATTTATCGTCTTCCGGCTCGATTTCCGCTTCACCGAACGCACTTTTAGCGGAGATCGCGACGGCATTTCGGCAAATTTGATTGGTGAGCGTGAATTCAGAGGTGTCACACCCTTTTTTGGTGCTTTTGGTATGCTTGTGCCCTCATCCGCACTCTTTAATGGTATCCGGATGTCCGAAAGCTCGATTTTCTCAAGTTTCCCTAACGCCACGTCATCATCCAAATCGCTTAAAAGCAAGTCATCGCTATCTTCCTCGATAAGATGCGATATCTCTTTAATCTGCTCTCTGTCCCGCTTATCTTCCTCCTGGAATAGCTTTCTTTCCCATTCTGATTCCTTCAAGGCTTTCTGCCGCCTTCTTTCCGTCTCTGTGTCTTGCATTTTCTCTTTTTCTGCATTTTTATGTGTTTTCCCCACCGCAAAAGACTGTCTTATGTTTTTGCTAATCGCCTCAAACGAAGAATCACTCTCTACTTCCTGTATTTTGTCACTTGCATGCCTTGTCGTACCCTTTTCCTCGCTGAAAACGGCATCCTTGTCTTCCTTTGTTGTTGTAGCACCTGTTGCACTAGACGCACGATTGCTTCCACCCGATCCAAAAGAGGATCGCGCTGATGCCTGTTTCGGCGAAGATGACGTAGGTGCTGCATGCAACGATGAAATAGAAGACGATGTAAATTCCTCAAGACTGCCACTGGATCTTTCTTCTTTCTTTATTTCCCTTGAAAGCTCATCCTCCAATTTGATTGGTCCAGCAGACGCAGCTGCTTTATTTGTTGTTATTTCTGTTTTCAAGGGCTTAGACTTCATTTCCATTGGCTTAAATACTGTTTCCGAGGGCTTAGAATCCGTTTCCATCGGCTTTTCCAAACTTGGCGTCTCTTTTTTTCCAGTATCATCGTGTTTTTCCTGAGTCTCATCATCTTTCTGTTTTTCTAACGCCTTTCCACTTGTTTCCACCCCTTCCCTGGATACAGCATTTGTCTCTTTCACGTTATTTCCCTTCCTGTAAGTACTCTTGTCCGCAGTAGCACTATTTGTGTGTGTTTGGCTGTTTAGTTGCGCCTTTATATTGTTTGTGACCTTTCTAATCTTGTCCTGAACATTGTCCCTCCGTTTCTTGTGCTCAATATCTTGTTTCTGAGCACGTTTTGCCTCTTTCTGCGCGTCATCTTTAAAATCAACGCGTCTCGTTTCATCTTTCATCTTTTCTAGAATGCTGAAATCTTCCATCACCTGGTTGATCCACTCATTCTGCTCACCAAAGCATCTGCCAACACGATCAACAGCCACTTTCATCAGCTCTGTTTCCGTGTACATCTCCTTGGCAAACCATTTCGAAAATCCTGGAATTGATGAAGAGGGAACTTTTTTCGTTTCTGCTTGTTTCAAAGCAGACGGCAGTTTCAGGCCCCACATTGCTCATATGTGCAGTTAGTGCAATCTGGAAAGCTGTAATAATCAGTTGTGCTTTTGTTGGTTGTGATGTCTGGATTGTTGTATAGATGGTTATGAAGATAAAGATGACTGTTCATGTTTAAGAAGAAGTAAATAAAAGCTGAAAGAAAAAGATGATCGCGATCGCGTTTTCTTAAAAAAATAAAATAAGAAGGTAAAAGGATTAAAAAATTGGGAAGGATTTGAAGAATTAGATGAATTTTAATTTAAAGAATTGGAAGAATTTTAATTAAAAGAATTAAAAGGATTTTAAAAGTTTAAGAATAAGTTAGAATCAGCATATTGTAACTTGTATATTTATTTCATTTTCTGCTACGTATTATGTGTGGCTTGCAGTGAGATAAATTGATACTTTTATATTTACCTCTTGTGGTATTCTTTTTCTTCATGTTTGATTTCAAAGGTAACCATCATCATGCTTAATGCACTTTCATATACCCAAATATTTTTGTCCTAAATTTAGGATTAATGTTGATTAAATGATGGCAAAGTAAGCTCTGATATTTTGTAAATATGCGTAGCCCCAGATGGTCTAAAAGAAATGAATTTGATAATTTGATAATTTGACAATTTGATAATTTGACAATTTGATAATTTGACAATTTGACAATTTGATAATTTGATAATTTGATAATTTGATAATTTGATAATTTGACAATTTGATAATTTGATAATTTAATAACTTGATAATTTAATAACTTGATAACTTGATAACTTGATAGACTAATAATCAATACATTCTTAATGCTAATTAACCTATTAATTAAAAATCTCTAGAGATTCCTATTTTATCTTTAGGTGCACATTTGACAAACCAACTAAGCACATTTCAAATAGTTTTTGTATTTCCTCATCCTCTAATTTAGGCATGAAAAATAAGAATTATCATAATTTTTTTTTTTGATACATGAAAATTTTCGCTCGGCCTTACTTCGCTTTATCAGCAGCAGCATTTGTTATCCTGATAAGGACCATTTCCAATCATTCAAGCACGATAAAGCCACTTAATTCGTCATGGCCAAGGAGAAAGACCCAAAGTATGTTGCGAATTCGGCGGATGTCGGTGTGAGAGACGAGTTTTGTGCATTGGTTTCAAAGCTTGATCTTGATAGTGGTGAAACGGAGCATGATGAGTTGCAATCGGCAGTTGATGAATTGAAAGCATTTTTAGACAAAGGTTTCAACCTCACCTCAATAGCACAGTCATTTTCATATGCATCTACAGTCAATGACAACAGAACACTCACGTATTTGACATCAGCATTGTCTAAAGTGATTGATTTTTCAAATGGAAAAGAAGAGCTATCGGAAAGTGTTTCGGGACTTATAGACCAAATATTGGGCCACATTGGTGTTTTCCACCGGAGTTTGAGCAGTTTCAGGCCCAATATCGTGAATCCAATGTTGAAGTTGATGATCTCGATAATAGCATTCGACAAAGGCTCCAGACTTGACAAATTTCTCGATTCTTTTGATCTCACATTAAAATCGCTTCCGAAGTTAGCCATTCCCTCAAAGACGGAGTCGCTGGAGCCTGCCAGGTGTCAAAGCGATGCCTCTGTTAGGCACAACTTCGTGAGTTTCTGGCTTGCATTTTGCAAGGCGGTGACGCCACTCACGAGAAAAGATATACTCACTACAAATTCCCGAGTCATGAGTAACATATTTCGATACATAGCAGGCTTTGACAGCCCGGATCTTCAGCACAGTGTGCTAGAGTTTATGGACACGTGTGTGCTGATGGAGCCGTCGTACAAGAAGATGACTAAATGCCGAATAGTCGGCGACTGGGTGATCACCAAGCTTGTCGAGTTGTATTCGATAAAACGCCTCCGCAAGGAATTGCAGCTGTTGCTTTTGAAGATGTGCACGGATGAGGCCGATGGGCTTGTTTTCCGTGACGACAAAGCCTGGTTTTCGGACGATAGTGCCGGTGCAGTTGTTACTGTTGGTGCAAAACAGTTCAAAGTTCACAACAAGTTGATATTCACCATGTTGGTCAAACTCCAGCCTTGCATTGACGATCTTCAGCTTGATCTGGTCGTGAGAATCTTGGAGCACATCCCGGAGCTTGTCCCCGCATATAATTACTACTGTTTCTTCACAAATGGTGCACACGATCCCAAACTCACGTCTTTTTATGTTGGCCAGAGTCTTCTTTTGCTCAAGCTTGTTCAGTTGCCTGTTCCAGCCCAGTTTCTCAAGACGATAAAGAAGAAAATCCGGTCTGGAACGGACGCACGGGCCACCGCAAACCCAGAAAACAGCAATGTGCTTCTTTGGAACATTGCAGAAGCCATCTGTCCAAGCCAGTTGACGAGAGCTGCATTTGTGAATGGTCTCGGCTCGGATTCGGCTCTTATCGTGCATATTAACCTCGTCCTTATGGTTGCAATACTGCAGAAGTATCAACAGTTCAGCCTGATACTCTCTTATGATAGCAACCAAAGCTACTCGAAGATCGGCTTGGAGTTGACGGAGATTCTCAAAAGCCAGAAATTCCCTCCTTTGGACGTACTCGGCCGCAAAATCAACGAATTGCTTTCCTCGGGAAAAGAATCCCAGAAAGTCCTGCTTCTAAACGCCTTGAAGGTTGCCGAATACTACAATGAGGTGTTTGGTGAGTCGGCAAACGTCCGTTTGCACTCTTTCGACCTCACGCAACCCGATAAGCAGTTTAGGGGGCTCGATATGGCAATTCTAAGCTCGTATCTCCGACTTAGTGCCGGGTCCCCGGAGCAATGCTCTTGGTGGAAAAGAGAAAAGAACGCCAGCAACACTCTCTTCACCGCCTTGCTCACACTTCCCTGCCATCATGCTGCAATCAGCGTTAGCGACATCGTTTCTGTTGTTTCGTCTTTGACCTCGGACACTTTGATGTTTTCTGGTTTTAGGGATGCAAACAACAAAGTGCTTTGCTCCCAGGTTTACGCGCTGGTTTTGTCCTTGAAGCGTTTGTCCGTTTTGCACGGCTCAGAAGAGGTGCAAGGTGTGTGTCACGTGATCGATGAATCCGTCTCCAGGTGTGTTCAATCCCCGTACAAGTATGTGGATCAGGCGGCTAAGTACAACTCGGGGCTCAGTCCATTGTTTGTGGCGCTTCTCGAGCAGTCGAAATACTATAAGGGAGATTCTTCCGTCTTGTTTGAGTGGATCCAGCTTGTTGTTCGGTATTTATTCTTGCTTGGAGAGCCACTTAGTGCCATGAAGCAGTGTTTGGCGGAATACTGGCCGAAAGAGGTGTCGATCACGCTTGATTTGGCGAAATATGAGGCCTCCTTGCATGAATTCTGCTCGAAATACTCGAAAACGGAACTTTCAGGTTCCGTGATCGAAAATCCTACAGACAACCTCCTAGACATCCCCTTTTCGGAGCTTTCTTCGCACATTTCGGCAGTCATCCCAACCGCGGACTTTGATGCCGTTTGCTTGCTGATCAGGTGCCATTCGATCGTTGTTTCCGAGGATATATCGTATAAAAAGGCGGAAACGTTGTTGTCGAAGATTCTTTCCAAGTTGGGAAGCTATATTCTCCAAAAGATAGACGATATCGTGAGCAGAAGCAAAGCTGAGGGTGTGTCTCTTCTTTCATCGAAATACTGGAGACCGTTATTTGTGGGAAGTGCTGATTTATCTTCCTCGCATGCTGAAAATCCCGTCCTCAGAAAGCGGATGCTGACTTCCGCTTTACTTAACGAGGTGATGGTTGCAGTTTCAGCACAGATATCTAACAGTGGGACCCAGTGCGACTTGCTTTCGGACTATTCCTCGGCGATTTTCGCACTCTTGATTTCTTTGGATGTCGAATCTGGTGAAAAAATGAGGGAAATGCTTGGGTCAACAGTCTGGGTTCTGCGTGAAGATCAGATTGTGAGCCTGCTTACCAGCTTGAAGGATCGTTTTGTTGTTTCTTCGCTTGTTCAAGAGGCTGCAATAAGAAACATGGCTCTTTCAAAAGAGCTTTTCATGTCTTTGCTGGGTCAGCTCAACGAAAATAATGTGAATTCGTTCTCAAGACTTGCCAACAGCATAGATTTTGATTCTGTTTCTGTGGCTACTCTCTTGAAAGCAAGGCAATCAACCGTTTTCCCGATTCTTACAGTTGCAGCTTCGAAAAAGAAGAAGTTGGCACAGACTTTGGCTACTGATGTCACGGATTATATTGATGATATCATTGTTTCTGTCGACGGGTTAGTTTTCTTGAATGTTCTTTCCAAGCAGGTCCCGGAGTTTGGTGAGATGCTTTATCCAAAGGTAGTCGAGGCAGTGAGGCAGATTGTGTTGTCGAAAAGCTTCGATAATGCGAAATTGAAGGTGCTTCTTGCGATTTTGTCACAATCCAGCTCGCACCCTCAAAATGAAGATGGAAGGATTGTTGAAAAGCTCCTGGAGCTGCCTGCATTCTCAAACGAGGCGTCACTCGTCTTTTCGAGAGAGTTTGAAGGCTTGCTGGTTAAGTTTGGGGACCTTATTGAGAAGTCTAAGATACGGTTATGGCTTCAAAGGGCAGCCTTATACACTACGCAGATGTTTTCGGAGTGCAAAGGCGAAAAGTTGCCGGCACAGTTTGTGGATTTCCTCATTGCAATGGAGACAGTTCTGCGGGAATTCCCGATATGGAAATACGTCCCCAAGGGAGTCGTCAACTCGCAAATTGAAGGTATTCTTGCAACAAAGTGGATTCGGAACACGGAAGTTCTCCGGTATGTAATTCGAGTCTTGTGTGCTGGATCCGGTCACTTGATAGAGGCAACTAGAGTTCTTCAGATATTCATCAACAACGAATGCAATGGTTTGAGAAATAGTGCCACTGACAGAGAGACGCTGCAGATTCGCTTTTATTCGGCATTGATCATCCACAGGCTTGTTGAAAATGAGCCCAGGAGCCTGGCATCGGTGGATGTGATGCTTTCCATCGTGAAATTCCACACTGCAACGATTTTCCCCGATGATAGCATATTGCGACTCGTTATGAGCCGGCTTGAGGAGTGTTTGGGCGTTAGTTGGATCAACTATGTGGTTGATTGGGAGCTCAGAGAAAGCAATGATGATGATGATGATGCCAACGATACCGATGTTGGGAGTAAGTATGCTTCGGATGACTGTCTGTTTGTGGAGTCTTCTCCTTCCTCTTTGCAGGATCTCCGTGTTATAATCCGGAAATCCATCGTTGACCAAACCATCAGCCACTTTTCGGAAACACAGAGTGTTAGTTTGCCCCATCCAGAGTCTGATGAGGGATTCTTGACGGCATGGGTTGGCTACTTTGAGGAATTCGGTGCTGGTTTGGGCAGCAAGATTTTAAAGAGTGAGTTCCGGTACGACAGCGGATTTTTGATGTTGGCACTTTTGAACAACGACGAGCTCTTTAAGTTTCAGGAAGACAGGCTCAAGGTTTCCGTCCGAGCACTTGTGGAGTCCGGGATGTTGCAGTTGATCGTGGTGAATCTGGTCAATGCAAAAAAGCACGTGAGGCATATTGCCAGAAAACTCGCAGGTGCTATATTTGCGACCCTTGATGAGCAGATGAAGGAGATGGAAAAGCATAACTCAGAAAAGGAGATTGAAAAGAACCATTTGGAGAAAGAGAAGTTGCAAAAGTACCACTCGGAGAAAGACGAGTCGGCAAAAGAGACGCCGAAGTTCCGTCCGTACAAAGAAAGAGCGATTTTCAAACTCTTCTTGGGCAACCTACTCAACACGATGGATGATGCAGAAACGAAAAGTGAGGATTCCGGCAGTAACGAGAGCCACGAGAACGACGTCGCGCCGATCGTCTTCGTCTTCCTCTCGCACTTGGTCCCCGTTCTAACGAATCCGGGCCACTTCATGTATGAAAAGGCATACCGATATCTGCTGGGAGCTCCCCAGTTCAGAACTTACGAGGTTCCTTTCTTCAAAGCTGTCATGTGTCTCTTCACCAAGGATCAACATGCTTCGGCCGAGTCGGACAACTCCGAGGACTACTACCGCCGGCTCCACTGGTTCCTATCCACACTAAAGGAGTCCATCACGTGTCCTGCTGACTTCAGAATCATCAGGAAAGGCTCCTTCCTGGAAACTTTGTTGATGTTGGTGCATTCTCCATTTCTATACATGCGAACTCAGGGTCTCATCACCGATGTACTTCTCAAATTAGTCGGTGTTGCAAACGGTGCTGATACTTTGATTCGGTCGTCTGGTCTTCTTTCTTTCTTGGAGCAGTACTGTAATGAACTCCGCAGCTCAAAGAAGCTTCTGGACCACCACCCGAACGCAAAAGCAAGGAAGAACTTTCTTCTTTTGGAGTATCAGAGGGTTGCAATTGAAGCTGAGTTGTCCAGCAGTTGCAATGGGTCAAATAAGAGGGCCTTGGAGTGGACTGGAGGTGATTTGCCCAATAGTGTGAAACGTATAATGAGGGATTGAAGGGAGAGTTGATGAAGAAGCTGAAAGCATAAGAAGAGTGTTGATGAAGAAGCTGAAAGCATAAGAAGAGAGAGTTGATGAAGAAGCTAATTAACAAGTTAATGAAATTAGAGTTAATGAAAAAGCTAATTAAAACCCTTTACGCTCTCTTGTGTATCTTAAAATGAAAGATCGATATTAATTAATGTGTACACCTCTAGAAAAAACATCAGTAGTAATAAAAGAATAAAAATTTAACAGAAAGCCTAGTCTTCCATGTTGACATCACCTTCCTCATCTTCACCTTTAGCATCTTTCGGCACTGTCTCGGCCTTTGAACCATTCTCATTTGTTGCCGCTCCATTATCTCCTTTGACATTCGCTTGTCCTTTAACATCAGTTTCTCCTTTATCCTCAGTTTCTCCTTTACCATCAATTTCTCCTTTATCACCCTTATCCTTGACCTTTTTCGCAAGTTCAAGTGCACGTTTCATAAGTGATTCCTTCTCCATCTTATAATTAGCAAGCTTTCCACTTCGAAGTACCAAATGTGAATCAACCTTGGTCACAAACTTGCCATTTTCGTTGAAAACCAGCTCTGTTCCAACCAGTTTCGACCACTCTCCCATATACAGATTATTGTGCATCTGTACCAATGGCTTTTTCTTCGACAAGCCCGATATCTGGATCTTTTCTAGCGAAGTTGCCTCATTATCCTGCAAATTTGCCTTTAAATCCTCTAATTCCACGTTTGTGTCGTTTGCAGTTGCCGTTTTTGGTGCATTGGTGTTTGTTTCTGCTGTTTGTTCAAGTTCGTTCACGTTTGGTGGAAAAGCAAAGCTCACATACACTGATTTGTACTCCTCATCTTCTTCCTCTTTTCCTTTATCATCTTCCTCTTCTTTTTCTTCTTTTTCTTCTTTCTCTTCTTCTTTCTCATTATCCTTCTCTTCTTTCCCGTTATCCTTCTCTTCTTCTTTCTCTTCTTCCTCTCCTTTTTCTTCCCCCTGGGTTGTTTTATCCGCATTTTCCGTATTCAGAGAAGTCCCTCCCCCAATACCAACATGCTCATTCAAAGCATCTTCATTCTTCTCAATCCCAACATGCTCATTCAAAGCATCTTCATCCTTCTCAATCCCAGTTTGGCCTTCTCCGTTTTTATAGTTTGCTGAATGTGCGAGAACTCCCGGATTCTGCCGGAATTCCATCCACAAGACTTTCTGCACGTTTGGCCTGCTCGGCAAGCTTTCTTCTGTATGCGATATCCTCGTCGGATCCCGCCACAAACTTCGAAGTGCCGTAATCCCAGTTCATCTCAGTTCCATTTTGCAAGTAGCTTGTTTTCCCGTTAATCTTCAAATGCCATTTACCCGTATTCTCGTCCAACTTGTACTGGTCCAAAGAGCAAGTACCAGCCTGGATCCTGGTTGTTTTGCCATCCCCATTGTCCTCCTCCTTTAAATAGTCTCTGTTGTTCTTGTAACCCATCAAAGTCATCCCCAAAGTAATTTTGGATGCCGCGTGTCCTAACAACAGTATGCATTCCGCATTCGGGAACTGTTGCTCCACTTTGGGAATGAACTTTGGCCAAAACGCTGCACACCGGTTGAAAATCTCCTCCTCTGTCTCTCCCTCTTGGCTAGGAGTCATAGTATGCGAATTCCAGGACTCAGAAACGCGTGAAAAGTACTTTTTCATGTTTGAGGCCTCCAACGGTTTTGGGATTTGCCCTCTGTTGCGTTTGAACCACTCCCCAATTCCAAACTCGATGAAAATATCAAGGCCCAGTGCCTCCGCAGTTGGATTCACTGTCTGAACGCATCTGTACATCGGACTACTGAATATCAGCTGTGGTTTAGGTGAAAGCTCTTTTGAAATAAATCCTGCAAGCTGCTTTGCCTGCTCAACACCATGTGGTGCAAGTTGAGGATCTGAATCCACGCCTGTTAGTATTGGGAGTTGCTCGTTTTCTGGAAGCCAGTTTGAACGGTACCCGTGTCTTATAATGTAGATTGTTTTCACTGTCATTCTGTTTGTTGTTTGTAATATTAGTATCTTGTCTTTCTCAAGCTATTTTCACGTCTTCCAAAACCTTATCCGATTTTTGAGGAAGCTTAAGTGCAAAGAGTGGGTTTCAAATATACTGGTTAAAGGAGAATGAACAGTTGTTTATGTGTACTCTAGCAATAGAACCCCCAGATCTGTGTTTAAATTTATTCCTATGACGATACTAAAAAATAAAAAAAATAAAAAAAATTAAATTACCGGCTATTTTTTTTTTCTTCCTTATAGATTCCTCCGTGGTCTCGGACTTCTACTTCGCGAGTTTCCTAATAAAGAATTTTCAGTGACTGAATCGTCGAAGTCCATTTATTTGTCAAGATACGATTGACTATTTTTCAAGAAACAATGGTCAATACTTTGCATTTTCTTGAAAAACACCCGAAATAGTCTTAAATCGTGCAAAGTGGATTTACCTCAGCACTGTGATTTTTCCTTTTCAAGGGATTGGTCCAAAGCATGCTCTATTCTAATTGGTTGAGTAGTACTCTACTATGCATTCAGTATGTCACTAAACTCCACCCAGGCATCATTAATTACTGGTTAATTACGCAATACAATATTAAGTTATAAATATCTTAAAGTGATCGTACTGATTTCATTTCGATCTGTCCAAAATTTTTGTTAACATTTTAATTGGCGCTGGTATTTTTTGAACCAAGATTTTGTTCAAGAAAGAGTTTATTATATTTGTTTGGCAAAACCGCAGTGTAAGAGACCAGAAACATATCCTATCTCTAACTTCGCATTTAAAACCCGGCTTACGTATAATTTGTTGGATAAAAGTATGAAATTAAGTTGAGTTCACGTGCTCTCTTCAGAAATTGAGCCCAAGGCATATCAAAAAGTTTATCGCATAGCGTCAGGTGCGTGGAAACAAAAATCCGATGATAATTTCATCGAATACTAATCTTCAGGTGATTTAGGCATTGCAACTCAGGTTGCCAAATACATTTAGGCGGCTATATTTGCTTTTAGTGGGCTATAATACAATAAATATATGCTTTAAAGTTAATTTCATGGATCGCCGCTTCGTGAATTTACTATTTACCGAATTGCGGATTTCCGGTACCGACGCGTCAAACGACCCAACAACCATCCGGGCAGACGTTTCAAAGACAGATGAACTTTTCTTCGGATCTTTTAGTTCTTTCTATCTTTGCTCACCATCTACCAATTAACGTTTTGAAATTAGACAACAGACAGTAACAAAATGTCATTTTTTGCCGACTTATGGAAATCCGTGTTTGAACCGGGTGCTAATTCGGCGCTTGTGCAAGCAACACATGGTTCATTCTTTTTGCTTACGTTGTCCTTAATATGGATGATATACACAACACATTCGATTCACTTTATTAATCTATTGGTGATTTCGTCACTTTTATGGATATCTGTTATTTGGTTTCTGTCGGAGCTCAAGAAGGCCAAACTTAAAAGCAATGAAGAAATAGCTAAAGATGATGAAGATCATGCCAAGAGTGCGGAGAAGACCGAAAAGGCAGATAACGAGACCAAAGATGGGAATCAGAAGGTCGAGAAGGAGACAGAAGGGGAAAATAAGAAAGAAAAATAAGCTCACTTGGTTTAATGATGGGGATAGGTCACCTTCTAAAGATTAATGACAGTTGAGCTGCAAAATTTTACGTTTTAACACTAGTCCGAAGATGTCTGATTATTGCAAAGAGTTGATTGAAAGCCCGAGACCGGACGAAAATGGAATAAATTCCAAGAGTAAGGTGAGCAGGAATTTCAAAGTCCGGAAATATATGATTAGCAAAGTCTGGGCGACGGCATCTGGAAGGTTAAATAGATGAATAGAGATATAGATATATATATATGGTATGCCGGATAGTGCGATAATAAAACAGAGATTCCGAAATTTGAAAAAGAAAAAGTTTGATTCGTACGCCTTAAACGATGGGCGGAAAATATTATTCACAGTAAATTTCCGAAGTATTTAAGATGTCAGTCTGCCTTTCAATTATGGATTATGAAAAAGCTGTCTTTATACATGTAACATTTTACAGTTCTATGCAGCAAGACTGAATTGCATCACTCGGTAATTTGAACATTATGCGAAAATACACTAGCTTTGAACCTAAAGAACCTGTAGTTCTAGAACCACCAAAGAACCAACCTTTCACATTGAAACAGTTAAGTGAATATGATGGAAATCAGAAAAAGCAGGTGTACGTTTCGATTAACGGAACAATATTCGATGTGACTCCAAAGCGTGAATTGTATGGAGATGGCGGAAGATATCACATGTTTGCAGCAAAAGATGCAAGTAGACCATTGGGAAAAATGTCATTCGATGAGGCCGATACAGATTCATCGATTAGTTGGGATTGCAGTGATTTGACAGAAAAACAGATCTCCACGAAAGATGACTGGTATACCTATTTCAGCAAACGGTACAACATTGTTGGGAAGGTGACAGATATTCCAAAGAAATGAATAAGGGTGGAGAGGAGAAGAGTACTCGCTTGAAAGTCAGGAATGATGATGAATGCTAATGAGACACGAACAACTACCTATAGGATGATTGATTTATCGATTTATCGATTCATTCATTCATTTCTTTGCTTATCTGGCCTTTCTGTTGTGTCCTGCACGCTTTCGTGGTATCGCACTCTTGAATACGGGACTATAGGACAAAAGTATAGAGTTCAAGATTAATATAATAATACATGACACGAGAAAATGAGTCGGCGCTAATGAGTACAGTAGTTTTGGCAAAAACGGGTAAAGCAGAACGCGAAACAATTGTAATAATATAGTAATCGAGTAATTTTCATTCAGTGTACCGGCGTTTAGCTCCATGAATACGATTTTGTTGGCCGCGTAATATGAAGGTTGGTATTTTCGATATGTTCGATTCATTCCTTCACAGACAATAGCACAAGGAGAAAAAGAAAGGGGAAAAATACGCGGTAGACGCCGAAACGAAAATTCAGGTACGAAAATATTTTCTATTGAGAAACTGTTTGGAATCGGTATGTTGGCACTATGCGGCATCATGCAGGGAAGAAAAAGTTAGACAGGAAAATCTGCAAGTCTCGGCATCGGATTTGAAAAGCGAATTTGGAGATTTTGAGTTAGCTGGTAGGTATGCTTAAAACGGTTATGGTAATTTTATTAGATGTGATTAGATGTGGGAGTTTGACGAGAGCAAAACACGAATTGGTAAGGAAAGGGAAAACAGTGAATAAGGATCATGTGGAAGATTAGAAAAAGAACAGGAAGGAGGAAATAAAAAGGAATATGAATAATGGAAACAAATTAGTAGGAAGGAAGGATAGAAATGGTTTGGTAATGGCAGAATACGAAATTATAGTAGCAGTGAAGTTTCGGCGATAAAACTAGAAGTAGACATTATTGTATTATTGTGTAATATTACGACATACCAGGGAAAAAGGTGGGAATAGTGTGAAAACTATGAACAGTGTGAAAACTATGAATAGTGCGAAAACTATGAATAGTGTGAATATAGTAGGAACCATGAATGGATACTGTGAAAACAGTAAAGGGAGAAATAGTAAGAGAAAAAGAGAATAAATGCTAAATTGAGATCAGAATCAGCGGCAGAAACGCATACATGTGAATGGCGAATGATGTATGCAAAGAAAAACAAAAAGGAAAGTGCGATCGGAAGCCCTGATCTAACCAATAGTGTCGAGTAATATTAAGAAAAACACGGTCAAAAATGAGCCCCTTGCGTTATACAAGCAGACGCGGTGGCCTTTTGTGCCGATACAGTAGGTGTGTGTGCCTTTTTAGGCGGTGGGCACAGATCCTGGTGGATATTTTGAGAGGTGAGGTTTTCTAAAAGGGATGGACCCTGGAAATTTCTTTGTGTGGGTAACAATGAAAGTTGAAGATGCATAAAATTTTGCAGCCGGAACGACATTTAAGCGGGAGGCGTGTACGTGGATGAGAGGGTGGGATTAGGAGTATATTCGGCTTTCATATTGGAATTGCCGAGTAGAGAATGAGCTATCTGGGAAATGAAACAAATGCCATTCTAAATGTTCTACTTGTTTTGCTGCCGGGACAAAGTATGCACAAGTAAACGATTTTCTGCGTTCTCATTCGTGTTCGGTTTTATTCTCTGTCCGAATTTTTTCAATCTTTATTCATTCGTTGATTTTTTCGATTGATTATATTCATTCAGAGATTTTCCATTTAGTGAGTTTCCATTGAATTTCCATTTAGTGAACTTCCATTTACTTGTTCACCATCTAGTTATTCACCATCTAGTGATTCTCCATTTACCATACCGAATTTCAATTTGTTTCTCCTTTTCCTCTGTTTCCGCATCTTCATTTGTTTTCGCATCTTCACCCATTTATCTCCCTGATTTTTTATTTCATCCATTTATTTTGTGATTTAATTCATTTATTTTCCCTCTCATTCACTTATTCCACTATTTTTTTATTCATTTATTTTATTTTTTCTGGCATCCTCGACCTGTATTCGATTTATTCCACCCACTTTTTCGTTGCATCTACTAGTGGTAAACATCACACATCACAAGGACACTTATACGCATTTTAGATCAACAGATTGCACGTCGAGTATCTCGGACACGCTTATTTTCAACAGTGCGAAATCAACATTACCGAAAGCAGGTGGGAATTCGTTCGTTTGACCTGGGGCACAAATCATTCCTGAGAGTTTGAATTTAGAAACGCAAAACACGTTACAGGCAGGAGGTAAAATTACCGAATTAGAGCACTGTCATCAGCGGCATTGTCCAGAGCATATATCTAAAGAAGGCACATTCGAGATCTGGGCAGGAGTTCGGGATTTTCAAACAGAGGAAGAAGAGAAAAGAAGAGAAAAGAAAAGAAAAGTATACAAGTAGAGGAGCAGACACATATTGAAAATATAAGCAGAGCGAGAACTGCAGGTTGCCAGAAAAACTCGAATTGAGAAAAAAAATCACGACAAAAGATGGAGGCAGCAATGTCTATTATGGGCGGGCGCAAGGACCGCCACCAGCTGTTGAATGGGATCCCGCAGTCGCAGGCCAGCATGGCGCTAGGGAGAAGCGCGTTTATTGATGTCACCAAGGAGATACCCTTAGATGCGCAGCCGCAGCCTGTCGCCGCGTACGACGGCGGCCAGCCGCATATCAACAGCATGAGCAGTTACCAGATGCCGCCTTCAGCGCCGGGCTCGCGCCATCAGTCGATGTCCTCCGCAATCGGCCGGCGCTTCAGGAAGCCGCATTTTGCGCATGCGCGCCGCGGCTCCAAAGATGCGGCTGGCGACAATGACGATTTTAATGGCGACGCTAATGTCGCGATGAACGACGCCGAGCCGGACATGTCTCTGGGGGATTTAAGGCACCTTCGGGGCGGCGGGCGGTACGGCGGCGCAGCGGCTAATCCGAATTCGTCGATAGACACGCTATCGTATGTTCCCACGTACAACGGGATGCCTGCGGGCGCAGGCGCAGGTGCGAGTGCGGGAATGGGAATGGAGATGGGCATGGGCCCCGGCGCGTTTGCGCAGGGCAAGGGTCGCCAGCTGGCGCAGATGTCGAACACCGCATACCGAAAGCAGCAGATGATGCAGAAGAAGCTGAACGCGATGCGCATGGCGCAGCGCGGTGGTGGTGCGTACGCTCCCGGCGGCGCATATGCTCCCGGCGGCGGCGCACCCCGCACAATGAGCCTTCAGTCGTTTGGCGGCGCTGGGTACGGCCGGCGTATGGGGCCACCTGGCGCTTATCAGGGACAGCTGCGTGGGCCAGGCACAGGACCTAGCACAGCGCAGGGACACTTGAATAGCATGAGCGCATTGAGCCCTCGCCCGCGGATGCACGGCGCAGGCATGCAGCCAGGAATGGGCGCTCCAGCGCAGCCGGGACCCCCAGCCGGGTACCCGCGCGCAATGTCGATGCAGACCACAGGGTACTACCGGCGCGGGGCAAATGCGCCCGCAAGGTATAACGGCGCCGTGCCTCAGTTCCGCCGGCCGCCATTTGGAAATCCCTCCGGCCAGCCCCGCGCGCGGAGGATCAGTCCTTCCGATTCGCAGAATTCGGCTTCTTCTTTTTCGGGGGGTGAGACTGAGAAAAATATGCAGATGCAAATGCAAAATCAGCTTCATTATCAAAATCAAACTCAGTATTCATTAAATTCATCCCAAAGTGCTCAAAATTCATTTCAAGATATTCCGAATCCATCCCATTCTCCTGATCCATCCCATTCTCCAGATCTATCCCATTCTTCAAATCCATCTCATTCTTCAAATCCATCTCATTCTTCGAATCCATCCTATTCTCCAAATCCATCCCACAATTCAAATCCATCCCACACTACAAATACATCCCACGCTCCAATTCCTCCTCAACATGCTCCAATTCCACCTCAACATGTCCAAAACCAACCATTTCACATCCAAAATCAGGACACATACAACAACTCGAGAACACCAATCCAGAATTCAAACCCATCAAGTCTAAACTCAGGTACTCTGGATCCAGGAAGCAGGCATGCCGATTTCAGCCAGAACAGCCAGCAAAACCTGCAGAAAACAGCACAGCAAGAAAATCAACCAAGAAATTCTAGAAGCAGCTTTTCTCAGGAGCTGGGTTCTGTTCCAGAGCAAAGAGGACTATATGTGGAAAGAGGAGAAAAAGCAGATTCTCGGCCGAAAAACCAGAAAAGACAACATGCAAATCTTGCAGACGGAAAAATTCCGACCCCAATGCACTCGAAGCCATCGCAACTTCCTCCAGATCCTTCTAGAAGCAGCCGGAACAGCTTTGGCTCTATTCGGGATGAGTATGGCTATGATGAGAAGGATTTCTTTGCGGTTAAGAGCGAAAAGAGTTCCTTTAGGGAAAATGACTCTGCTAGAGAGAAGGATTTTGGGGATAAGAGTTCTTTTAGAGAAAAGAATTCTTCTAGAAACAATTATGGCATCAATCAGGATAAGCATGACATTTATCAGGGTAGCGATTACAGTTATCAGGACAATTACGGCATTCAAACAAGTCATATTAAAGCAAATCAGATTCGGGCAAATAATGATGCTTATCAATCAAATCATGGTATTCCTCACAGCCAAAACAGGCCTGAAGATAACTACCCGAACCGAGAGACAAACTTGAAACCTGCCTCAGCAAAAGGAAAGGTGTTTAAACCTCAGACAGGTCACGTGAAGGTGAACAGGTACGATTTTAGCGATAGTGATGATGAGGAGGAAACAGAGGAAAACTTTGAAAGAGTACCTGAGCCTAAGGCTCATTCAGTTAAGGATTCGCCATTCAGATCCAGCAGTAGTATACTTGAGGGGAAAAACACTGGTTCTTATTCAGCAGGAAAAAGTGCTTTTAGAGGTGGATCTAGAAGTGGGTCTGTATCTGAGAGATCTAGAGGTGGATCTAGAAGTGGGTCTGTATCTGAGAGATCTAGAGGTGGATCTAGAAGATCACCTAGAAGTGGATCTAGAAGATCATCTAGAAGTGTGTCGAGAAGATCATCCATATCGAGAACATCCTCGCAATCATTACCATATGTGCCAAATCAGGCTCAGACTGAGTCTTTTAAGGTTCCTGCAGCCCCAGCGTTGGCTAATGATACATCCTCGTTTACTTCTTCGTCTACTTCGTACAGTGATTCGATCCGAAAGACGCCTGATATGACTCTTAAGACGTCTGGCGGCCGGGATGATGATAGTGATGAGATTGAGCAGTTGAGTCTTGATAATGGGGAGGCGAAGAAGGAGCAGAGTGAGAGTTATAAAAGTGAAGAGAAGGAGAGGAGTGAGAGTTATAGGAATGGAGAGAAGGAGAGGAGTGAGAGTTATAGAAATGAAGAAAAGGAGAGGAGTGAGAATTACATAACTGACGAAAAGAAGAGAAATGAAAAACCTGAAAAATTCAATGAAAACAACACTATTCAAAAAAGCACAGACAGCGGAATGAGCGGCAGTCTAGACTTCAGAGAAAGCCCCAAACACAGAGAGAACAAAAGTAGGGTGTTCGATCCTCAAGTGTCGACACAGGCAACTTTCGGAAATCCTCTGGGTGCAGCGAGCGACTCCGACGCGTCGATTAGCGACGATCCCGACAGCATCTCGGTTCGGCGGTCTTTCAAAGAAAAGAGACTTCCCCAGCAACCCACAGATTCTACAAGTAGTGGATCCGGCTTGGGAATGCCAAATTCTTTTGGATCCAGCTTGCACTCCAAAGCTTCCAAGACATCCAGCAATTTGACCCGGAAGCCACCTCCATTGCCGAAGGATCCGGCCTCCGAAATTCGGCAAATGCAGTTTTCTAGCCTTTCGCCGAACCCACAGGCCGTTATTCCATCTCCAACTCCCCAAAAACAGTCTTCCGAGGACCATTTCGGAAACCATCGCCGGTCATCAAGCAGGCATAAGAGCAGTAACACGTTATCAAGCATTGAAAACGCGATTGCCAGATCTCCGAGGGTTGCTGGAGCCAAACATTTCTTCAGGAAGCTTGCACACAAGAATATCCGGCATTTGTCCCGGGGACATTCTTCCAACGGCGATAAAATTAGCGGTGAAGATTTCAACAAGCACGTTAGTCGGCCTTCTGTTGATTTCAACAACTATCCTCCGTTGCCTGAGAAGAAGGGAGAGAGGCTTTCTGTCAAAGTGAACGCACTTCCTAAAGCAGGTGCACCTTCTAAAGAGAATGCACTTCCTGAGACAAAACCACATTTTAAAGAGAATGCACTCCCTGAAACAAAACCACTTCCCGTTCCTTCCGAGCTTCGTTCGCCAGTGAACTTGAAGCATCCATCTTCACCAAATTTGAAGGTTTCTTCACCGGCAAAACGGCATGTGGAGAACACACAGCCTCCACTTCCTCCCCCAAAATCACCTACCCAGGATTCATTGATGAACTACAGACTCACACTTCGCATTTCGCAGGATGAAGATGAAGATGCAGACTCCGACCACCGGTTGTCGAAATTGTTGGGAATGAATACAGATGTGGGCAGTTTGAATAACGAAAATACTGCAAAGACTTCTCCAAAAAGGCGGTTTAAGCGTGGCTCACCTTCGAGTTTGGTTGCAGATAAGCGGTACACAAACCTCAGTCAGCTGACCAGAGGCTCACAGAACACGAAAAGTGTTGAAGATGCCAGTCAACCTGCCAAGAATACTCCCAACGGGATGAGAAATGAGTCCACAGAGACACAGGCGGAGTCAGGCGAGAATTTGGACTTGCGACAGTACTTGGACCCATCGCAGCAAGGTATTCTTACAGATACAGAGAAGATTATGCGCGAGTTGCAAGTCGTATCGACAGAATTGGCCAGCTCGATATCCAGAGAGCTTTCATTGGAGAGCAAGCTGAAGTCAGAGGAAAAATTGAGTCCATCGATTCTTTATGAGACGAATGCAGGCTCCAAGATCGCAGATTTGGTGAAGCAACTCAACGGTGAGCGAAACAAGAGATACGCAGTTGAGCAAACGCTTCTCAAGGTTGCAAACGGCACCAGCTTTGAATCTGAGGTCACCAGATTGAACTACGAAAACAGTGAGTTGCGAAAACAGGTGGTGGACCTGGAGGAAGGCCAGAAGTCCAGCAGCAAGAAGTTGCAGATGCTACTTGAAGAGAAAGAGAGTCTCAGTACGAAACTGGATGACATGACTGAGCAGTTCAAGAATTTGACAAACAACGTTATTCCAGGCCTCAAAAATCGCATAGAGATCCTGTCAAGCAGCAATGCACCCAAGGAATCGCTGGAAGAGCAAGTGTCATCACTTAAATTGCAGAATGAGAACCTCAAGCAGAAGCAGGTGACCCAGGATGACGATAATACAACCATCAAGAAGCAGCGTGACTCACTTAGAGAGGCCATCAAGAGCCTAAGAGTCCAGAATGAGGTCAACTTGAGGTTGCATACCGAAAAAGTCAAGACTTTGGAGCAGCGTTTAGGCACTCTTTCAACCTTGAATGCTGAATTATCCAAGAAGATGATGGCTTCCGGATTAGTCAGCCGAGGCGATCTTAGTGTGATGAGTTCTCCAAATGTCAGAAATAATACTTCATTCAACCAGAAGGCATGAGATGTGAAGAAGAAGAAGGAGATTGTGGGTAAGGATTTGGATTGGTACCAATGAGGGATGCCGGTTTTTGCTTTTACTTGTTTTTGTCATATTATACCTTAGCATAGCATACACAAGCTTTTTGTAATACATTATTTAATTGCCAATACACATAATAATGAGTTGAATGGTGATGGTGAGTGAAGAGTGAAGAGTGAAGAGTGAAGAGTGAAGAGTGAAGAGTAAAGAAGTAAGGAAGTAAAGAAGTAAAGAAGTAAAGAAGTAAAGAAGTAAAGAAGTAAAGAAGTAAAGAAATAAAGAAGTAAAGAAGTAAAGAAGTAAAGAGTGAAGAGTGAAGAGTGAAGAGTAAAGAGTGAAGAGTAAAGAAGTGAGAAAGTAAGGAAGTAAAGAAGTAAAGAAGTAAAGAAATAAAGAAATAAAGAAGTAGTCAAGTAAAGAAATAAAGAAATAAAGAAATAAAGAAGTAGTCAAGTAATCATTTTAATGCTTCTATCTGTTCTATGATATAGTGATCGAGCCAATTCTGCACGGCTACAACAACTCGCTGAAAAAAGAAGAAAGAAAAAATAAAAAATATCGGAGCGAAAAATATCCATCGCACTGATATCAGAGCTTTTTCATGTAATCACTCAGCCAGACACATGTCAACAGCATACAGGCAAAAAATACACATAATTAACCATTTGTTCACCGTTTTCTTCTTCCGGCATGTCTGATTTGATTAATCGCAAGCGTTCCTTTGAAGAAGCCGACTCTGACTATGAGCCATCTGGTCTAGATGCTCACGGAGAGAAAAGACCACAGGAAAATGATTATGAGACAAACAAGCGCCGCAGAGTAAGGCATCATAGCAACTTACCGCCGGAAATCGAAACCTTGAAAGAGATATGTGGTGGAATTTCGAGACTCGGCGAGCACAAGTCTCTTTTATCGTCGGATCTTGTCTTTTTAAGCAGGGATATTGCCAATTGGATAGGAGAAGGTGATTTCAAGCAGAACTTCCTCAGCTTTATATATGCAAACGTGGTTGAGCAGCCTGAGAGAATGCAGATCGTGTCCCTATTGGTGCGTTGCTGCAATGTTAGAAATGCTGATATAGGAGAGGCGGTCGTCAGTCACTTTTCTGGAAAGATTGAAGAAACGTTGACCAAAATTCAAAATGGACAGTTGACAGCGGCAAGACACAATGGTGATGACAATGAACCCGGAGAGGTGACGAGATTGAAGCTTGAATCGCGTTTCTTGGCACTGTTGGCACCAATTTTGACGAGCATCGATCCTGTTCTCGAATTGTTCCATAAACTTATCTCCACATCCATTTCTCTTCAGGAGCAAAAGACTTCCTATTCTGGACTGGCCGAAGAATTATACGTTTCGTTCATGCTCTCTGTTCCATATCTAGTATATGCAACCGATGGTGTGGAAGAGACCAAGCAGAAATGCTCGAAAGTGGTCGAGGAAGGCTCAAAGTTCGAAATTAAGCATTCTACGTATCCAGAGAAGTTCGCCTTGTGCTTCCATTCGGAAGATAAGAACTTACTCCCGTACGAACCTACCCGGATTGCTTCATTGGTGGTAGACTCAGTCAAGGATCTAGATATCAGTGTTTTCGCTGATTATCATGCCGAAACCGAGGAGGCTTTGGAAAGAGTTCAAAATGACGATAAAGCGAAGAATAATGAAAGTAACGAGTCTGCAGACGGGGATGTGGAGATGAAGAAGGAGGATATAGTTGAGAAGAAGCACGAGATTCGCTCGTTTGAAGTTCCGTCTGCCGATGAATTCGCCAAAATCGAACTTTCTGGAACGGTCGACAGTCTCTGGAAGTATCCAAGGTTTTTCAACGAGGTTTTCACGCAAGGTGATTCTTCCTTTGCTACAATCCCACCTAAAAACTCATACGTGAGATTGCTCTTGCAGGATGTTATCCAGGACGAGGTGCAAAACATGGAATTCAACCGGATCACAGTCTCTCGGCATTTGATGGGAATTCTTGGATTCATTAACGACAAACTGTTCGCCAAGCTTAACTCGTCAGATGACAAGCTCACAATCGTGAACGACATGTTGAATGGTGTCGATCTCGTGGAAAACTTGGAGAGCAACCCGGAAATTCCGGATAATATGAAGGAGAAGATGTTGGCATCCGCCAAAAAGATACAAGTGGAATTTGAGGAAGGATACAAGTCAACATGGAAGATCGAGCAGGTTGTTACAGAGGCAGTTGCGGATTTGATGCTTCATGTTCCATCAACCACTCTTCCAGCGGTCTATTACCAGAATTTGCTTGCCGATACATGCGGAAGAGATTGGGCATTGATGAAGAAGAGTGAGGATTCGGCCGAGAAGGTTGCATTTGCAAAAACTGTGGCCTCAGCAATTGACTTCTTCTACAGAAATGGCAAGACACTTGATTACGATGCAAGAAGACGCTTTATATACTGGATGGCAGTCCAGTTGGGCAGCTTCAACTTCGAATGGAAGTGGACCGAATGGCTAGACGAGTTTTTGAAGTTGGGCGAGTCAACTTATCATCCAACTGTGTATATGCTCCACAATATTGTGGGCAAGGAGGTTCGTTTGAGTACTCCTTCGTTTATTAGGAGCACACTTCCAAAACAGCTGCATCAGTTCACGGATCTTTCTCTTTTGGACCAGGATCAGGTTTTGCAGTTTGACACGTTGTTGTTTGGAGATGCTCTAGCCAAACAGTGTAAGGAGGCCAATGCGGAATTACTGAAGTCTGATTTTGAGGATGCAAAGCCAAGTGATGAGGCTGCAAGTGGAAATGCAGAAACTTTCCACTTGCTCAACCAGTATCTATTTAACAACGAAGACCACATTTTCCACGAGATATGCCACAGTATCTACACAAACATGCAGGAGGGTGAGTCCTTGCAAAGCTTTAATGATCTCATTGCTGAACTCACGAGCCAGATTAAGGAGGCAGACGAGTCCGAGCAACCAAAATGTGGCATTGCGAGGTATATTGTAGTGCTTGTTACGCAGTCTGTGTGCGTTATTGGGTCAAGATCGCTTTCTGTGATAGACGGAGGAGCATTAGAGTTGTGTGGGGACAAAATACGCAAAGTGCTAGGACTTGAATTGAAGGATAAGGACACAGATGCCGAAGATATTGACAACGACCAATTTTCCGACGTTTCAGACACTCAACAGAGGCAGAAGTGGGTGATCGAGGCAGTTCTTCGTCTCTGGAACAGAGAGCCAAGAATTGGGTACTTGGTCTTGGAGAAAATGCGCAATAAGGAGTTGGTCACAAGCTCACAAATCGTGGAATCACTATTCACTGCCCATGGCACAAAGATTCCAGCTTTGACGGAATTATACGCGGATGAACTTTTGGACAGGCTTCTTCTTCAGAGAAACCTGGGTGAGGGTGAGGATGATGAAGCAGAGGAGGACCACAATGATCAGAAATGGACCTGCTTTGCCAAATCGTGCTTGAAGACTCTCAATACACTCATTTCTGATTATAAGGATGAGGCAGAAGAAAAAGGAACAATCGACATCAAATCAAGCGAAAAACTTGCATGCGAGGATGCTACGGTTACTAAGAAGAGTACAGATCTTCTCTGGGCTATCGATGGGCTCCTTCAACTAGTCGAGAGCAAGTTGAAGAAAGACGAAAGTAGAAAAGAGAAGCTGGAAATTTTCAAAGATGCATTGTCTGAAGTCGAGGATACAGATATCCAGGAGCAGGTGAGAAAGCTTCTTGCAGAGTTTGACGAGTACTGATTTGTAGGAATTGTACAATTATAGCCACGTTTAATAGTTGATTGATGTCTTAGTAGATGTTTCAGCATTGTATGAGCACCGTGCAGGCCATGTTATTCAGTGCAAGGATGTAGACGCCGAATCGAAATCCGAGGATGAGAAAAATGCTAGGAAAGATGATCAGCAATGCAAAAAAAATTAGAGTGAAAAAAAATAAAAAAATAAAAAAATAAATAAAAAAAAAAATAAAATTTGGTAGGTCTCTTTCTCGGAAGTACATGGAAGAAAATATGAAATGGATAGACAGTAGTGTGTAACGAAATACCGAATATAAGGAAAGAAAGCACCAAAAATACAATAAGGAGAGAGAATTCAACAAACAAGTGAATCCCACTCGGAAAAGCCTTCTATTTTTAGGTGCGGTCAAAAGACAGACCTGCAATTGGAAAGATTGTTCTAAATTATTCAGCAAGTAGATCAATGGAGATGAAAATTCGGGAAGAAGAGTCCAATAGAAAAAAAAAAAAATGCACAACAGCACAACCATAAGTTATTCCATTGTATTGGTGCATGTCAATTGTGTTTGCTTTAAGCATCTAGATTGTTTTAAGCAGGCGCGTACTGGCCACTGAATTCGCGATGCGTGTTTTGGCTTACGTACGTGGGCTTGAAGTGGGAGAAGGAAAAAGCGAAGAAAAATATTTGGGCATACCGGTTTAAGCACGTAAGCAAGCATATTAAAGCTTACCGATTTAAGCCAGCACGTTTAAGCCAGCACATTTAAGCCAGCACATTTAAGCCAGCACATTTAAGCAGGCACATTTAAGCATACAGTTTCAGTATATTATTTCAGCACGCAAATTCCAGAATGCAATATTTGAGACTTGTTTTGGAGGAACTCGAAAGTGGAAACAGGGTGGTGACTAGTGCCTTTGGCCAAACCATGTGGCATAGATAAAACAAAAGACACATGTAGCAAGGTATTACAGGATTAAGCGCCGGTGAAGTAATTAATTCTGTTTATTTATTCCAAACGTAAATAATATTTTTTGCGAAATTCGGCATACACGGGGAAGATTAAGCGCCCTGGCAATAAAGAGATAAAGCGAAATGGGAATAGAAACAGGATGTTAACACCGAATAAAAGGACGAATTAGCAGCCGGAAACGGTTTTATTTCTGCCTCAAGGCAGTACCATAGACGAATACATCCAACCACAATTGTTAAGTGCGAGTAATAGGTAATACACGATTGTACTATTTTTAAAGCAAAAGATTTTTGTTCTACTTGATTTTTTTTAATTTTTTTTTTTTAAATTTAATTTTTTCTGTTGTTCGGATATAGTATCTGATCCAGCTTGGATTTTCGCTTCCTGGTTGTTATCACTTTTAAGTTATCGTAAGGGTTTGCTTTGATTAAACTCTTGTGGTAGCCAACTGAGCAGCTTTAGTTGGAACATTACTGCTGGAAAGCAAAAGGGATACAAATTTTCTTTCGTTGAAGCGATATCAGCACGGAGAATACGAATAACAGTGTTCAATTAGTGGATACTTGAGTTTCATTTCTCTGAGTTGGTTGACAGTTTTTTTTTTTTTACAAATACATCCAGTCTTATTTATCAGTTGGACACAGCGGCATTTAGTGGATATCAGATTCGCTTAAGGTAAGTTTATATGGAGGATGTATCGATCTAGTGAAGAGAGCAGAAAATTAGAAAGTTATTTTAGCGCGAGTAATTTTCAAGAGGAGGAGGAATGAGGGGATAAGGGCATGAGAAGAAGAGAAGATAGAGGATAGAGGATAGAGGATATGGCTTATTGGATTGAGGATTGAGGATCGTAGGGCAAGGGATCAGAAATATCTTTATTAATTTGTTGCTTTTCTTTGGATGCCTGGAATTGTGATTTGTTTGTTTCGAGACAAGTTTTCTGCGCCTCAGCGAAGGAGATAAAAATTCAAAAGGAGTTGGAGCTGAGATAGAGGAGGAAAATTTTTTCCTGTATCTGAGATAATCTCCTTTTTTATTTCTTATTGTGTTTGTTGTTATAGGAGAGGTTTCAGCGCGTCGTGTTTAATTTTTTAATTTTTATTTTTCTGCCCTGCACATATTCTCTGCATGAGGTGCCAAATATTTATTTCTGATCTGGCACGATTGGCTTGAGCTTTTGTTTCTTTCCCGTTGCCTTTTCCTTTTCATTTCCCTTTCACTTTCACTTTTTTTATCCTTTATCCTTTATCCTTTATTCTTCTTTCTCCATTCCTCATTCCTCATTCTCCGGAGCTTGATTTGCAATCCAAGTCTCGCATTTGGTGGATCGATAGGACACAAAGCAGTTGAATACTAACACCGAAGAAGATGTCGTACAACGAGAATTATGACGGAAACAACGGCCAGCGAGGATACTACGGAGAGAACGGAGCTGGGCAGGCGGATCCTGGGATGAGCCGGGGGGAGTATTACGAACAGGTTCCCCAAGGTGGACAGGGTGCACAAGGTGGACAGATTCCACAGGATGCAAATGGGTACTACGAACAAGGGTACCAGGATGGCGGATACTATGACCAGCAGGGCCAGGCGATGGGCGATCAGGGCCAGCAGGGCCAGCAAAGCCAGCCAATGAACGGTCAGCCGAGCCAGCAGATGGGCAACCAGATGAACAGCCAAATGGGCAACCAACAAGGATACTACGAGCCCGGCCACGGAGACGAGGCGTACTCGGACTTCAGCTACGGCCAGGCCGGGGGCACGGCATCAGGCACACAGTACGACGAGTACGGAGGAGGGGCACAGTACACGCCGTCGCAGATGAGCTACGGCGGGGGAAGGTCGTCGGGGGCATCGACCCCTGCTTACGGGGCAGCCCCGTACGACCAGGGCATGGTGGTGCTCCCCACAGACCCGTATCCAGCGTGGACGGCGGACAATCAGGCACCTGTGACTGTGGAACAGATAGAAGATATCTTCATCGACTTGAGCAACAAGTTTGGGTTCCAGCGGGACTCGATGAGAAACGTCTTTGACTACTTCATGACGTTGTTGGACTCGCGGTCGTCGCGGATGTCGCCATCGCAGGCATTGCTCTCGTTGCACGCGGACTACGTGGGCGGCGACAGGGCCAACTACAAGCGGTGGTACTTTGCAGCCCAGATGGACATTGACGACGAGATCGGGTTCCGCAACTTGGAGGTGGGCAAAATGAGCAGGAAGGCCCGGAAGGCAAAGCGGAAGTCGAAGAAGGCCCGCAAGGCCGTTGAGGAGAACGGGGGCGACACCAGCAAGACGCTGAGCGAGTTGGAGGGCGACGACTCGTTGCAGGCGGCTGACTACCGGTGGAAAGCCAAGATGAACGGGCTCACACCCTTTGAAAGAGTCCGGCAGATCGCTCTCTGGCTGCTGATATGGGGCGAGTCGAACCAGGTGCGGTTCACGCCGGAGCTCTTGTGCTTCGTGTACAAGTGTGCCCTGGACTACTTGTACTCGGACGCCTGCAAGAACCGGACGGACCCTGTGGCAGAGGGTGACTATCTGAACCGCGTGGTGACCCCCGTGTACCAGTTCCTGCGGGACCAGGTGTACCAGGTGGTGGACGGGCGGTTCGTCAAGCGCGAGCACGACCACAACCACGTGATCGGCTACGACGACGTCAACCAGCTCTTCTGGTACCCGGAGGGCATCGCCCGGATGGCCGTGGATGACGGCACGCGGATCATCGACTTCCCACCCGAGGAGCGGTTCTTCCACCTCGGCGACGTCGACTGGGACAAGGCCTTCTTCAAGACCTACAAGGAGGTCCGGACCTGGCTCCACGTGGTGACCAACTTCAACCGTGTGTGGATCATCCACATCTCCATGTTCTGGATCTACGTTGCGTACAATTCACCAACTCTCTACACCCACAACTACGTCCAGGTGTTGAACAACCAGCCGCTTGCATCCTCCCGGTGGGCCTCAGCCGCCCTCGGTGGCACTGTGGCAGTCATCATCAACATCTTCGCCACGATCTTTGAGTGGTTCTTCGTGCCCCGGGCATGGGCCGGCCGCCAGCACCTTGCCCGCCGTATGATGTTCCTCGTGCTGCTCTTAGCAATCAACTTGGCCCCCGTGGTGTTCGTGTTTGCGTGGGCCGGCCTCCAGACGTACTCCAAGTCCGCCTACGCCGTCTCCATCGTCGCGTTCTTCATCGCAGTCGCCACGATCTGCTACTTGGCCCTCATGCCTTTGGGCGGGCTCTTCACGTCGTACATGAAGAGTTCGTCGCGTCGCTACGTCGCCCAGCAGACCTTCACGGCCTCGTTCTATAAGCTCCACGGCCTCGACATGTACTTGTCGTGGCTCTTATGGTTCTGCGTGTTCATCGCCAAGTTCTCCGAGTCCTACTTCTTCCTCGTGCTTTCCATCAAGGACCCGATTCGCGACCTCAGCATCAGCGTCATGCGGTGCAGGGGTGAGTCCTGGTTCGGCGACGTCTTGTGCCGCCAGCAGGCCCGGATCACCTTGGGCCTCATGATCGCAACCGACTTCATCTTGTTCTTCCTCGATACCTACATGTGGTACATCTTGGTCAACTGCGTGTTCTCCGTCGGCCGCTCCTTCTACTTGGGTATCTCCATCTTGACGCCCTGGAGGAACATCTTCACCCGGCTGCCTAAGCGGATCTACTCCAAGATCCTCGCCACAACCGACATGGAGATCAAGTACAAGCCAAAGGTGCTCATCTCCCAGGTCTGGAACGCAATCATCATCTCCATGTACAGGGAGCACTTGCTTGCCATCGACCACGTCCAGAAGTTGTTGTACCACCAGGTGCCATCCGAGGTCGAGGGAAAGAGGACTCTTCGGGCCCCCACCTTCTTCATTTCCCAGGACGACAACAACTTCGAGACCGAGTTCTTCCCCAAGAACTCCGAGGCTGAGCGCCGGATATCCTTCTTTGCCCAGTCCTTGGCAACCCCGATCCCAGAGCCTTTGCCAGTCGACAACATGCCAACTTTCACCGTCTTCACGCCTCACTACTCTGAGAAGATCTTGCTCTCTTTGCGTGAGATCATCCGCGAGGACGACCAGTTCTCCAGGGTCACCTTGTTGGAGTACTTGAAGCAGTTGCACCCCATCGAGTGGGACTGCTTTGTCAAGGACACCAAGATCTTGGCCGAAGAGACTGCTGCCTACGAGAACAATGGCGAGGACAAAGACGACGAGGTCAAGCAGGAGATCGACGACTTGCCATTCTATTGCATCGGCTTCAAGTCCTCTGCTCCTGAATACACTTTGAGAACTCGTATCTGGGCCTCTCTCAGGTCCCAGACCTTGTACAGGACCGTTTCCGGATTCATGAACTACGCTAGGGCCATCAAGTTGTTGTACCGTGTCGAGAACCCGGAGATTGTGCAGATGTTCGGCGGAAACGCAGAGGGTCTAGAGCGTGAGCTCGAGCGTATGGCCAGAAGAAAGTTCAAGTTTGTCGTTTCCATGCAGCGGTTGACCAAGTTCAAGCCTGCCGAGTTGGAGAATGCCGAATTCTTGCTCAGGGCCTACCCAGACTTGCAGATTGCCTACTTGGACGAGGAACCACCACTCCACGAGGGTGAGGAGCCTCGAATCTACTCGGCTCTCATCGATGGCCACTGTGAGATCCTGGAAAATGGAAGAAGAAGACCAAAGTTCAGAATCCAGCTTTCCGGCAACCCGATCTTGGGAGACGGAAAGTCCGACAACCAGAACCACGCACTTATCTTCACCAGAGGTGAGTACTTGGAGTTGATCGACGCCAACCAGGACAACTACTTGGAGGAATGCTTGAAGATCCGGTCTGTTTTGGCCGAGTTCGAGGAGATGAACGTGGAACACGTCAACCCTTACGCTCCAACTTTGAACAAGGAGCCCGGCAAGGTCACCCACCCGGTTGCCATTGTCGGTGCAAGGGAGTACATCTTCTCCGAGAACTCCGGTGTCTTGGGAGACGTTGCTGCCGGAAAAGAGCAGACCTTCGGTACCTTGTTTGCCCGTACTCTTGCCCAGATCGGCGGTAAGTTGCATTACGGTCACCCCGATTTCCTAAATGCCATCTGGATGACCACCAGAGGAGGTATCTCCAAAGCCCAGAAGGGTCTCCACTTGAACGAGGATATCTACGCCGGTATGAAGGCCATGATCCGTGGTGGACGAATCAAGCACTGCGAGTACTTCCAGTGCGGTAAAGGTAGAGATCTTGGTTTCGGCTCCATCTTGAACTTCACCACCAAGATCGGTGCCGGTATGGGTGAGCAGATTCTTTCCCGTGAATACTATTACATGGGAACGCAGCTCCCATTGGACCGCTTCCTCACCTTCTACTACGCGCATCTCGGTTTCCATATCAACAACTTGTTCATCCAGCTCTCGCTTCAGATGTTCATGCTCACCTTGGTCAACTTGAATGGTCTTGCACACGAGTCCATCATCTGCATCTACGACAAGAACAAGCCCATCACCGATATCTTGTATCCGTTGGGCTGCTACAACTTGTCGCCGGCCATCGACTGGATCAGACGTTACACCTTGTCCATATTCATCGTCTTCTTCATCTCCTTCGTGCCCTTGTTGGTCCAGGAGTTGATCGAGAGGGGAATCTGGAGAATGTGCTACCGTGTGGGCCGCGACTTCATCTCTCTGTCACCTCTATTCGAGGTCTTCACAGCCCAGATCTACTCTTCTTCGCTTATTAACAACGTCTGCGTCGGTGGTGCCCGTTATATTGCCACCGGTAGAGGTTTCGCCACTTCCAGAATCCCATTCTCTGTCTTGTACTCTCGTTTCGCAGACTCTACCATCTACATGGGTGCCAGACTCTTGATCATGCTTCTATTTTCAACCGTCGCTCACTGGCAGCCGGCTTTGCTCTGGTTCTGGGCCATTATCGTTGCCTTCTTGTTCTCTCCATTCGTCTTCAACCCTCACCAGTTCGCCTGGGATGATTACTTCATCGACTACAGAGATTTCATCCGCTGGCTGTCTCGTGGTAACACCAAGTGGCACAGGAATTCGTGGATCGGCTTCGTCCGGCTCACCAGGTCCAGAATCACCGGTTTGAAGCGCAAGACCATCGGAGACTCTTCCGAAAAGGGTGCTGGTGACTTCACCAAGCCTCACCGGTCTAACTTGTTGTTCTCGGACACCATTCCGTGTGCACTCTACACGGCTGGTCTTTTCGTCTGCTTCACATTCATGAATTCTCAGAATGAGGTCAACAAGAGCTCCAAAGTCAACTCCTGTCTCAGAGTCGTCATCTGTGCCTTGGCTCCAATTGTCATCGACATGGGTGTTCTTGGAGGCTGCTTGGGCATTTCATGTTGTGCAGGCCCACTTTTGGGTGTCTGCTGCAAGAAAACAGGTGCCGTTATGGCCGGCATTGCCCACGGTATCGCCGTTGTCGTCAATCTCATCTTCTACATCGTCATGTGGTGCTTGGAGGGCTTCAGTTTCGTCAGAATGTTGATCGGACTCGCCACCATGATCTACATCCAGAGATTGGTGTTCAAGATCATCACCTTGTGTTTCCTCACCCGGGAGTTCAAGAATGATCGCTCGAACATCGCTTTCTGGACCGGTAAATGGTACGGTTCCGGACTTGGAATTGCCGCATGGACTCAACCTACAAGAGAGTTCTTTGCCAAGGTGATCGAGATGTCGCAGTTTGCAGGAGACTTTGTCTTGGGACACGTGATCCTCTTCCTTCAGTTCCCAATCTTGCTTCTTCCTTACATTGACAAGTGGCACTCCTTGATGTTGTTCTGGTTGAAGCCTAACAAGCAGATCAGACCTCCGATCTACTCGCTCAAGCAGGCCAGGTTGAGAAAGAGAATGATCAGAAAATACTCTGCCTTGTACTTCTTCGTGCTTATCGTCTTTGTTGTGTTGATTGCCGCCCCTGCTGTTGTCGGTGCTATGGACTTGGTCAACTTTGATGACATCTCCTTGCCTTCATTTGCCGAGGGTCTTTTCCAGCCAAGACACCAGAGTAATAACGATACTGGTTTCGGTTCTGGCACTTACAAGCCTCACTGGACCACCACTACATCCTTGAAGACATTCTCCACCAAGGCTTGAATGGCTTAGCGGGGATGCTTTGCTTACTTTCCCAAAAGGAGTAAATAGGTGTGCTCTCAGCCCATTTCTTTCTCCGCTTTGCATCATCTCGTCATTATACTGTACCATCAGGACTTTTTTTTACTTTGGTGGTGCTTGTTTGGTGTCTGTGTTATATTATATATTTTCTTGTCTTTCTTACTATCTCAGCTTAATGCTGATTTTTGTTTGTTTTTCTCATCATTTCCTTGTTTTGAATTTATACTTGTTATTGAGTTTGATGTAGTGTTAATGTAGGTAGAATACATTTTGGCTTATTTGATTAGCTTCAGTTATTCCTCCCACATAACTTTGGTATTTAGCTTCAGTTACTTTCCTACTTCAGTTACTCTCCTACTTCAGTTACTCTCCTACCTCAATTACTTTCATTCTTCAATTACTCAATTACTTTTCCGCCTCAATTACTCTTTCTACTTCTCTCCTACTTCAATGACTTTCCTTCTTCAATTACTTTCCTACTTCCAGTCCTTAACTTACTTGATCCTCAATTACTCAATATACAAACATACACATTACTAATCCTAATGGTGGAACAACCTGATTGGATTCTCGACAAAAACAATACCGCGAGCATTGGCAGCATCAATCACCGCCTTGTCGTTAATGGATCCACATGGTGCAGCGATGTACTTGACACCGGAACGAGCAGCCCTGAAAACATTGTCCGAGAATGGGAAAAATGCATCTGACGAAAGTGCAACATCCGTAAGTTTCGAAAGCCACTCCTTTCTCTCCTCGGCAGACAAAAGCTTTGGAATTTCGGCAAACTTCGACTCGTAATCGCTCTTTTCAGGCTCCTCGGTTGGAATCTGTCCAGTCACAAACAAGTCAATTGCATTGGCCTTTTCAGGTCTCTTAACTCCGTGCGCCCACTTCATGGAAAGCACTCTTGGGTGCTGCCTGAACCAAAGATTGTTGCACTTGTCTCCTGCCAATCTCGTACAGTGAATACGTGATTGCTGGCCGGCTCCAAGACCAACAACCATACCGTTTTTAGCGTAGCACACTGAGTTCGACTGCGTGTACTTCAAGGCAATTGTAGCAACGGTTAAATCAATGATGGACTGGTCGGTGAGCTTGGTGTTTTGAGAAACAATCTCTTTGAACGACGACGAGTTGATGATGGCATCATTGTGCTTCTGCTCCAAGCACACTCCGTACACCTGCCTGGTCTCCTTGGAAGGTGGATTGTAGTTTGGATCAATCTGCAAAATGCAGTACTTACCTCTCTTCTTCTTTTTCAAGATCGCCAAAGCTTCAGGCTCGTAGCCTGGAGCAATAACACCGTCTGAAACCTCCTTAGAGATGATGGTGGCAGTAGGGACATCGACAATGTTCGAAAGAGCAATGAAATCACCGAATGACGACATTCTGTCGGCACCCCTGGCCCTGGCGTAAGCATTTGCCAAAGGTGAGAGGTTCTTGATGTGATCAACAAAGAAAACCTTCTTCTCGGTCTCGGTCAATGGGATGCCAACTGCAGCACCAGCTGGTGAAACGTGCTTGAAGGATGCAGCAGCAGGAAGATTCAAAGATGCAGAAAGCTCCTTGACCAAAGGCCACGAGTTAAGAGCATCAAGAAGGTTGATGTAGCCTGGAGCACCGTTCAAAACTGTGAATGGAAGCTTTCCGACCTTCATGAAGGCCTGGGCAGGCTTCTGGTGAGGATTCACACCATATCTGAGAGGGAGCTGGCAGGTTCCCTCTGCGTATTTCTTCCTGAAGAAGTCAGATATATCCGAATCGTACTGTGCAGTTCTCTCGAAGGCTTTTAGTGCAAACTTCTTTCTGAGAGGCTCCGAAATCTCGTTGTACTGCTGGAGATCCTCGAGGAATGCCGGATAGTCGTTTGGATCCGAAACAATCGTCACTCTCGCATGATTCTTGGCTGCTGCACGGAGCAAGGTGACTCCTCCAATATCAATCTGCTCAACTGCCTCCGCAATTGTCACATTTATCTTGGCAACTGTTTCCTCAAATGGGTACAAGTTGCAAACGACGAAGTCCACCTTTTCAATGTGGTACTGGGCCAGCTCCTTGTTGTCAGACTCCGTGTCTCTTGCCAAAATACCTCCATGAACTGCAGGATGCAAAGTTTTAACCCGGCCACCAAGCATCTCTGGGGCATGGGTAATGGTTGAAACATCTTCCACCGGGAAACCTGACTCCCTCAAAAGACGGGCTGTGCCTCCGGAAGCTAGCAATCTCACCTTGTGGGCAATGAGGCCCTTGGCAAGGTCAAGTAGTCCGGTTTTATCGTAGACAGACAAAATTGCTGTCTTCTCGTAAGCTTTCGTTTCTGCCATAATGTTTGCAGTTTTATTCAGTTCAATCGACAATTAAGCTTTATCGCAGAGATCAAGAAAATGCCTGATGCAGGAGAAGTGTCGAACAAGAACTGATCAATATTGCTCGGTTTGTTCTGATGCCCCTAAGGTATGCGAGAATAATTTGGAAGCCGATGTCTTGTACTTAATTTAATTTTTTTATTTTAATTATCGTGAATTATTTTTCTCGCTCCCTTTTTAATAGGGCGAGCGGTAATGAGTAAGCAGTAATTTTTTTTTAATTAATTAACCGGTATTAGCTTTCAGAACTACATTATACTTTTTGATTCTTTTTTTCTCTTGTCCATGTTTCTAACTCTGTAGCGCCTAAAGTGGGTAAGTGGACTTTTTTTTCAAGCGGAGAAAGTCTGATCGATTGATTCATGACAAAAGCTGATAACAGATAATCGCTGATCAATGTATGTATATTAAAACAGGGAAAAAATCCTGGTCCTAGTATTAATTCCAAAATATATATACTATGTATGTAGTCAGATCATGCTACAGATCCATTTGAAAATTAGCACCAAACAACTTCATCCCAATCCCAAATTCTTGTTTTATTTGTTTTCCAGTGACTTAGTCTTGTGCATGGAGTCAGATTTGTCTTCTCTGTTTCAAACTTAACGGGGCAAAGAATGAGAGGGGCTGCTTTTTACACAATAGCCATTACTGAAAACTGACTTTGCCGAACAATCGAGGGACGTCAGGGTGAAGAAGTCAGCGGTGAAAAAAAAAAAAAAAAAAAAAATTTCAGCGCACAAAGTTTTTTCACTCACTAAAGAAGTAAGCAAGCGAGCAGCCATATGAGTTCGAAATGAACAGTTACGTAGGTAAGGTTGTTCATGTATATCTTCCCGAAGATTCATCTATTAACAGTTACAATGTTGTTATTGTGGGTTCTTCATTGAAAATCAGGATGCTTCTAGAAAAAGACATTCACTTACAAAATGTAAAGCACCTAAAATTACAACTTACAGGCAGTACACATTTCTTAATCATCAAGCCCCAAACGGCCAAATTACAGCATAAAATTAACTATAAACCCAGCAGATATAGCATTCAATAGAATGAATGCAAAGAACTGACGTCAAAAAATTGAAGCAATAAAGCAGTCACATGTTGAACGAACGGCCAATAAAGGGACCGCAGGCAAACATCACTAACTTGCTTAATGTCTGTATCTCCACAAAGAAAGAGTGTTGTGAACCTTCCAGTTGTGGTATTGACCCTTTCTGGTCTTGTTGTACAAATGGCCCTTCTTGATACCTCTGTACTTCTTTCCAGCGGAAGTGAGACCCCTCTGTTCTCTGTGCTTGTGAACAGGGTTGCAGATCCAGTTGTATCTTGGGTCTCTTCTGATAGCCTTGTGGAATGGATCAACACAAATAACCTCAAAGTACTTGTATGAAGAATCCTGGTTAACCCAGTATGAGTTAAGAACTCTCAAGTTACTCACTCTCCTTCCAACTCTCTCCTCGGCAGTAGCTCTCATTGGCTTCTGGTACTTCAACTCATTAATACCCTGAGTTGTTGGCTTACCGTAGTTAACACCCTTTCTGACAGGTCTCTTTCTGTTACCTCTTCTGATTCTGACTCTGTAGACAACGAATCCCTGCTTGGCCTTGTATCCCAACTTTCTGGCGGTTTCTGGTCTGGTTGGTCTCGAAGCTCTGTGAATAACATTCTTTTGTCTGTATTCCCAGCATCTGACTCTTGACAAGAATCTCATAACATCAGACTGCTTCTTTCTGTGCAATTCTTCAACGTATTTGTAGGCACCCATTTTCGGTTATTAGTTTTCGCAACACTCGTTAATTTGTGGTTGGTTCAAGTCCTCAAGTTTAAGACCTGATTAATTAGTTGGTGCTCAAGTATGTTAAAAATTATTCCTTTCTCCCATCGCGATGCTGACTGAAGATAGAAAAAATTTTGTGCACAAAAAAAATCCAAAACGAAAAACCCTATACCAAAATATCAGGGTTAGATATTTTTGGATGAATCACGTGATTAAGCGCTTACATTTAAGTTCATTCCACATTTTTCATGTTCTCTACTTTCTACACACTTTCCATTAATGTTTTGATTGCACTGAGGTAATGATACGGAAGGTGCCGATTACATCAGCATGCAAATAGAAATTGCAGAGAGGCTCTCGCATAGTAGCTATTAGAAGATTGATTATTGGCGGTTGACTAATTAGCTAGTTTCATCTTCAAGTTTTTCACATGTTTGTAATATGTGCATACTGTATTTGAGTTAAATCTTCTATGCCCCATCAACCTAGTCGATCATAAACGTAGATATATCACTGGTTCCCTTGTTTACGCCAAATTTAGACTGTCTAAAGAATCTGGGATCTTTAACGTTCGCAGACACCTGTACACCAAGCCGGACACAAAGAACAGAATATTAGTGTTTTAGCGCTGTTAGATAAAAACAATGGGATATTTTGTATTACTTGTCATACTCACGTCAGATTTCAACTGATTAAATAGATACATCTCCGCTAACATATTTATGCCCATGATTTCGCACAAAATTCCATTTCATGATAGCAATAGATACATTCTTTCTGAATTACTTGATTAATAATTCAAAGCAACAAGAAGAATGCATCTCAAGTTGTAAGTAACAGGACTTACTATGACGAATTTTCTGTACCACGCCATTTATTGGCCGAAGTTTAACGATTTAGCAATACTAACAGAAATTAACGATGCATTTTAACGGGACGGCTGATTTTCTACTTTGTTAAGTGTATTTTAGAATCTAATTGTGGACTAGGTGGATAACTTAGGGGAAAAAAATCTTTATTTTTCAGATTTTCATTCTTGATCTTATATTATGATGACACTCAGAGGATAACGGAAGTTTAAAGAAATAGCAAAAAGTTTAGCAACACATTGATGGTTTCAAGTTGAAGAAATAAGTAACTTTGTGGGGAGATTAGGGATTGAATTATGATTTGATAAGCGTTTGAATTTAATGCAAAGGGATTGGATAGACAAAATTCACTAAATTTATTGTGGAAATAAGCGACAGGCTCAACCAACCTGTGCTGATACAAATTTATTGATCTGAAGCATAATATTAGTGCGGGAAAACCGCTTTTTGAGCACGAAATTGAGAGAACTAAAGTTTAAAATGTTGGAATGCACTAATACTCAAATTACCGAGAATAGAAACCCTACTCAATATTGCTTGCCGATGATTGGTCGAAGATGCGGAAACAAATCCAAACTCATGTAGAACAGCGTGAGTTCATTCATTCAGGAAATTGGATGATGCTATTGAAATGAATTAATGAATACCAATTGTGCTTTTACTAATGTGAAATCTCACATGATTCCGCACAGGGAAACTGCAAATTGTCACGGGAGCTAGGAAAACATGAAAGAAAAAAAATTGGGGTAAAAAATGCTATGCGTTCATTTTTCAGGAATGGTCAGACTTCTGCATTCGAAGATGTAACTGATGAATCATTTAATCAAATTATGACGTCCAGTTTGTTTTCACTTTGATGCTTCGTCTAATTTAGCCATCTTAGAGAATTGATAATTTCGGCATCGCTAATTTGCTTAATGCGGGGAATAGCATAATTTAAGGTTTGGCTTTATTTCACTTCGCATGCGTTTGTTTTCCGAAGTTTGACCCGGGCGAGTTTTCATTATTACGGTTCCTATTACGAAAGAATAAGTTTTTTTGCTATCTTTCGCATTCTTGTTATCGCTGAAACGCACTATTTGAAATTATTTATTTTTTGTTCGCTATGGAAAAGGAAAAATAAATAAAATAAAAAAACGCAAGTGATGTGATGAAGATTACTTCGGGATTTACGCATGCCGTTTCTCCAGATTAAATTCAGCCCCACTATCAGGCAAGCTTTCGGCCCAGCTCAAACTTTGGTCACCCGCGCTTTTTTTTTTTGAACCTCTCTCTATCAGATCAATAATTGATATATCTCTCTCACTGCAGCAACTTCCCCATTTCTGCATATTAGCTTTATGCCCCCTTGTCCTGTCTTCTGATTTGCTGTTTCCCACTCGCTGTTCCCATCACTATTATGAACCGTCTTCCTTCATTTATTTTTTTTTCTACAATCCATTTTTTTCCTTGCTATCCCTAATTCTTTTCTTGTTTCCCACTCTATCCTTTTTCTTTTCCCTTTTGGTTTCTCCCTCTTTTACTTTCCCACATCCACAATCAGATCAAAGTCTAATCAGACCAGAACCTGATATTTTGCCTCTTATCTCGCTCCAGAAATAAGAAAAAAACAAGAAAACCAAACAAATCGTCTTCACCAAGCCGAAAAGAGCGTCACACGCACCATTTATCCCCTGCTAAATCAGTTGCATCCTTATACAGATCAGCAAGTAAATTAGCAAGAAGTAGAAGCAGATCAAGTTCTCAAGCAACCGCCGTTCCTTCTACAAGTACAATTGCAACTTCTCAAACAGCCCTTTCTAGCACTGAAACCGCTATAAAGGAAACTCACAAGCAAGAAAAGAATACAGAAAGTACCCCCCAAAGGTCAAGCTCTGTTCATTTTTCTGAAGACCAAACTCCTGTTTCCGAAACATCTACAGCCGTTGAATCTTCAAGTTTATCTAACGATCTTAACGATAGCCCATTAAAAGGTAAATCCAGCAAATCGTCTCAAGTATCTAAACTACCACTACTCGATCCATTTCCAACTGTTTCTGTACAAATTTCCAGTTCAGCAAAAATAGTCGAACCAACAAACCTAGAAAATTCAGATATGTCTACACCAGTCGAAAAGAGTATCAATACGGCAGCAAGTAAAGTCGAGAAGGCCACTTCTCCTTCGAAAACCGAAGCATTGAAAGATAAGGCCAAGAAGGCTTCCAGCTCCATAAAGGAGAATGCTTCGAAGGCTTCTGACACAATTAAAGAGAATGCATCAAAGGCTTCCGGCGCTATCAAGGAGAATGCTTCGAAAGCATCTAAAGAGGCCGATAACTTCTTTAAGAAGATTATATCTGCCGTTACAGGTGGACTTTCCTCCGTTGCTTCAACAACTGAATCAGTTGTTTTGAACTACCCAGTTGCCACATCCAATTTCACAGCAATCTTGTCTGCTGGTTTGACCACTCTTCTTTTCCAGAAAACTTGCCCTAAGTACACACCAAAGTGCCCAACCAAGCACTTGTACGGTGGAGTTTTCTCCATTGTCGCCTCTACTTTGGCCATCGTGGACTCGTTTGCTATCTACTACAATCATAAGAAGCAACTTACAAATTAGATAGGTTTCTTCTGATCTACCTTCTTTCTTTTGCTGTCCTTTTTTCGTCTCTATTTTTTGACATTTCCTTCTTTATTTTAGTTATTAACGACGTAGCAAATGAGGGGAAAGTATGAATAAGTACAGATATGAAATCTAATCTGTTGCAGTTGATACTTCCAGCTCCTAGCTTCGTTTCATGATTTCTTGCTACGTCCATTATTTTTTTATCTTCACTATACTCTTAGCAGTGCTTTCCGTCTATTTATTTATTTATTCACTCGTAACAACGCGATAATTGAGCGGGCATCCCAAAGATACAATGTAATACGATAAAATATTATAACATACGTACAGTCTACAGGTGGTGAGTCGAGTTCAATGGAATGAAGCTTAAAACTAATCTAAAAATATACTATACAATATCTATATCACCTTACTGCTCTTCTAAATCTTTCATCCTTCTCTGTAAAACTTCATCGATGTTAAGTTCTCCAGTTTCTTCCACAATGCTGTTTTTATTCTTATTTCTCGTGAACATCCCTGTAATTTTGCTTCTGCTTCTTGGCCTTCTGCTTCCAACAGTATCTCCTCCTCCATAAGAATCTTTTTGCTGCTTTCTAATCCTAACTATTTTACCTGAAGGAAGCATAACATCGTTATATCTCTCCGTTGCATGAACAGTAACAGCCTTAGGAGATTGTGGAAGTGGCTTTTGAGGATCAACCATCATGTCTCTTCTTTTGCGTGTGGCCTTCGAAGTGTGTGCAGAACCTTTACGCATAAATGAGCTGACTTCATGAGCAACACGACGAGATTTAGGCCATCTCTTTATGGTATTTTCTTCTAATTGATCTTGGTGAAGCCAGCACCAGCCTTGTTTAAGCGATCCATACGACAAGAGTTCTAGTTTTTGCCTCACATTTGGATCCTGTTCCAACTGCTGGAAAATATCCGTGTCTGTTGGATGCAACCATCCACGCAAGAAGTGGTATATTACATCCATAAAGAGACCAACAAATATGAGTGCCAATATACTGGCCCAAAACGTAGGGTCGCGACCAAAATGGTAGAGAAGACCATATCTCACATAAAAGATCTTTGGGAGACGATTAAGGTTAAGTCCAACAAGTAAAATAAGCCAGGTAAGCCATCCACCCACTGAAATAACCCAGGCTATAACGGGGACTTTAGAGATGTTGTGCGTCTCAATTAGACAGCATTTAGTGGACACCAAAAACACTATTGCGGTATATATGACATTTCCAAGTGGATATGTGGTGTTGTCCATAGTTGCATTGAAGCCATAGATGTACACCATGGTAAAGAACAACGTCACCGACTGCGATGCACTCAAAATTATCCACTGCAAGAAAACTTTTAAACTGAATGCTTGGCCTTCTCTACCAATGGCATACAACTCGGGAACCGCAATCAAAGTTGAAGAACGCAAATCCATGTCGAACATACCAACAAACATCACCGGCAAAGATGTGAACAACGTGTTGTACATGGATAAAGACCATGGCTCGTACAACGACGAACCAGTGTACAAGGTGTATCTCTGGTAAAGGAACTGCGTAAGATAAAACATGAGCTCTTTGTAAAACGTGCAAAGAACAAACTTCGACGTTCGCACATAGTTATACCTGCCATGGACAAAAAGAAGTTTTTGCAAAAATCTAAACCGTGCAATCGAGTAGTCAGAGACTCTTGCGGCCTGAAGGCCTTCTTTTCCCGTGATTCCAACACCAACATCAGCATTTTGGATCATGGCAATATCATTGGCACCATCACCAATGGCAAGAGTAACTTTACCTTTTTTCAAGTTTCGAACTCTGCCCACAAGTGAAGCCTTTTGGGAAGGGCTTGCCCTACAGCAAATGACTGAATCGGCCTTCACTCCTAGCGAAATGAACACAGACATAATCGTCATATCCTCGTCTATAGCCGATAGAGTGGGACCATCAATAACTACAACGCAGTGTGCAACATTACCCTCATCGAGCTCAATTTCGGCCGCATTCATAATCGTGCTCAACTCGGATATTGTGTTTTTCTCAATCGACAAAATTACCACTTTCGAGTAGTCCTTGATCAACTTGCACGAGTAACCGATGTTAATTGCAGTTTCTCTTTTATCGCCAGTCAACATCCACATCTTAAGTCCGGCCCGCCGGAGTTTCTCGATTGTCTCAGGAACACCCGCCTGCAATTTATCCTCAATTGCGGTACATCCCAAAAGGCTAAATCCACTCTCCTCAATTTCTCCACCAGTTTCCTCGACTTTCTTGGATCTATTCTTAACTGCCATCTTTGCAGCTCCATACTTGGCCTCCCAGGTATTAAATTCAGCCTGCGTAATTGGTTTGCACGCATAAAGCAAAGTTCTCAAACCGTCCGACGAGAACTCATCAACATGCTGAAGCGTTCTCTCAATCACAAACTCCTCATTCACCAACAACTTGTCCGATGGAATGTAACTGCTCTCTTTGAACTTTTGACGCTGTTGCAAATTCATCGAACGGCGAGATTGCTCCAGAACCTGCTGAACTTCTCTGTTTTCGTTCTCGTTGTCTGTTAGAGAAGAAATCGAAAGTTTAGGACCAGAGCTGGCAAATGGAGAAGGAGGAGAAAAACTCATGCTTGAAACTCTTGGCTTACTCATTCCAGACATTCTTCCCCCGTTGGCAGATGCTATATCCATAGATCGGTTGCTGAGAACCAAGTCTGCCTCCATCTGCTTTCTTTCGGTGATGCTTTTGGAAAGCTGCTCTTTTTTAGCCTCAGCGATATGTCTTGCCTGCAATCTTTTCATGATCACGTTATCTGCACCTTTACACAGAACGTAGATCCGGTTATTCGGGAATTTCACAATGACTGACATCCTCTTCCTTGAAGAACTGAAATCCACCACATCGAGAATCTTGTACTCCTCATAAGCAGGATCCTTGTCGAATCCATTCGGATACAACTTGAGTGTGACATTGTCTCTTTTCCTAGAGAAAAACACAAAGCCCATGTCACTTGCAGCCTGGACTAAGGCTAACTCGTCTGGTGATGATGCCTGATACTCAATAGCACCGTCTTCATCCTCTTCCTCCTCATTACCACTTTCAGATGAGCTCTGACCACCATTTTCTCCCACTTTCTTAGGAAGACACGTATGGCAAAGAGCCATCGAAAGCAGAAACATTTTTGCCTTTCTTGCATACAAGGTCTGTGGGTGTGTCTGAATATATCGGATCAGATCCACCGACGATTTTAGACTCGACGATGCACTCCCACGACTTTTCGTACTGGCAGTGCTCAACTTCCGAGATGGCACGACACCGGATTTCTTGATGTTGCCTCTGGTTAAAGATGCCATACTTGGTCGACCGGCAAATGTCACTGATCCTCTTCCAAGAACCTCTTCACTTGGGCGTGGAGAGGACGATCGGAGCTTTGAAAGTGCATTTGGAGGCCTGAACAACCCAGCATCACTTTTAGTGTCATCACCTTCTTCTCCACCGGCATTTTCTGCACTTTCGGTACTTTCAGCCTCCTTCTGAAGCCTTTCATTCACATCATGGTCCCAGGCAACACCACCAACAGACAACTTCCTAAAAAGCATCATGTTATCGGTCAAAGTGCCGGTCTTGTCGGAAAATATGTAGCTGACCTGCCCTAACTCTTCCAAAATGGTTGCTGTTCTGGCCTCAGCTGGAGTATTTGAATCGGGATCATACATGTCGATATCCCACTGCAAAAGAACCAGCTGCATGACCTTGATTATCTCCGTCGTCACATACAACGAAAGCGGAATTAAAGTATTCAGCATGATAATGTAGCCCATCAATGTGGCTGCAACACCAGCATCCTCCTGGTATATGTACCAGTTCTTCTTGTCGTAATCGTGGTACAACAATCTTTCGCCCATCATACTGAACGCCGAAAGACATATCACCACAAACACCATAAAAATAACAATATGGTTGATGGTCTTCTGCATTTTCGGAGCCTTAATACGAGGCCTCTTGATTGCATTCATACGAATCTTCGTCTCTTCACCTGTGAATATCACTATTCCCATGCAGCACTTTGTATTCCGGATAATTGAGCCTCTATAAATCACATTCTCTGGACCTAGCGGGAACTTCCTGCTCTCATGTGTAGTAGAATCGGCAAGGTTCAACGAACCTTCAAAATTGTACAAGTCAAGATTTGGATCTTCACTTCTCACCCTAGCCTGCAACCCATACAGACTTTTGACGTTGTTTGCCAGGTTGTGCAGCTCCGTGTTGGGCATTCTACTTTTAAGGTTTGTCTCTCCATCCAATGCCATAGTTTCCACAAACGTCTCACCCAACGGGTTGTTGCTTGTCAATAAAACAATGTCTGCCGGAACCCATTCATTACAACTCAACTTGACGATCTGACCCACCTTGAGGTCTCTCCATCGAGTACGCTTCACGATTATTCCCTCATCTGCCATCAAATCCTCGTTCATAAACGAGTTAGCCGCCGAGCTGTCATGGTCGCTGCCATCTGAAAAATCTGAAGCATTTACTCTACTTGCAGACATCGATCTTGACATTCGGGAAGCCTGATGATCCTTATACGGCTTCATAGGCACCTCGCTGGTCCCCTCACTCACTACACTTGTCATATGGTCATTTTCTAGTTTATCAAGCCTATGACGCCGGAGATCATCCCAACCTTCTCGGGCAATAGATATGGACATAAACACAGCAAGTGGAATAATAGTGGTTGTTGTACCAGTCGTCGACCACGATGGAACAAGCTGCATTATCGCAACTATGAAGAAGTAGCAGTTGGCAAGCTTGGAAAACTGGGCAAACAACTGCCGCGGAAGAAAACTAAACACGGTATATTTTGAGGACGTAATCGTGTTGTTTAAATAAGGAGATCCTTTTCTCTCATCAACAAGCTGATAATTTCCATGCCGATCTCGCGTGGTTGCAAACTCCGTCGCGACACGACCGATATTCACAGTAATGGGGATCTGTCTTCCTCCAAGTGAAGGAAGAGGCTCAGATCTGCCAAGAAGAATATTTATAAGAGAATGTAATAAGTTTAACTTGCGAACAATCTGCTGTTTTTTGACCGTCTTGCCAGATTTCAGGTCGTAACTGGGCTCGTGCCCTAAATCCATCGTCGAATCGTTGGTCATATGGCTGTTCAACAGTCCAAAATTGGGGCCACGCGTTTCTCGTTTGTTGCTATTGCTCCAGGAACCAGAGCCAGAGCCATTTCCGGAACCAGATCCAGTCATAGAATCGGAACTAGTCTGTGCACCAACCAGTGAATGTGTATCTTCTTCGTTAGAATCGTCTGTATTTCTAAAGCCAGTCCAGTCACCAGGATTGTACGTCTGGTCAACTTTTCTAAGTTCTATATTCTCGCCGTTTTCCTGCTTCGAGAAGCCAGGCTGTGTCGATTTCAACACCTGCGCAACCGATGAGGCATCAATTGTAGATTTTGACATTGAAGATGAAGAACTTGAACCTTGATGAAGACGAGTATGCGGAAGTAATGACTGTGTACTTCGAATACTACGAATGCTCGAAGCACGTGATCGCCCAGTTCCGGGTTCCTGCTTCTGGGGACTAACCTGTGTTCGAAAACTGAACCCTCTTTTACGGGTTTTCACCGGCTTTGCTATTCCATGGGTTTCGGTGCGATTTTCGTTAGTTTCTTCAAGATTTGATTTTCCAAGGTTGATCTTGGGCACATATCCAGCCATGCTTGTGATTTATCTTTAAAATGCAATGAACCTAATGGAGAAATAAAGTGATGGAAGCGGATAAAGTATGCAGATCTGTGTAGATGATCAAAATGTAAATCAAATGAGCCGAAACGCAAAATAGGAGGAGAACGGATATAAGCGGCAAATGTAATCAATCCGACAAACAACAAGCAATGCTTGAAAGTCAGTTTGTCTCTTTCTTAAATACTCTAAATGTGAACAACCCTGATCGAAGTTTGAACAGAGATAAAACGGATTAGGATTTGTTTCTATGGAAAGATCAAAGCGAACAAAATCCTTCCAGGAAAGCAAATAAAATCACGTGAAACACGAAACGGTGTGCACTTTCAGGCCAATTCACTTGATGCAAAATTAATAATACACACGTGAAAGACTTATGACTCTTGCCTAGAGTGAAATGTTTGTCAAGAGAGCAAGTCTTTTTCCAAATTAAATGAAACCGAAAAAAAGCAGAATACTCGAACAAAGGGGGATGACGACGAGTAGGAAAAATTAAATGTTAAATTGAATTTAGTTCCGTCTATGAGAAAGTTTGATTTTCGGCTACACAGCCTCTCTACTACAGAAAAGCACTCCTTTCCGTTCGCACTAAAATTTTCGCGATTTTCGTTTTTTTTAGGATCTCTGATTCTATTCTTATCACTATAATATAAATGCACAAAGTTTAATTAATCTCAATGAGATTGAAGATGCTACATGACGTCAATCGACTGAGTACAAAACTGCAACGAAATTTTGGGAAAATTGGGCCAGAAAGTATGAATGAATACTGATGTTGGTAGTACCTCAGTTGTGGCTATTGAAAAATGCAATGTTCAATATTTAGTTTGCTTTCAAAGGAGACAAAAAGAATAGTTCTGCGAGAAAATCTTGTAGATCACATACTTTTCTCACAATTTACCAATTGCTACCAAGACTCTAAGTGTATCCGTGTCTCGGGTCATGCAAAATGTCCCAATTGAAGTTAGTAACAGAAAGAATATTGACAAAAGTATTATTTTGATTGCTTGTGCTGATGTGCAGATTCCTGGAATAAATAATTTCGTACCGGATGACAAATTTGGGATTTCATTAATCAAGTTGATAGATTACATTTAATAAATTATTTTTTTCAATCAGTTCTTCTCCTTCATTACTAAGTTTTCTGTTATATTTTCAAATTGTATATTTCAGTTTTTGTGTCCATATGATTCATCAATGCTTTCGTTATTTACCCTAATAAGAATTAGGGCATGTAGTGAACTGAAGTTGATTGTCTGGTTATTCCATGGCAATATATCGTTTAACAACAAAGAAACATAAATCGTACTTTTCCAACAGGAAAAATAAGTATATACCTTTCTAAATTAAATTGATTATTCCTATGTTAATCATAAAAACCATCTGTACCCGTAGTATTTGTCTTAAATTTTGACAAATTGGACAGGTTTTATTGGCGCTTAAATCCAGCCCTCTCAGTCTGCAAGAGAATAATAAGTGCCTCATTGATTTTCATTTTTTATTTTTATTTTTATTTTTTTCCCCTAGCGTATTGTCACATCTATCGATTGATCAGTAGGAGAACAAACAAAAGAAGATAAGGTTACAATAAAGAAACCATACATATGCAGAGACAGAGAAATCAAATTCATCCTTCATAGTCAAAATATGATCTTCAAATATTTGTATATACTACTTGTTTCGTTTGAATTGTTTAGTTATCGGATATTGTTACTCTTTTCGAATGCCATCATCTAGAAAAAATTATGACATATCTTGCCGCATAATGCTTTCCGGAGTACCCTAGCCGTGCGACGTGACGAAGAGTGCCCGAGCAGATTTCGTTCGTGCCACTACACAATAATTTTTTTCTATTCCAAATTTTTTTTTTGAATTCCTCGCTGCCTGCATTTGGATACTCGTATAACGATCAGAATTAAACCTAGATTCACGTAGTATCCTACTAAGTTTCCCGGAACATACATCAAGTTGTGAGTACAAAGAACGAGTAACTATACGGCGATGTCGCTTTGTAGAGGACATTTCTTTTTTATGAACAACACCTCTATTCTCCGTGTGGGAATCAAGAGGTCACTTCAAAATCAGATATGCAGCAGCTTTAAAAACCATGGAATGACCGGGTCTTCAAGGTCGGTTACAATTTCGCATTACATGAAACGTTTATTTACCTCGAATGCAAAGGTTGACCAGAGCATGCACAAAGTTTTGAATGGGGGATCATTGAGACAACCATCAGGTTCACTTGGTCGGTCTTTTTTTACTAGTAAGACTGTTTCAAATGCTTTTTCAGGAGCAAAAAGGGCATTTTCCACTTCAGTTGCCCCGCGTTTTCGCATGAGTACCTTTTTATTAAATGAAGCAGTTAGTTCTGCTGCAACTTCTGCGGCAAAATCAGCTTCTAAGGCTGGAAAAAGAGTGAATCCTTGGCCTATAAACACAGCCAAACCACTAGGTTACCTTTGTATTGGCTGTTCAATACTTGTTTTTGCGATTGTTGTTCTTGGTGGACTTACGAGATTGACAGAATCTGGTCTTTCCATCACTGAGTGGAAGCCTATTACAGGCGCAATTCCACCTTTAAATGAACAGCAATGGCAGGAAGAATTCGAAAAGTACCAGCAAAGTCCAGAATTCAAAGAGCTTAACACCCAGATGACATTAAAGGAATACAAGTTTATTTATGGTATGGAATGGTCACACAGATTGCTTGGAAGAATTATTGGTGTTCTCTTTGTTGTCCCATCTCTTTATTATATTGCCAGAAGGAGGGTTTCTGCTCCAACGGCTTGGAAATTGCTAGGAATATGTGGATTAATGGGTCTTCAAGGTTTTGTCGGATGGTGGATGGTCTATTCGGGTATTGATAAAAAACAACTCGAGGAAAGACATTCAAAACCAACCGTTTCGCAATACAGGTTGGCAACTCATTTAGCTGTTGCCTTTACCGTTTATTGCTGTATGATCTCGACCGGATTCTCGATTTTGCGTGACTACAAGATTATGGCAAACCCTCAGAAGTACGAAAAAGTGTTCAGGTTGATAAATTCATCTGCTCTCAAGCCTTTCAGAAGGATGACAAAAGGTGTGTTTGGTATGGTGTTTATTACTGCTATGACCGGTGCTTTAGTTGCTGGTTTGGATGCTGGTATGATATACAATACCTTCCCAAAGATGGGGGACGGTTATATGCCTCCTAAGGATGAGTTGATGGATCCAATGTTTGCCAGAAAGAGTGACAAATCCGATCTTTGGTGGAGAAATATATTGGAAAACCCAACCACCGTTCAGTTTGACCACCGTGTGTTTGCCATTGCCACATTTTGTGCTGTCTTTGGTGTTCACATGTATTCCCATAGAATTAGACCAATTATTCCAAAGGCTGCATACAGATGGATGAATATAAGCGTGGGATTGGCCACTTTACAGGTGGCTCTTGGAATTTGTACTTTGCTTTGGATTGTTCCAACGGATTTAGGGGCTGCTCATCAGGCTGGTGCCCTTGCATTGCTTACTGGTATGCTTATGACCGTAAACAATTTGAAAAAGCCTAGCGTTTCGAATGTTGTTATTTTAAGGAGATATCTAGAAAAAGCCTCCAAGTTAGCGGAGAAGAAGAAGCTTAAATGATTTCTTAAGGTTTATTTTTATGCTGTGAGGAGTTTGGGGTTAAATTTCATGTACATATGACAGCTGACGCATGTTTAATCTCTCGTCTACTATTTATACTGTTTATAAGTTGATGCTAACGAATGTAAATTTTTTGTACATGTGCACGGATGTATGTTTCAGCAAGCTTTTTTTTTCACCAACGAAAACACCAGTACAAAAATGGGAAAAAGTCGCAGGGTCAATTTGCTCGGGTGATGATGAACTATTGGATCAGCTCGAAGTGCCAACGATAATACTAAAATTTTTGACAAGCAAGTCTTTTGAAAGAATAACCACAAAGAAATAAAGTATACGATGTTATTTTTCTCGTTTTTCAAGACTCTTGTGGACCAAGAGGTAAGTGCTTGGCATATATGCGCGCCATTCAACAAGAGAAGATAGTGATACTAACATATATATTTCCATAGATAACCGTTGAAGTAAGTTAATAGTCGTTCTGTTGATGTCCGAATAATTTGTGATATCCCAGTGATAAACTTTTCAGTTTGACAGAACTTTCATAAGAATTCTATTATACCACATTTAAAAAAATATATATTGAGATCTATTACTAACCGAGCAACATACTATAGCTTAAAAATGACGTCAAGATAACAGGAACACTGAGGTCAATAGATCAATTTTTGAATATAAAGCTAGATAATATCGAAACAAACGTGGAAAAGTATCCACATTTCAAAGCTGCCAGAAGCATTTTTATAAGAGGATCTGCGATCAGATACATTCATCTTAAACCAAACACTGTGGATACAAACTTATTACAGGATGCTAGTAGGAGAGAAGCAATGGCAAGTTCCGGAGAGAAGATTGCAGGTAGGTGAACGCTAAAGTTACATACAATAAATGAGTATAAGGATATCTGTGGATAAATAATGTGTATCATATACGAAGCTAGTTTAGACTAGGTGCATTTGAAGATGGCCGATTCACTTTCATTGACTTGCTGTGAAATGTATTATATATTGTACAATGCTTAATGAACGTGAATATTTACTTATAAACCAAGCGATTCTCCGAGGTATATTTTCGGACATTCAGCTCTTTTGTGTCCCACTTTTTTGCAATACGAGCATGTAATCTTTTTAGATTTATAACCTTTCCTTTTTCTTTGACTTGTATGAAGTGCTGAATTATATCCAATATTTGAGCCAATATAGTTTGATTTTGGATTATTATTGTCTGTCTTTTCTTGGATTGTGGTTGAATTTAAACCATCGTGTTTTGTTTTTTTGAAAGATGATTTTGGAATGACGATCATATTTGGATATTCTCGTGAAACCTTTTCCTGAGCATCCAAAACGTCTTCGATGTGTACGACTTCGTCATTTGAAGTATTTATACCGAGAAGTTTCCGTATTTGTTCTAAGTACACATCAAGCTTCCTAATTTTTTCATCGTAGAGACATTTTTCTTTTGTGAGCTCCTTCTCCTTTGATGATACCTTCAGTGCTAAGGTGGATATACTCTGATTGAGCTGTATGATTTCGCTGTACAATTTTTTTTTATCAGTGTTATCGGGCATTTCACATAGGAAGTAACGTTTATATGCTTCGTGCTGAAATTATAAGGTTTATATGATCTGGCTTTGCCGACTACATCTTGAACTAGATGACAAAAGTTATTTAATATGATGTAGAAGCAAAGCAAAATTTAATGCAAAAACTGAAAAAAAAGTAAGAATATATTTATCGACAGGAAGCCTGTAAGGACTTCGCGATCTTTCGAGATAAAAATTTATGCAGTTGGAAATTTAAAGAATAAGCAGCTTATCGTATGAAAGCATTTCATGATAAGTGATTTATCGGCTTTCGAAACTTTATTACAAGTATTTGACTTGCATGCTTTTCAATTGAAGCAAAACATCTTTGGTATTTGAAATGGAGGACATCATTTATTCCCGTATACCTCGAAAAGACCTTCAAAAGTTATCCATATACAGATCAAGCGCCGGGTTGTGCATAAGACAACGCACATTTGGATATAGACCAAACCCTGAAGATGTCAAAAGTGGCAACAATTTTATTGATCATGCCGTGGTACCAAAACTAAAAGAGAAATACGCCCGAAGTGGAAAATATCTGCAACCAGTTTATATTTCTAACAAGGGGCATAAGATCTCACCAGATGAACTTTTGACAATGGCTTGGAAATTTAATCCATCTGAACTACCGTACATGAGTAGAGATGAGGTGGAGAAATACACCGGGCAGGAATTGCCAGATTCGGAGCTGTTGAAGTGCTTGCATTATTACATATCAGATCGGGTGAGTAAAAGCTCTATTTTACAGGATATCGAGAGAGCAGACCTAGAAAAGGACGATTTCTACAATTTTATGGATGAGAGCGCACTATTAGCGCTAGGAAAAACAGTTGAAACTTGGATAGATAAGCTCATAGAGGAAAATGATGACTGGAAAGATTTTATGGAGCTAGAAGAACAGGAGCAAGAAATTAATGATGAGGATGCTTTTTGTGAGCATGCAAACAGTGAGAATTATCAAGAGGGGGAAGACAAGAATCAAGAAAAGTATGATGACGACAGTGATGCCTATGAAAGTGATTCCACGAGTAGTAGTAGTTCATATGAATCAGCTGATGATTGATATTATATATATTCATCAAGGACAATTATTTAGAGCTTTTCTACGCCACTAATGCGCCTATTCACAGCGAATCTGGTTAAACAAATATAATAATATTAGCGCCAAGCTAGATACAATAACGTACGGTTTGTGTCCATCGAATTGTACTTTATCGATCGATAAAAATATTTTAAGGACTGGCGTAAACATGGATAAAAATTTTTTTCACGATTCCGAGAGATCTGTAGCAGCGAAAATTTCATCAAAATTCATCTGATAAGTTTCTTTCTTCAAACTGCACGTAACTGTATGTACAAAGCTCTATCCAGAACAGTTGCTCAAGGAATTAACAAAATGGGAAAGCATTGGAGAAGGAAAAATAGAGGAGGAAACAAGGGACAGTTGGGTGTCCGTCGCCGGGGAAGATCCGACTATACTGAAATAGTTAAGGAAAACGAGCAGTGGGAAAAGTACTACAAATCACAGAATATGTTAGGATCAGATGACGAATTTTTAAAAATGAAAAAAACATTCCAGGACCCTTTGCCGCTTACATTTAGAATTACTGGATCCTCAAGTCATGTGAAGGATGTGTCCAAGTTCTTTGCCCAAAAGATTGTTCCACAGATGGAAAAAGCTGAGAATAGTGATGAATCCAAAGAGCACAAGCCACCTTTCCCTTTGAAGTGGTATCCAGGACAGTTAGCATTTCAGATAGATCTCCCTAAGCGGGTGATCAAGAAAGATCCCGTGTATGCTGCTGTGCAAGAATTTTTGGTGGCTGAAAATGAGGTTGGAAACATTTCTAGACAAGAAGCAGTTTCCATGGTTCCACCATTATTTTTGGACGTTAAGCCAGAGCATTATGTGTTGGATATGTGTGCTGCACCTGGCTCAAAAACTGCTCAATTGATTGAAGCTTTGCATACAACGGAGAATGATGAGTTGCCTAAGGGTTTTGTTATGGCAAATGATTCCGATTACAAGAGATCGTACATGTTGGTTCATCAGATCAAGAGACTTAATTCTCCAAATTATCTGGTGGTTAATCACGATGCACAGATGTTTCCTAAGATCAGACTCGAGGAAAATGGGCCCTACATTAAATTCGACCGTATTCTTTGCGATGTTCCTTGCTCTGGAGATGGAACTTTTAGGAAAAACATTATGATTTGGAGAGAATGGTGTATTGGAAATGGCCTCGGACTTCACAGATTACAACTTAATATTCTTCTTCGAGGAATCCAACTTCTGAAAGAGGGTGGACGGCTTGTCTATTCGACCTGTTCGTTAAATCCTATTGAGGATGAAGCTGTTGTTACAGCAGCTTTGAAAAAAATGGGTGGTCAGGTTCGGACAGTTGACTGCAGTTCAGAGCTTCCTAACTTAATTAGAAAAGGTGGCTTAACGCATTGGAAGGTTTACAATAAGAAGTTTGAGCTTCAAGATCCAGACAACTTTGAATCTTCAGAGGTTCCAGCCACTGCTTTCCCTCCAAAGGAAGACGAGATTAAAGATCTTCACCTAGAGAATTGTGTGCGTGTTTATCCACACTATCAGAATACCGGCGGTTTCTTTATCACTGTTTTTGAGAAGCCTGTTAAGGAGAAGAATACAGAGCTAAGAAAGCATCCAAGAGATGGTGAAGAGGAAGCAGACAATACTTTGGCTTCTAAAAAGCAGAAAACTGAAATTGCAGATGATTCTAGCGATGAATCTGCAACGGTTGTTCCTGTAATTGCTCCTACTCCTGCGAAGAAAACAAAGTTACCATTTGATGCAAATGAGGAGCCATTCTCATATGTTGATGAGGATAATAAGGATCTTCAGAAGTGCTGGGACTTCTATGAAATTGGCAAAAGCTTCCCTAGGGACTGTTCAATGGTCAGAAATGCCACTGGAGAGCCAATGAGATCAATATATTTCACTTCCCCGGTTATCAAGCAGATTATCCAACATAACGAAGAAAAACTCAAGTTGATTTATTCAGGTGTCAAAATGTTCGTGTATCAGAAGAACTACGTGTGCCCATGGAGGATTCAGAATGATTCTGTCGATATCCTTAAAAACTACCTTCCAAACACAAGAGAGATATCTGGTAATATGAGCGTGTTCAAAATTTTGCTTGAGCAGGATTATCCATCTGTAGATGTTATAAAGGATGAGAATGCAGATCCTCAATTTGTTACAGAAATTGAAAAAGCTCCAGAAGGCTCATGCTTCCTTAATATAAGAAAAGATGGTGGCCAAGAGAAGCTACTTCTTCCAATGTGGAAGGGAAAAGTTCGTGTTAATCTGATGGTCGATAAGCATGAGAAAGCTGAACTTTTATACAGATTCTTTGGAATCAATAAGAATGAGCAGGATAAAAAGAAAAAACAGGCTGATGAGGAGCAAGCAAATAAGAAAATAAGAGAGGCAGAAGAAAAGAAGGAAAATAATGATGACAAGACTATCGATGCTTGAGCATCATCTTAGTATTAATATTATGTATAGTGATCGATTATCAAGAGGTGTGTACTTGGATAGAAATATCAATAAATAGGCATAGAAGTATATTTTTCTTGCTTGATATTTTGTTTATTAAGAAATTCCATCATTTTTACAGAGGCTCCCTTTTATAACAATGTATATGATCTGCTAACTTGTGGGAATAGTGTCTTCCATGATTTCTGTATGTTCGTGAATCCCTCTCTCCTCCACATTAATATTGGTTGCGTGACCAGTTCAGGTTTCTAAAAAAAAAAAATAAAAAAAAAAAAAAGTATTTTAGCACATGCAGACATGAGATACAGACTTGTACATTTTGTATTCAGACGTCCTCTTATATATGATGTACACTATTTTTATCCACAGAACTAGAAAATACATTGGTTGCACACCTTTTCATTTTCATTCAACGTAGATAATCGGAATTTTACTCGATAGATATCCTTCAAAGGATTTTCAAAATGCCGAATGTCATATTTAACAGAAGGAGACTGGGGTTTGGCGCCATAACAGGTTCGGTATACTACATAACATCCTCATGCAATGTGAAAATATTTCTGAGGGGTTTATATGAAGGCCTTTCATCATTATTCACACGGATAGGGACAATAAATATGTTTATAATTGCCTCTATCCTTCTTATGAGGTATACACGCTTCAGCGGCTTTGTTTCCGCTAGTTTTAACCAACTATGGATTGGGGCTGTTGTGAATTGCATATTCTTTTCCCTTAAACTGATTACGCTATTCAAACTTTTTATATCTAGTGCCAGAAACATTATCCGTCTTCGGAAGTTGGCTATAATTGAATTTAAAAGCAATCAGGCTACTTCGTCTCCCGAACAGGCAGAAAATAAGATTGAGCTTATCAGAAGAATGAATAATACATGCCTTATTTGCTTGGGAAGTCTGACAAAGATGGATATTGAAGATAAATCAAATAAAATTCAGGATAAGGGCACGGTAGGATTCAACTGTGCAAAAAAGTCAAGAAGTCTGCTCATTGACAATAGCGCACAGCAAATGGTGCTTTTAAATTGCGGTCACGTCTTTCATTACAAATGCTTCAAAAAGTGGTTTATGGGATCTGGTACCTGCCCATATTGCAGGAGCAAGGTCTGAGGCCCAAACTATATGGAAAAACCTCCTGGCTGACTTGCACGCATATTTTTATATTTTATTCTTTACTGGATTTTATACGGTATTCTTTTAGGTTTAATGGAAATGGCTTTTAATATTTGGATACATGATCCTATGTTCATTTAACAAAACGTACAATTAGTATGTAATGTTGGTAATTGAAAGTAAATCACTGTGGTAATTAAAAAATTAAAAAATTAAAAAAACGTCACAGACAGGATTCGAACCTGTGCAGGCAGAGCCCACCGCCTTAGCAGGGCGGCTCCTTAACCACTCGGACACTGGGACAACTTGCTCTTAAAGTAGAGATTAAGAATCATATAAAGGGATTATGCTTCGATTTATAGTGTATTTGTCAAGATTTGCTATTTTGCCTCTATTGTATATATTTAAGCACTTATGTGGCGAACAAAGTACTTTCATACATAGTAAATGTTTGACGCTTATATCAGTATGTAAAAACTCTTTATTTTAAACTGTTAGTTGATATTATTTTGACAAATCTGGATTATCATCAGACAGCTCTTTGACCTCAAGAAAGTAATTTAAATCATATTTAAACAAGCTTGAACAGATGATAGTTCTTTTATAGGAAAGTTTAATTATAACTCTGACTATGCTACTATTTTAGCAAATTTCCGTACCGCAATCAAAGCATTTATATGTTAAAACAATGGAAGAATAGAATGGAGTCCTAAGAATAACAAATTATATTGCCATGCTGTCATATAAGAGAAGGATGACAACTATATAAAGCTCAGATATCTTTATGTGCCTAAATTAAAACTCAAGTACTAGTTATATATTGCGATAAATATCAAATTACTATACTAATTCAGTAGCATTACCTTTAACAATAAAACAGGATGATCAACATCAACAGAAACCTTGAAACCTTTAGTGCAACTATCTCTTTTATCAACTTATGGTAAATTATATCTAGCACAATTGAAATTACCACGTTACATCGGTGTGACAAAAATATAAAAATTTATTGGCGATCAGAATTTAGGTATGCCTTAGAAAAAGTAGAAATGTTCACCATTTGAACTCTTTTAAAATTAAAATTCTAAGTAAAGAAGTGTTCCATCCAAACTAAACGAAAAGCCACAACAGCTAAAGTTTAAGTGTGAGCATTTGTGAACATAATACTGTATAAATAAATTTAACGGGAACACCTTCTCAGATTTTGGCACGCTTTTAACTCCTTAAACTACGTTGATCTTCTTTCGTACACTTTTAACCAATGATTTTCAACTCATTATTGTTTAATATTTATTTCAAACTAATGTTTCTATTTTCATTCACTTCGCTACATTTTGTTGGTTTATAATTTATTACTTCCCAACAACAGTCGATACCATACTTCGATCATCAGGTAACCCACACTTTTCAACTATTTATAACTAAATCGGAAGTTAATGCACCAATTCACTTTTGCAATATAGGGTAGGCTATGTAGCAAAAAGAAGGGTAAAATTGCAGAAATGCTTGTATTAGTTAACCTTTCTAAATTATATATTAATTTGGAATATTCAAGACTTTTAGGATTGTGATGCTCCTACAGTTCTTATGATAACCTAATGCAATTAATATAGAGTCTCTCACTGCAAAATCGAAACAAGCAATTTCTTTAAAGTAAACAACAAAACAAACGGAAATAAACGCTATTTATTTCTATATGATAACTAACTGAATATATACCAGCTATTATTTAAGTAAAGTAAAGCGCCAAGTCTTGACATAAACAGGAAACGTGCTTCCGAGATTAGATTTCGCGCTTAGTTATATTGATTATGTACCTCGCCAATAATTCCTTCATCTGTGAAAAAAAAAAATAGGAAATAAAAATATCGTGGGCTATTCCTCATTGCTTAAACTTTTAAGAGAACGTATACGAAACAAACAAAGAAGAGACACAAGTAGAATATAACAATATAATGACGAATGGAAATGAATTGATCGAATCCGAAAATCCGATGCATCCTGCTAGACTCATCTGTGAGCTATGCCGTAATTTCTATACTCATGGTTGGGTTACAGGTACAGGAGGAGGAATATCTATAAGAGATAGAGAGAATGGACTCATTTTTCTCGCACCCAGTGGAGTTCAAAAGGAGAGAATACAACCAGATAATATTTTTGTCATGAGATACAAAGATCAGGAATATTTGAGAACTCCAACCGATTTGAAACCTTCCGCCTGCACACCATTATTTTTAGCTGCTTATACCATAAGGGACGCTGGTGCATGTATCCACACACATTCACAAAGCGCAGTCCTGTGTTCTCTTTTGTTTGATAAAGTGTTTGAGATATCAAACATTGAGCAAATTAAAGCTATGCCAAATGTTACTAGGCCAGGCCACATGAAATATTCTGACAGATTAGTGATTCCAATCATTGAAAACACCGAAAAGGAAGAGGAGCTTGAAGGAGCACTTCGTCAGGCAATCAAAGAGTATCCAGGAACAACTGCAGTTATTGTTCGTAGACACGGAATTTATGTTTGGGGTGAGACAGTCTGGAAAGCCAAGGTTTATAACGAAGCCATTGATTATTTGCTTGAATTGGGCGTTAAGATGAAACAGATGGGAATACCAACGGTGAAAAATTGACTGACAGAACTGTTTATAAAAAACGAATATTTATGTAACATCTTGGATAATCAGAAAACCTGAATCATGTACAGTAAACTTCCACTGATGTTGCAACTGCCGAAAAAACAAATCACATTTTTCCATTGCGTAGAATCATATCAACGAATTCTTGGTGTCCTTGAGCTTTTCCGCGTGTATATTTGTATAATCTGTTACCGCTTCCTCTTCCTCATCGTAATCACATATTGCTACCACCTCATTTCCTCTTACTATGCATAATCCCATTTCCATGTCTTCTGTTGGTCGATCTTTAAAGAATACTCGCTCCTTTGCCGATGATATAACAATATTAGTATTATTATCAAAACCTTCGAGCATTCCTAAAAATAGCCGGCCGTCAACTGTGATGACCTTGACATTTTCTATGAATATGGAAATCGTGAATGTTAGTATTTTGCTTATGGCAGGTGAAAAAGATGAAAAAAGTAAAATGAGACGGGGCATGCTTACTTTGTAAATACGGTTTCAAGGAGGACATATAGATTAATGCTTGCACTTAAGAAGAACTTGACGAAACGATATTCAATTCAAAGAGAAAAGACAGTCAGATCGATGCAGGTAGACTTGTTGTTTATAACATGAGAAGAAGAATAAATGTTCCAGATTTTTTTTTTATTTAGTGGGTCGGCAAGAGAAGAAAAAATTCCATCCCACATGGTTACCGTTTTAAACATTTTTGATCCCTCAGGAGGGACTTATCGTAGTTCCAGTTGATGCTTCCCATTAATATGCAGTCCTTTTTCTTATCAAACTGAAAATTAAACGGCGATTCAATTAAAAGAATTTAAAGTAGATTCAGAATCAAAAATGGATTTTAGTCAAGAAGTAGAACGTGATTCAAAAGCTCATCTTTTTCCTGATGAAGATTCTGCTTCAGGAACAGAAACATCTGCTGAGGAAGATGAAATGAACACTACTGCTCTCACTGAGAACACATCCCAGAATATTAGTGTGAATACCAGCATAATCAAAAAGAGAGATACTTTGGCTAGTGTTCCGGGTGAAAGTGTTAATCTTGATAGTAGTTATGATAGGCAACAGCTCATAATGTGGGCTAGCGAATTAGAATTGGAATTTAGGGAATTCAGAAACAAGTCTGCAGAGATTAAGTCGGCAATTTCGAACGCAACAACAAGGATAAACAAAACATCGAGAGAAGTTGCTAAAAAGATGGAGATTATAAATAAGAAGATAGCTTATATTGAGAGATTTTATCCAACTGAAGGTGTCAAAAGAACAACGGGACAAATTTCCGAAGAAGCCATTTCCTCATTGAATAAAACCATGAAATCATTGGAAAGCAAAATTGACGGCCTCGTTAAAGGAGATTCTCCTGAGGATGAAACAAATCCAGCTAAAAGAACTAGAAGTGGCTTTTGCTACGATAAGACTTCACCAGTATAATAAAAACATGTTCATTATATCTTCTAAAGATGACTTCTACTGCTGCATCTAATGACATTTCTTTTCTCATCAATGCAAACATTTATGCTAGGAAACTGCTTCATAGTTAGGCCTAAACTTCCATAAAATAGCCAGTATCCCGCCATATATCTATCCACAAACCGATGAACCTCCTTATCAGTCATACCAGATCCAGCTGATTTTATCAAGTCATGTTCTTGTTGTAATCTCCACTTGTACACATTCTCGATGTTGTCTGTGGTGATGCCTACGAAAGCATCAAAAAATTTCCAAATACATTCATATTCCGCAAGATCTTGATTCAACCGGACAATGTTGTTATCACTAATTCCTTCACAAGCAATGGGATGCTGAAATTTCAAAACTTTCCACTGCTTCAAAACGTCACTGCTCTCTTTATATGAACGATATCCGTTAAACCATCCTTCAAAAATTACAACATCCACCGGACCAACTATATGGGTCCAATTCATGAATGGTAATCGATCACCTTTTCCATCATGTTTAGATTTATCGTAAACAGGGATGTCAACACCATCATTTTCTTTGGAGAGCCTTGTCATACATTTATTAAGCAAATCCAAGTCATGGGTACCAAGAAAGCGCCCGCTCAACAGGATATTGTCTGGATTCTGATTCGCTAGTTTGTTTTGCTTTTCATACGTTAAATAAAAGTCATCCATGGAAAATGCAATTACTTTTAATTTGGGGTATAACCTCGGGATCTCTTTTGCAAGAGTTCTGGATAGTGTTGTTTTCCCGGAACCTTGCGGACCTTCAATTCCGAGAAAAAAGGGCTTTCCTGAGGATGGATTAATGCTTTTGGCAGCCAAGAATGGTGTCAAGAACTTGATTGTTTTCTCATAGGTTGTCATTTTATGTCTATTATGTTTAAGGGAGAATTGAAGGATACAAAAAAAGGTATTAAACAGGAAAGCCGGGGAACTTTATCGTCAAAAAGTAAGCCATCACTGTTTTTCACGCTTGTTTCCTACTATTTTGATTTTTTTTTTTTACCCCACATTTCACATTTTGGTGCAACTCACATTTCAACAGAGAAAATCTTAATAATACGTATTTCGATAAAACAATTATCAACATATATGGTAAGATAATAATATTATGCTTTTATGTAAACGTTTAAATAGCTTTGAGCTCCTTCATCTTAGTTATGAGCTCATCAACACTGCCAACCTTAACACCAGCCTTTCTAACAGACGGCTCTTGCAAAGACACAGTTTCCAACCGGTCTTTTATGTTAATGCCGAGATCCTCCGCCTTAATGACTTCTAAAGGCTTTCTTTTAGCCTTCATCATCTTTGGCAAGGGGACAAACTTAGGAGTATTCAATCTGAGATCTGTGGTAATAACCATAGGCAAAGGAGCTTTAACTGTACGAATTCCTCCATCTATTTCTTGGTCAACCTCCACTGTCAAGTCATCGTTTATCTTCACCCTTGAAGCGTTTGTTGCTTGGGACCATCCTAACAATCCAGCAAGCATTTGGCCAGTTTGTCCGGCATCATCATCAATTGCCTGCTTACCCATGATGATCAAGTTAGATTTTTGCTCTTTCTGAATTTTCTGGAGGATCTTTGACACTGCCAAAGGTTCCAAGTGTCTTTTTCCGGTATCCACAAGAACAGAAGTATCCGCTCCCTTTGCCAAAGCAGTTCTGAGCACATCTCTAGCTTTTCCAGATCCAATAGTGACTGCATGAATAGACTCAACGAGTCCCTTATGTGCCTTCTTTATCTTTGCTGCTTCTTCTATGGCGATATCATCAAATGGATTAATGCTGAATTTAACACCTGCTGATTCAACACCGTTGTGTGTCTTATTGATTCTAGGCTTCAAAGCTGCATCGATGACTTTTTTGATGGGGACAAGAATTCTAATTTTTGACGACATCTTGTTTCACTGTGCTGGCTATGCAAACTTAACTACCAAAAAGATGTAAAACCGTTTGATGACAGACTTGGGAAGTGAAAGATGTTGATGAAAAAGGGAGAATTGTAGGATAGCATTAAAATTCAAATGGAAGAAGAAGTCATCCTGGAAACGAGAAAGTAATACCAAAGCTAGCCTCAGAGAAAAAAAAAAACGAAAAAAAAACGATGCAGTAAGCTTCCAGATTAGTGGGGTACGGCATTTCTACGATAAATAGGAAATAGTGCGATATGCCCGGGGCTTTTTGTTCATACTCTCTTCTCCTAGACTACTCGGATCCATCATGTAATTTTCAAATTTACAAATGCACAATGCCTTCATTGATAAGTTACAAAAATAAAACAAATAAGCTCCTCAGTCCAACGTTAACGATGTCACACACAACCTAACAAGGCCTAATATACACCATTTTCGTCTATTAATATGACTCAAACGTCAAATGACATATTTCTCCACTTACATTTGACTCAAACTTCTCGTACGCGCTTTCATTTGCTCAATTCTAGCCTTCAATTGATTGGTCACCTCTGCAGCACGCTTCCAGCTATCATCATTTGAATCAAGCTCAAATAAACCTGATGCCAACTTGCTGCCATCAGTTTGACTAGGCTTTTCATTCGGCGATTTATCGACCACATTTTCTTTTTTGACATCGGCTTCTGAGCGCAATGATAGCCGTGAAATTCTTCTGTTAAGTTGTTTTGCTTTCTTTTCAAACGAAGTATTCAATTCCTTTTCTTCTGGGCTCTGCTCTAAATCATCACTTTCTTTTTTCACTTGAGCTTCTTCATTATTGATTTCACCATGCCCAATGGCGTTACCATTTATCTCCTGATCCGATTTCCGCCTTTCTCTCTCCAAAGCGGCAATCCTACTCTTTGCCACCTCTAAATCGCTTTGCAATCTTCTTAACCTCGTATCTTTAGACTTCAGTGCAACATTCATCGTCACAAATTTCGTCTTGTAGTCTTCAACTATCGAAGTTAAAGAGTCTGCCTTCTTCATATTAGCTTCATTAATGGATATCTGTTGTTGTAAACTGCCTTCCAACCGCTCTCTCTCCTTCTGCCATTGAAGTTTCTCCTTGCGAAGCTCTTCAAGCTCTTTTTTCGTTGCTGTTGACCCGATCTCCACTCTCAGTTCATTGTGCAAACCACTTTGGGGAAATCCCGCCCTATTTCCGGCCACATTTCCACTTCCCGAGCGTAATGATCTAAACGGAAGATTCATTTTATTTGTACTCGTTGTCATTCTTAGCGGAGAACCTTCTCTCTTTGAGGGAATCGTACTATTTCTATTAGAGCCATGTGGACTACCAATTGCACTCCTAAATCTTCTCGAAGCTTCGAAGCTTTTACTCTTGTTTGAAGTCAAAGACCTCATGCCGCTTGATTTTCGACCAGCTGGCATGTAACCAGACCCAGAAACAGTTCGTCTTGCTTGATTAGCCACCCCTCTTGAAGAGGAATGTGTCTCACCAGAAGAAACTTTTGCATTAACCTCAATCTTAGAGTATATATCTTCTATTTTCTTCATGTGCCTATGCGCTATTTTCGACACATACGGCTTCGACATCCGCTCACCCATAAGCTTCATCATAGTTGCTATAACTTTACTCATAGCAGTACGCACTTGCACTTGCGGATCGTCAAGATGCTTAATGGCTGTTGTAAAGATAGTGTCGCACATTTTTTTTGAAGGTGCCGAGTTGCAATTTTGAAGACAGAGTGCAAGATATTCACTCACTGCTATCCTTACCTGGGGAATTCGGTGTGACATATACTGAACGCATGATTCAGATATTTCTTCCAAAGAACCGTACTTGAAACAACTTTCCAAGGCACCATTAACTGCATCAGCGACAGACTTTTTCTTCTCCTTTGTTGCTTCTAGCAGGGGCTTAATTACAACAGAAACATAAGATGCAAACTGTACCCTCAGGCCATTTGCGAGCTCCGTTATAGTTTCCGCTGCTAAGGTTACAACCAATATATTTGCATCGCCTAGGCTCTTAGATAAAATTCTCAGAAGACTCGAATAATCTCCATGACTGACTTTCATGACATCGCATGTCTTTTTTACATCTTCCAAAGCAGCGACCCGCTCTTTCCATTTTGGAACATCCACTTTCAAAGCCAAGTCGGACGGCAGTTGCGATAAAACATCAACTGGATCGGCCAAATCGTACGGATCAACGGGTTTCAACTCGGAAGAGTCCGTAGAACCAGTATTACCACCACTGGAAACACCTTCAGCATCATCTTTCATTTCAACATCACCGTCTGTACTAGATTTAGCTTCACGGTCACGTCTTTCCTGCTCAGACTTCAATAATCTCGTAGGCCTGGCTGGAAATTCCTGTATTTTCTGAAAAGCCTTAGTCAAATCCTTCTGCTGGATCGGTTTCAGGCTCGGGAAAATAATCGTCTCAAATGCATCACCAATGTACGATCTAAGAGTAACGCTTAATTTTAAAGCTTCCTGCCTCACATTCCGGTCGGCATGCTTAAACAGAGTAGGCAATTGATCCATCACAAGCTTTGGAGGGCAAACGGTGCACCCAAATGCATTGTAAACATCATTCAGGGCAGCAACAGCTGCAGCCACATGTCTTGGTGATCTTGCTTTTAATGAAGGTATTATAAGTTCTATAACTGGTGTAGCTGTTGACCCTCCTAGTTCCACATACATACACAACACCTCTGTTGTTTTCGCCTTAGTCTTTGCCCTAGATGAACTCAATGCCTTCTCACAGAGGGATGGAATAACCAAAGAATACGTTTTTGCAGCTGCCCGTTTTCCTCCATACTGAAGAAATGAAAGAAGAGCTCCAATAGCTGCCTCTTGAGAAACGACATTTATATCAGAGACGGCCTTACAGATTAGTGATGGATTCATGATCCATAACCGAAAACAGTCAGATGTATCTGACGCCGAATTTTGAAATTCCTCATCTAATTCTGTGTACGCTTCTTTTCGCACTTTCCAAACTTTATGAATTAGCCTTTCTTCTAATGGAAGACTCGAATAGTCTGGCTCTTCTTCCGACATTGAACAATCCAATCTGAATAAATAGTGCTTTCCTGAATTCAGATACTTCTGTAATGCACACTGTGATAAGTCTTTCAAAGGTACACCAATGAGGAAGAAACAACATAATTTCAGTCTAACTCAGCACTAGCCTAAGTCTTTTTTTTTTTTTTAAAGAAGTAAACAAAAACAAACTTGCACATTTCGCGCATCAATACGTACAAACACGCATAATTCACTCGCACATATTCGTTTCATAAATTCTAGCGCCCAGATCAAAAATCAAAAAATTTCATGACAAATTATCGCCTGCACAGCCCTGATACTGATTACAATTATGAAGTCATTCGTTCTAGAATAGCGCGCTTGATTTACTAAGAGCTGATAAGAAACTTTAGTAACGACAGTACTAATTATTACAGCAGAATTTATATATATAGAGCATTTCCATCCACTGCATCCTTCCCAGATTAATGATACTGCAATTGCTTAATTGCTATTTCCCACAAAGTATTCTTATCAGCAGCAATCTCTAATATACAAGCAAAAAATGTCAATGCAAACTAAAGGCCATCCAACTGAATATCTTCCACTTAAGGAGATCATCAGACCGATTCCTCCAACCTTGGATTATTGCAAGATTGATGCAATGGTGTCAACTTTGAACGGAGTTCCAAAGGCTTCCAAAACTGCCAAAATAGAGGACATAGTACCAGGTGAACTTCCACCAATTGATGTGCTTAGTGTGAAAGATAAGGGAAAAATGAAATACTTTGCATTCGGTGGATGCCATAGATTCCAGGCTTATGAGAAGAGCAAAACTGAGCAGGTGAGGTGTAGGATAATATCATGTCCAAAATCGACGCTTCGGATGTACTTAGGCGGGTCGATATTCTACTATTTCGATGATCTGGAAGAATAATCACTTTTTTGTTTGATTGACAGTTTGTAAAAACTCTTCATGCATGAGCAGAAGCGATTTCAAGCGATTCTTTATTTCCTTTTCATATGGACAAGCATTTTGGGATTCTTCAACTTTCTTTTCATTCTGATTTCCTCTTCCTGGCTGCTTTTATTGACAGGTATCAACTTTCCTGAGTCAGGTGAGATTCCACAACTTTCGAGCATACCATACCTCAACTCATTGATTCCTGTTCCGCATAAGCCACTTCGATTTTCTATAGAACTCACAAAATAATATCTCGGTTGTATTTTTAACGTCTGTAGAACAGATTTGTTGATAACTTCTTCCATGTGCTGTATCCTGTGGCTGTTTGGTATTTTATCTATCTTATTGAACACGACATCAAAAGGAACACCAAGCTGAACCAAGCTATCGATGATCATCTCATCGTATTTATTAAGCCCAACTTTACTGTCTAGAAGTAAGTAGCATTGCCGGAGAAGCATTCTATTTTCAAGATATTGAAGAACCAACTCTCCCTGAACATTTTTTCCTTTTCTACCATATCCAGGCGAATCAACTAATCTGAGCATGCCACCTATGTTGTAGAAATTCAAGCAGAGAGTATAACCAGCCTTCTGTTTAACCTTGGCGTACATCCTGGCTTTCTGATTACTCTTTGCAAATAGTTGATTCAACAGTGATGATTTTCCCACATTGCATCTTCCTATAAATATAACTTCGGGTAGGTTGTCTAAAATTTCATTATCTTTTCTCCTATTCTCCATGGCTTGATGAGTGTTGCTCTGACAATCATATTTGGTTAACTCATCATCATCAATATCGGTGGCACTCTTTTCCTGTTCAACATTATCCATACCACTATCCATATTCATTAACTCCTCCCTTTGCAATCTTTCTTTTTCTCCCGGAATATCCTCATAATGGAATATACTCCATTCCTGCGTAATCCTTGATTTGTTGAAAAAGCCCTTCACAACCGTCTCTTGTGCCTTATTCAATCTGTAATTAATTTGAAGTGGAGAATGACTTTTAAAATGTTTCATTAGAACATTTCCGGTCACATTTCCCCTTTCGGTGTATCCAGTGTGATCTATACCAGTTTGTTTATTTTTGGCCTTCAATTTGGCATTTGATCTGTCCACTGGCGAGTCAATTATTTGCTTGATTTTGGATATTGAAGCAGCTAGTGATGATGATGGTCTGTTACAAGTGAAATTTCGCCCAACACCAATCCCATTTTTTCCTAACGTCCTCCAGATGCCACCTCCATGAAATAAACCTTTTAACATAGGCATTTTGGATCACTTATGCATTAAGCTCATTACTTAGTGATGCTTCATAAGTAAAACTTTGAAGATGGATGATCAGAGTTGAAATCAGTATCGAACTTAAAAAATAAAAATTACGTATCAGGTCAATGCGAAGAGATGAATTCGGAAGAAATTTATTTACACTAGAACTTGACTATTCACCAATTTGTTTTAAGCATAAAGCTTGATATGCAAGCAGCCAAATACCCAGACAGACGACAAAACATCCAATTTATAACATAAATTAAAAAAAAAAGCTACATATTCATGAAAAAAACAGCCATAATAAATCTTGAATTAATTTTAAATGTGATGCCAGTAGCATTGGATTTCTTTTCAGATATTTGATTTATGATTGACTAACAATGCAAAGTCTGTGGGGCTATATTTGTTGGACAGTCAGAATTCACCTGTTGCTGAAACTTCGCCTGCCGTTTTTCACACACAGATAAATGCTTCAAGTATTTACCCTTAGTATTAAAGCTCTTCATACAAAGCTCACATTTAAAACGACGAGTGTGAATTTTCATGTGCTTATTCAGATTTGACGACTCATTAAAGCGCTTTCCACAAACTTTGCACACCATCGGCTTGTCACCACTATGAATTCTTGAATGAATTGTTAGAGATGAAGAAGTCTTGAAGTGCTTTCCACAGACTTTACACTTGTAGGGTCTTTCACCTGTATGGATCCTCATATGCTGCTTCAACATCAAATCAAGTGAAAAGTGCTTTCCACACACAGAACACTTGAAAGGTTTATGCTTCGTATGCGTGTTCAAATGCCTAATAATCTTTTGACGTTGAGAAAACAGCCTTCCATGTCTTGGGCATCCTTTCCAGCAGCAAACATACTGAGACTTGCCCGATTTGACATGTTCTTCCACGAGATGCTGAGTGAGATCAGCAGTATTCTCAAATTCCATTCCACACTCCTTTCCTGTATCAGGATCAACCCATTTACACACATGTGTTGTCACCTCAGCATGATTACTATCCTTACATTCGGATTTGGCCATACTTTTTCCTGCGGTTGCATTCCCCTTAAGAGTATCTGAGGAATGAGTTGCAATGTGCGAATCTATATGCTGTGATAGTTTCTCAAGCTCGTTCGTTGTAAACATGCAATCCAACCACTCACACTGATAGTTTTGATTCTCTTGATGCAGCCAGTCTGGAGTCCAATGTTGTTCAAGCATGTGCTTATTGAGATCTGCATCTGGTAGGGTGAGATTGCAGTCATCCCACTTGCAAACAAACATATTATCTGGCTTTAGCTCAATTGCTGTTGGCTGAACTGCGTCAGGTTGCATAACAGGACTGATAATGCTGCCAGTATCATTAAGAATTGGTTTATTTGCAAAGCTGCTACCTTCCGAAATCTTGCTGTCTGTAATATTTTCCTTAATCATAGTTGGAGAATGCATGGGGGTGCCAACATGCTTGCAGTTTTTGTTTGTACACGAATGGTAAGTGGGCAGATCTGGAGAAGGAAGGCCGGAAACAGCCTCATTCTGAGAATGATGATTGTATTCGTTGAGATACTTCCCAATATCGTCGAAGTTGAAGTTCGAGGGGAGAATAAGATCATGCTGGATAAGGCTACCATTATAATGATTCTGGTAATGCAAATGATAATGATGGTTCGGGTCAGATGGAGGAAAGTGTTCATGAATGTGCGGTCTCTCTGGGTGAAAAATTGGCTGTTTCTGTTTTTCCAGATCTTTCCTAAGATTGCTTGTTTTCGTGGATGATTCTTGGAACACATTACCCAGTTCCGGCTGTAAAAGCTTCAGATTTTCCGTCTCTATATCATCCGAATGTGTATTCTGGCCTACAAACTTGGTATTATCAGCCACATTCACGCCACAGCCTGCTATTACTGGATTATTATCGCGAAATTCCTCACTAGCGAGAAACGAAGTTTTCTCGTGGGTATCATGATAAGCTGAAGATGCATTCTCCATAACGGTGCCCATGGAACTTTCACCATTCGGAATCCAAACTTTTTCTTCGTTCGATTGGTGAGAGATAGTGGAAGATGTTGACGGAGTGGTTAGAGCGCTTGTTAAAGGAGGTGGACTGCACCGGATCACACTATTACATGTTTCCAGTGTATTCCAGTCTTTGATGTTGATGTTGCAATACTTGTCATCGCAGCTGTAGTCGGAAAAACCACAATCATCGTCACTATTATTTGGCTGTGAATCATTCTTCACTACACCATTATACTGTGCTCCGTTTTGGACAAAATTAGTATAATTATGATGGTGATGGTGATGGTGAGGCTGAGGCTGAGAGTGAGGATTAAGATGAGAGCTAGGATCAGAATTAGCATAAGACTGATTTTGATCTAAATGCTGATGACAATTCTTCATCTGTTGAGGCAAAATTTGATGCTCTAAGTGCAAATTCTGCCATTGTTTCTGATTCTGCTCTGGATTTTGAGAGTTAGTCGGACCTCGAGAATCAGTTCCATCAGAAATTTCACTACTAGAGGAAAGCAAAGATGGATCAAGAGTCATTCTGCTGCCACCAGGGAAGTTAAAAAGTGCGTTACCATGATGTTGACCAGGCAAACCAAAATATGATGGGTCATAAGTTACATTCTCTGTATCTTCCTGATTGCTATGCAACTCATGCCCGGCAGGAGAAATATTGTGCAAGTTTGCATTTATACTAGCAGGTGGGCTATTGCAGCGTGAGTTGCAATAAGAACAATTATCTGGGGGAAGTGCACAGTCAGCCATGATCTCTTTCCAGTTTCCAGGCTCAAAATGACACTGTAGAAAGTCATCTATAGGCTCAAAACTGTCAGTAACAGTTGCAATTTCAGTCTTTGGCCTTTGCTCGGTAAGTTGATACTTCGCTGATTCCTTTACAGAGGCATTATACGCTTTGACGGTAGCCTTTTGCGAGGAATCCAACGAATGAAACTGCTTTTCCGAGTTGCTTTTTGTAATATTAGCATTTATCGCAGCATCAGCACCGGTATTAGTAGTAACATTAGTAGCAGCACCAGAGGTACTATCAACGTTAATATCAAAATTCGTACTGCCCATATCCAAAATACTTTGTTTCTTCTTCGACTTCTGAGTTATATGATTATCATTTGAAGCTGATACGGAATCGACCTTGTTGGTGATAAAAGATGATACCATGATTTATGCGAAATGAGATGTATATGAACAACACTAAGTATGATAACGGTCAGATTGAGTTTATTCGTTTCAGATCTATCTGCTCAGCTTAAGATATGCTCCAGACACTTGCAATAAGTTGTTGAATCTGAGGATGATATCGATGTTAGAATATCTTGATAAAGTGAAAAGTTCAAATGGAATAAACTGCTTTTTTGCTGACTTGTCCTGCAAATCAAAATACAACTATTCAGCAAGTTCTTTCGAGGTCAAAGTTGAACGCAGGGTTTTCATTCGGCGGCCGTTTAGCTTTAGATAACCATTACAGTAATTTTATTTATGTGATTTCACGAGGGCTTCGCAATATGTCAGACAACTTTTCCTTTCAATTCCGATCTTTTGCAGACCGGCGTCACTTTTCTATTGTACTGAAGAAAAAATGCATAAGAAAAAAAAAGAATTGCGAACCACCAGGGTAATTTTTTCTGTTTCTTAATTATTATATTTAGGTATTGGAAAGTTTTGCAACTTTTTTGTAATAACTGACCTTAATTTTTCAATGCTGTACATCGCTATGCGTAATAACAATCATATCCCTGATCGATATTCAGGAAATGTGATTCTCATGTAATATTTTTTGTTGCTGAATTTTTAGTGGTGCTACAGCTCGAATAAGTTGTCACTAGTGTAACAAAGCAATTCGGGTTATCGTGATCAAGTAGAATTTAGATTGATAGAAAGAATAGCAAAAGGATGTTACACTTCATATAGATTGATTACATCAGACAAAATCCAAGTAAAGAGCATGTAGTATTTGTCAGTTTGCAGAATGATGATCCGAGAAACAAAGCAATCAGATTCAGACGAACGAAATTTGGTATAGAAGAATTGAAACCCCGCATTCATTTCTTCATATCATAAAATGTACGAAACACAATTAAATGAGGACAAATATCAGTCACATCTGACGAAGTGACATTAAAGCCTCCAAAAATTTCCTGGCTTTTCCTTACTCCTATTCTAGATTCCGGCACATCTAACACTTATAGAATATGCTAAAAAGAAATAATGCCACTTGTAATACCAATTACCAGCAAGCAATATTCTATCAAACGCACCTACTAAATGGACCAGCCAGATAAGTAGTCTTAAACATGCTCCTTCAACATATGAAACAGGTTACTCTTTGGTTTTCATATATTACTTCTAGTGTATCATATTCATTTCTTTGTTTTATCGGTGATTCGCGACAACTCACCCTCCAAGCCGTGTTCAAACTCATCGTTATGAGTGACTGTTTCGGAAACGTATTGGTTAAGGAGTTTGGAGATCTCATCTATGATTTTCTGCTGTTGAACCGAACCATGCTCTAAAGATTCATTAGATGAAATGTCATTTTTTGGCTTGAACCCAGCAAGCCTTTTACCTAACTGCTGCTTAGTCAATGAAGCTTGAATGATGGCTACTAATTTTCCACGGTTTTCCACAAGCAATTCTGGATTCTCCTCTATCTTAAGATCCACCAATTGTTCAAGCAATTGATTAAGCTTGTCTTTAATACCAGAAGTATCATTCTGAAATTTATCCAAGAGTTGGCGTCTTTTGAGATCGAACTTTCCTTCACTTTTATACTGGTCGGCAATATCAGCGTAACCCATTTGTTTTGGTTTGAGTATGATGATTAAGGGTTATTGAGCAAAGTATGTTGTAGAAGCAAATAACGAGCGTGTGTGTCGAATTTTATTTTTTTTCGCTATAAATTAATCGTGTGGGCCGAAGTTAGCTGAGAATAGAGATAAGGCATGAAAAGCGAAAAAAGAAGGGTATTAAATGCAGAAATCGCCTAAACACAGATTGCTTTGGGTAACACAATGTGAAATATTACGATGTATGCAAAGTGGTGGTTTTATTCAACGTGATAGGCATTAAAAAATGCATTCGAAGTTTACAAAATTGGATATTTCATCCCCCGCCTACTAGTACGGATGCAAACTTGCGTACACATCACATATAAGGTAAATGAATAAGGATCTCACATGGCCAAGTTGCTAAACAATAAGAAAGGACGAATTATGATAAATTATGGCATTTAATGTACTTTCTGGCGATAACTTAAAATTCTCAAGAAGTGATTATGTGGGGGAATAAGGTTCAAAATGGCATTGGATGAGTACAGAAGTGGGATAGTTGCAAAGGTAAACATATTTCACGGGCGGGTAAAAAATAAACATACTTCACGTGACTAAAGGCATGTGACAAACTGATTGGGTTTGGTAATAAAGAATGGGAAAGCTCCGGCTGAAATGTAATTTGTGAAATTTACTTATATTTGCCCTGAACCCTACGCGAGGTCTGACATTTGCATTGTCTTGCAAATATTACACCGCTCCGGAGAGGAGTGTGAAATTATATTCATTCCACTTTTTTTTTTTGGCGAGAGTGGCGTTTTTTTTTTCCCGTGGGCTGACTACTGCCGTCCAGATCAATCATATGCCAGATCTGCGGAGTTTTTAACTTCTTCCTTGGGCGAATTCTTTATTGTGATTTTAACTTGTGTCGGGCATTTACACAAACTATGATTATCAAGCTTTCCCTATTTTAAACATGGATTTGCTTAAATTCCGATCTGTTTTCGCTCATTTTTGTATGGGGTTCGTACTTCTGAAGAGAGAGTATAGAATGTGCCTTTAAGTAAGAATATCATGCTAAAAGGGAGCAGATCTTCTGGTCATCAAATTTTTTCGTGGAGCCAGAATCTTGTTTATTATGTAATTTGTAGATTACCCCAAGTAAATTAATGTATATATATATATTTTTTTTTTGATAATTTGGGTAATTTGATAATTGGGCATTTTTCATTTTAGCTTACACGATCTGCGTTTATACCTTTTTTTTTTGCTTTACTTTCCAAGTCGTGACCACACATCTATATCGCATGGTTGCAAGTAAGGAGAATTCACAGGCATTTGCATACACACGGACAGAAATATAGTGTGGCAGCGGAGTTAGAGATAGCGAGAAACTTTGATGAGAGACAACATAAAGTTATCGATGCTGATCAACGCGGACGAGAATCGGTCGATACACGCACACACAAACGATGGATCACCCGTATACGGAGATGGCCGGCCGCCGGCAGTGAACAAGAAGGCGACAGAATCGGATTTAAGCGTTTCAGGGGACTCTCCGGCAAACATGAGTACTGAATATGAAGATAAACACCATTTGGAAGAAGAAGAGGACGAGAAGGGGAAGACACACAAGAAGAGGAGGGGCAGAAGAAGGCGGCTTAAAGGGCCACCGTACATCTGCGAGTACCCAGGATGTGGAAAGTGCTTTCAGCGATCTGAACACTTGGCCCGGCACAAACTCAACCATAATCCGAAGAAAATCTTCCAGTGCCCGCAGCCAGGGTGCAAGAAGACGTTTGTGCGGCATGATTTGTTGGTGAGGCATCTCAAGAGACACGCGAATAGGATACAGAAGGAGCGGAAGAAGATGAGTGAGGGCAAACATGATGGAAATAGGGTTGGAAGTGCGAAAAGAAGTGATGTGGAGGGGAGTAATGAGGAGGAAAGTGGTGCGAAGAGGAAGAAGATGGAGGAGAATAACTTGCAGATTGCCAATTTACAGGGTGCCAATTTGCGGAGTATCAGTATGCAGGGTGATATGCAGGATGGGATGCGAAATGCTAATGTGCGAAATACCAACATGGCAGGTACAAACATGGCAGGTACTAATATGCGGGTTGCTATGCAGAGTACTAACCTTGGCAATAATCTGGAAAATTCAAATGTGCCAAATTCTAACCTTCACAACGAAGCCCCCCCATTAAAACCCACCAGTACCCGCGCAGCCCCAGGGGTTACCGGGGTCCCCGGTGGGGCCGGGGTGAGCGACCGGGAAAGAATGAAATTCGCGGTGAACAACACGGGGATGCCGCGGGCAGCATCAGCACAGCCGCAAAACACAAAAGGGTTCAGCAGTGTGACACAAATCCTCCAGCAGCACAACCATTCTTTGGCAGACACACCGGAGCCGGCGAACAACAAAGACTTCTCTGCACCGAATCTTTTGAACTGGCTTTTTAGCGACAATACCAGCAACCCTGCAGCAGACCAAAGGCTAAATTCAAGATTGAATGTTGGTGTGGCGCAGTCGGACACGGATGATTTTTTAACGGGGCTGAACGAGTTTCAGATGAATAACGGAGGCCAGAGTTTTTTTATCCCCGATGGATTCGACCAGTTGTCGCCTGCGTCGTCGTCGAATTTGGGGCTGTATTCTTCGCCGGGCAGCGTGCGGAGTCCCGGGGGGAGCGTGCGGAGTGCCACGGGGAGCGTGGGGAGCGGAGGGGGGCCTGTCGGCCCGGTGGGCACGGGCACAGCAGGCACAGCAGGCAACGTGGGCAACGTGGGCAACGCGGGCAACGCGGGCAGTGGCAACAATTCGGGCGGTGCAGCGGTCGCGAAAAAAAACCAAAAAATTCAACCCACGCCCTCGATGACGATGAACTGCGAGCCGGTGGCGACGGCAGAAAAAGCGTCGATCGACGCAGTGCTGGAACCCAAGCCTCGTGCTCCCCACACTCGGCAGTCCGCCGACAGGTCACTTTTCCACCTCACGGCAGCCCAGCTTGAGCAGTTCTCGTCGTTGATTCCAGAAATAAAGGCACACCCGGACTTCGTGCAGCCGAAACTGGAAAAAGCACTCCGTATGTACTGGAAGTTCTTCCACCCGCGGTTTCCGATGCTCCACAGGCCGTCTTTTGACTCCGTGAAGACGCCACCGTTGCTGTTGCTGGCAATGGTGATGCTTGGCATCAAACTGTCCCAGTGCGTGGATGATATCAGGTGTCCCGGGGAGGAGAGATTCGAAAACCCAAAGGACCTTGCAGACAAGATTGCACTGCCACTCCGGTGGCTCATCTTCGCGTCTCCGCAGTTCCAGCCGCCGGCAAAGCTCTGGATCATCCAGAGTTTGCTCATGTTGGAGTTTTACGAGAAAAACTGCACCACGAGGCAACTTCATGAGAGAGCACACCTCCACCACGGAACGACGATCCAGTTGCTTCGGAGATCGCCGACGTTGGGCGGGTCGCCGCACAAGATCGACTCGGGCGACGACTACGCGACGAACTGGTTCAAGTGGATCGAGATCGAGTCCATGAAGAGGGCCACGTTCATGTGCTTCTACATGGATGCCATCGATGCGATTTCCTTCGGCCACCAGATGCTCATCTACGCCCACCAGATCCAGATGACGATGCCGGTGCAGGATGAGGTGTGGGAGTCGAAGCTTCGCAACTTTCGGGCCGCTTTCAAGCGGTGCAAGCAGCCCAGGCCGTTCTTGTTGGTGCTGAAAAGCATCTTGAACGGGTTTCCAACGCGGACAAACTCCTTCGGCAAGAAGGTCTTGTTGGCTGGCTTGAGTGCCATCATGTTCCAGATCCAGCAGCGCGACATGCAGCTCATGTTTGGCTTGGACAAGTTCGGAATGAGCGGTACCGTCAACAACTGGCGTGAGCTTCTGACTGCTGCCTTTTCCATCTGGAGAAACGACGTTGGCGGGTCCTGCTGCTCATCACGGACCGCCATCGACAACATGAGCTCCATGAAGAACTCCCAGCAGTTCTCCACGAGTGACACGCGGTGCAAATGCATCACGTACCACATGGCACACGTGTACATGTCGATTTCGCACTACGATCTCTTCATCGTGGCCGGTGCACCCTGGCGGATGAATGTGAAGCCATCCTCGAACTTGGAGAGGGACCAGATCGAGACCCGGGTCCGCGACTGGACCAAAACCAGGCACAGCAAGGTCTGTGTGGTCCAGTGCTACCTTCTTCTATTCGAGATGTTTCTCTCGCCCCAGGACTCCTCCTACGAGTACCAGTACGACTACTTGCCCGATCAGGACTTGTTCTTCCGGTCCTACGTCATCGGCCTGTGCACAATGGTGCTCTGGTGCTACATCCATGCCCGGTACGGGCCCGATGCCTACAAAAAGACCAAACACGCATATCTCAACCACGAGTACGAGGAGGACGGCTACCGGTACTTGAAACGCATCCGGAACGAGCTCACCCGGCGGTCTGGTGGAGTAATGCTTCACACTTGGTTCTCTTCCTGCACGGGTGCCGAGTTCTACGGCAAGCTCGTCAAGTGGGTCAATGTGCTGGATGATGTTCCCGACAAGCAGAATTTGGTGGGCTTGTTGGACTTGGTGGGCAACAAGCTGGTTGATGCCGATTACACCGTGGTCAAGGAGATCGGCAAGCTCCTGCTTTTCTGCCGGGACCGCTGCCGGGGAAGTTCCGACGATGTCTTGATGAACATGTACGAGTAGTCCGTTGTCTGTATAATATAATGTGTGCAAGTTAGTGTGAGTGCAGGGGGTGGGATGATTGTGATAGGGACTTGAGAACTTAATGAGGCTGATTTGATCAATGGTAATAATTTATGAAGAGCTTAATCAATGAAATAGTTTATGAGGAACTTAATCAATAAAATAGTTTATGACTACTTAATCAATAAAATAGTTCATGACTACTTAATCAATGTAGTCTATGACTACTTATTAATGATAATAAAATAATTTAAATGAGATGACTTACCACCTCAGCTTCATTTCTACCTTCCAAGGTACTTATTCTACACACAAAATACTCAGTATACCTTAACATTGGACAACTGCCACCAGGTTACTTATTTGCTTAGTATATCACTTATTTACTCAGTATATCACTTATTTGCTAGTATATCACTTGTTTGCTTATTATATCACTTATTTGCTAGTATATCACTTGTCTAGTATATCACTTGTCTAGTATATGTCTACCATTCAGCTGCCTTAATAGATGCGTCGACAGTCGCGTCTGCCTAGCTACGTCTAATAAAGTACACTCAATAAAGTAATGCATTTATTTTCGCATTTGTAACTTTTCTAAATCCGTTTAATCCTTACATAAACTAACGCTTTCCAACAAATAATCACCCTCTAAGGGTAAGATGCAAAGAAGCAAGTACAAGATAAGTAAATGAACTTGCTCAAATACCCCATGGCCGGACCTTCCTGGGCATAAAGCAGAGCAGCCAGAATAGACGCGACTATCGACGAATACACACCGAAACCAACATAAATCGCTACACACCACATTCCACACTCATAATATAATATTCTGTATCAAAGTAACCCTCCACAGAGAACAATTACCTACCAAACAAGCTAACACTTATTAACATAAAACAAATGGCTACGAAGTAACCGAACACACTAATTAACATAAATCCACACACCACGCACATCACATGCCCATCTCAGCCTGCAACTGCTTCAAAGCAGCTTCATCCTCATCCTCCTCAGCAGCTTTCTTCTCCCCCAGTTTGCCGGTAGGAACACTCGGAAGTTTCGCCTGGCTTATGCCTGGCTTCTCCTTCTCAACCTTGGTCTTAGTGTTAGTCATGCTCTCATCAACTTCATCCTGCTGCATCTGTGCCAATTCATCCTCTAATTCATCTTCATCAATATTATCAGCACCAAGAGGCCTGCTAATGGCATCCGATATCTCCTCGCTTGCCTCCACCTGGTCCCGGATATCGTCCATCGTCTCATCCACCTTGTCAACATTGAAGTCGCTGTGAATCTGCTTGATAGCCTTTGCTCCTTGCTTCATAGCCTTCATAGTCTCCAAGTTAAGGTTTGCCGACTCTATTGCACTAAGCTGAGTCTCCAACGACTCGATCTGGTTCTCGATTCGCTCCAGATCGCTTTCTAGCTTCTTCTTTCTGCGGAGTGCCTGCTTTGCCATCGTTCTGTTTTTGGTCACATTCTTTCTTGCAATCTGTTCTTGTTGTTCTATTTGCTTTTCCAAGTACCCCTGCTTCTTATTGAGTGTCGCTATGTGCTCCCTCAGCTTCACTATAGCCTTCTTGGGCAGCTCCTTCTTCTGCTGACCTCCTCCAAAGAAATAGTTCCACATTCTTGTTTTTTTCTTAATGCTAGTTTGAATTCACTTGAGCAAATGTCTGATATCCACGCTTCACTTTTGCTGATTTCGTAATAGTTGCTTTGCAAAGCCTCTCTGTAATTAACGCCAGCCCAATCTTCGATGAGCTTCCGTTTTAAATATATGAACTGACCTTATTAGTACTATCTTCTGCCTGACAAGATATGCTGAAGGATCTCGCTACAAAAATATTTGGCCCGCTTTCAACTGCCATCTCATTTCTTATCAAAAGCGAGTGAGAAAAAATAAAATAGAAATAGAAAAAAATTAAAATCGCAAAAAAAGGGAGATAGAAGAGAGATATAAAAATACGCGAAAGAAAAAGGAGGAAGGGAAAATAAGAGAAGCCGTATTTAGGAAAATAAGGGACTGCCTGTCCACTAATATGTAAATATGGAATTAGAACATAGAAAATGGAAAATGTGAAAATTAGATTAGTAAAGTAAGAAAATTAGTAGTTTAGAAAAGTAGAAAGTTACATTAGCAAAGTAGAAAATTAGTAGATCAGTAAAGTAGAAAATTAGTGGACTTAACCTAGTAAATTATTAACCTTTAAATATATTATACATACTACAACTCATTCTCATCAATACCGATTTGCCGAAGAAGTGACGAAACTGGACCAGACACTCCATCCTCAGCTTTTAACGACTTTAATAAATTTGTTATCATTTCAACATCCATATCATCATCGTCTACATCTCTAACATCCCCAACAGAATCATTCCGGTCGTCATAATTATCACCAAAAGTATTTTTTTCCTCATCAACCGGCCCCTCTTCGCCTTCCGACCGCCTCATCTTCTCTAAATCTTCAGGTTTCAAACTGAGTGCTTCTTTGCAGAAAAATTCAAAAAAGTCATCCTCATCAATGCTGACACCTTCCTCTTTGAACATCTTCTTTACATTTTCATCTGTATTGGAACAGTCATCTTCATCAGCACTACCATCATCATCTTCATTCACATACTTCTTGATCTTGCTCAACATTTCTTCCGGGTTGTCCACTTTAACTTTCCCCGGCATTTCTATATCGTCTAGATTGGGCTCAATCGACTTCACACATTTCTCAATCACATTATATCTCACGAGTTCTCTTTGGAGTGGATCCTCATCCACCGCCTTGTTATACTTTCCAACACTACCCTTGAATACTCCTATGTCTGTTTTAATATCATCACTCTCCTTATTTTCTGCTATGAACCTATCCACCAAATGTGTTAACAGTTGTCCATTCTTCTCCGCATCACCACCGTACTTTTTAAAGTAAACATGTGCTAGCAACGAGACTCGAATGTTCACAATCACCGATTTGTGTGTGTTATCAACGTAATAATCATCTCCAAGTGCTTTACTCCCAAGTTTGTACAGATCAGGCAACCCCTGCTCTAGGTGGTAGTTAAGGGCAGCGTTACTGAGATACGCTTTATTTCGTGCTATCAGTTTGAACATCTTCTCACTCACAGACACCCTTTCTTCAAATATGTTATGAAGTGAATCTTCTAATGCAGTTGTCTGTAATTTATCCGATAGGAGTTCAGTGAGATCAAAGAGCTTGGCAATCTTGAAGGATCTTTTGCTTATGAAATCCAACGCATTTTCTAGTGTTATCGAATCTTCTGGGTGGAAATCGGATGGGATGACCTTAATACTTTGATCGTTAATCCAAACTCTGTTGGCTGCAACATTTTCACTAGCTAACCAGGCTGGTAGTTGGGAAGCACCCTCAATAAGCAGAAATTCGCCATCTTGATCAAACACTCGGATGTACAAATTAGGATCCCTTGAACTGAAACCGAAAAGAATTGATGTTAGAAGCCATAAATCCGGTATGTAGTCGCCGTACTCAAGTTCTCCGTACAAAAAACTGTGGTCTCTAAAATCAGACACCAACTTAAAGCTAACAGGCTTTAAATACCACGGGTAATACTCTATAAATGGCCTCAAATCTGTTGAAAGGTAGCTTTCAAACTCCTTTAGTGCAGAAATATGTTCTGCCTTAGTATCATATGGTCGCGATAGAAATATGGCAAAGACTAGTGTATTTCTTTCAAAATAAAGCCGCTCATTAGGGTTGTTCTCAAACAGAGTTGATGGATCAAGCATGTTGGATCCATAATCTTTGAAATCGCAAAGAGTAAACCAAAGAATAAACCATTTGAGTAAAAGACATTCTGAACCTAATCTTCATGCTAGTCGGCTTTTATCTTCATATTTTATTTTTTCGTACTATTTTTTCGTATTTTATTCATTTCATTTTATCGGACCATTTCATTTATTTTATCAGACTTTCCATTCAGCTTCGAGTAGTTTTCTTCACTTTATCGTATCATTTATCATTACTATTTTCTATATAATTCTTCTAAGCCATTCCATCAGCATACGTATAATACTTTTCGGGCTAAACATAGCCAATGTTCAAGAGTTCATTCATAATTGTAAGGCATAAGGTTCTAAGAAAAGTATAAGTCTCTAAGAAAAGCATAAGATTCTAAGATAAACATAATATTCTAAGATAAGCGGGTACAAGCAATGCAGCAATTCATCATCTAGTCCTTTTCCTCACTCTTCTCTGGACTTCTCTTGTGGATATCAACCTCCTTCTCCAACTCTAAAGACTTCTTTCTCTTCTCCTCAAGGTCAGAAAGCTTGTTTCCATCTACAATAGCCCAATCTATCAGTCCTTCAGCTCCATATCTTCTAAAAAGCCAATCGTTACACTTAACAAAGTGATGGCAGTCAAAAAATCCACGTGAAGCACTCAAGGGAGAAGGATGGACGGATTTAAGAAAGAGGTTTTGACCCCAGTCGATTCTTCCAACCTTTCCTATAGTTCTTTGGGCAGGTGAACCCCAGGCAATTATCACTATTCCCTGATGTGCCACGTGATTTTTGTACTCTATCAGCTTTCTAATTGCTGCTGATGTGAATCTCTCCCAGCCATGGTTAGAGTGAGAGTTTGCATTGTGTGCACGAACCGTAAGACATGTATTGAGAAGCAAAACACCTTGCTCGGCCCATTTTGTAAGATCTCCCGACTTGGGTATCTGAAAATCGGGATAGTCAATTTTTAGACACTTGTAGATATTGTTGAGTGATGGTGGGGGACGTGTGCGTGGATCATGAACGGAAAATGCAAGTCCATGTGCCTGGTTAAAGTTATGATAAGGATCCTGGCCCAAAATCAAAACTCTGACTTTAGACAAAGGAGCAAGCCTAGACCATGAATAAATATCATCTTTTGGCGGAAAGATGGTTTTACCAGACTTCCACTCGCCTTCTAAGAACTTCTTGAGGTCTAAAAAGTATGACTTGGTCATTTCTTCATGCATCACTGCTAACCATGAATCGTCCATCGTGTTTATTTCTAAGTCAAGCAACTGCTTCTGATATGGTGTTAAAGTTTTGATCCAGGCCTGCTTGTCAAACTTATGCGAAATGCTTGGTGGTCTCACATGAAACATGGAAAGACCTGGAGCCACAATCTTTGTTGATGAATTCTCATCTGTGCTTTTCTTAACTTTTTCAGAACTTGGCTTATCCGTAATTGGCTTAGCAGTTTTGGCCAGAGTTGATTTCTGCCGCTTCGAAACTGTGAAAAAGTCTGTGATTGATCTTTTTACTCCTGTGGACATTATTGATAAGTAAAGATAACGTTGCTCTTGGGTGTACAATCTCTGAAAGGTGAAGAAGAATGTGATACTGGGATTCTGCTTTTCAGAAACGCGTACTGATAGAAATAAGGCCAATCGGGCTTTTTTTTTTTTTTTTTTGACATTCGCGTTTTTCGAAGCGTGTCATCTCAAAAGGAAGAATGTAAGGAGCGAAGTTGATTTGCGAGACAAGAACAATTTGAACAGAAGATTCGATAAAGATTCATTAGGCAGAATATGGATGGTTTGTGCCATATATTGCACACAATATCTGTTACTCCTAATAGCACATCTAGGGTTGTTGTATCGGATCAACACTCTTATTTTATGCTTAACGGATAGACCAAATAAAAGCGCATTTGTGTAGACATAAAGAAATACATAAATGCCACTTGATGACTAGATGTAGACTGTGTAGGCATCTTCAAGTCACAATAAAATAGACAGCAGACTTTGCAAAAATATCTCAAATCAGCTTGTTTTCCATTTATTGCAGTCTTCTGTGTGTAGTGCCACCTTTACTATATACCCGAGTCTAGCTGATAAGAGCAAGAAATAAACGATGCGTTGTCATGCATTGCCCTTTCGCTATCTATTGTCCTACTTTTTTTTTTTTTTTTTGACCATCATCACATCTCTCTCTCTATCTTAATTTTTCATTACCTATGCATACCATTTTTACACAATTACCACACAGTATTGCTCTTCAGTTGATAATAGCATCTATACTATCTAGAAATTCCAATAAAGCTGCCGCCTTACAAAGAGGAAACAGCAATTGGCTGATTGCACCAATATCAGTACATATATCTTGAGTGTCACATTTTAATTGCATGAGATTATACCACAAGCTGTTTCGTCTAGCATCCCGTCAACAAAAACAACATTTTATTCAGTATAAATTAATTGAAAGGAACATCCGAGCTATAGCGATGAAAAATGAGGATGCCTCTTCAAACGGCAATCTGAAAAATGCGTCTATTCAAAAGGACAGTAAAGAAACAAGAAAGAGATCCCGTTCGAGTTCAGGAGTTAGTTCCAGGTCACATTCCCTGGGTTCACTGCTGAAGATGGCCGAAAAAACGGCAAAAGAGGGTGTAAGCACATTTCGGGAGTCAGAAAAAGGCGATAAAGAATATCAGTCGAGTTTGAGCACCTCCAAAAGCGGGAAAGAACTATCACCCAAAATAAGTCCTCGCTCAGAGGAGGATCCTGTTACAAAAATCGATACACAGTCAACCCCAAGGAGGATATCGTGGGTTTTTTGGAGTTCTGCAAAGCAGAATGTATCTGGCCGAAAAGAGAACATGGGTGAAGGAACAAGTTCTGGGAAGGGAAGCCAAGAATTGAAAGAAAGCTTGCTAGATCGCAAAAATGCTACAGTTACTTCTAAGGCTTTGAACAGCGACTCTTTAGGGTTTGAAAACGAGACTCCAAAGCGAAGATCGTCTTCCTGGTCGTTCTGGGGGCAAAGGCAGGAAAAATATGCATTCACGTTTGAGCCGAATGTGATAGTTCAGTCAACTGCAAAGCCGAACAGTTCACCAGAAGCATCTAGACAAGTTATAGACGACGAGAATGAAGATGGAAAAGGAAAGAACGATAAAAATGGTAAGCAGAAGAAGCGGAAAAGACCGAATATTATAGTTCCGTCATTCCGAGAAACAATTCAGCCAAAGAGCGCACTGACGTCAATTAGTAACGGGATTAAAAGAGTGAAGGTGATGCTTGGATACCCAAAGGAGCAACAGCTGCATTTATACAGGAGATTGTACCCGATGCAGTTTAAACGGATACTGATTATCGGAATACACGGCTTTTTTCCTACAAAAGTGCTCCGCCCGATTCTCGGTGCACCAACTGGTACATCAACCCGATTTGCACATGTTGCTGAGAAGGCGGTACTCGAATGGGCGAAAAAGAATGGAATGAATGTGAAAATCCAGAAGATAGCACTACAGAAAGAGGGGAAAGTCTTTGATCGGGTGAATTTCTTCTTTGACATAATGAAAAAGTACGAAGAGCAGATCAAGCAGGCTGACTTTATATTTGTGTGTGCCCATTCACAGGGCACACCTGTGGGAATTATCCTTATGTCAAAGCTTTTGGAGCACGGGATAATCAGAGCCGATCAGAAAATTGGGATATTAGGAATGGCCGGTATTAACAACGGGCCATTTCATGGAATGGAGCAGTCACTATTTGTTCGTGCGTACTCAACTTTCGAGAACGAGTCCATGCTTGAGCTTTTCCGCTTTCAGAACTTCGAGAGTCCTCAAAGCAGGAAATACTTGGAGAGCGTACGCAATCTAGTGAGGCACAATGTGAGAATTACGTATGTTGGCTCTATTGACGACCAACTGGTTCCACTATACTCATCTATCGCGTCGCATGTGAAGCACCCGAACATTTTCAAGGCCGTCTACATAGATGGAGGGTCTGATACGCCTGATTTTGTTTCTCGAATCGTGAAACTTTCATGCATGCTTCAAAACCTGGGATATTCGGACCATGATGTGATAAAAGAGATCAGTTATGCTTTGGCAGGGCCGTTAACAGGCGGAGGCCACTCCAGGATCTACAATGACTTGAATGTGTACAAGTTGGCATTAGATTTCAGCCTTGATACCGAGGATTCAGCTTTGGTTGTGCAGCAACCAGTCACTTTTAAGCCATTTGACATGAAGAGACTAGGATCCAATCCATTCAACCTTCCATGGTGCGTACGGGGTCTTTTTTTCGAGGCAATCAAAAGGCTACGGCATGGTAACCATGAGATTGAGATGGTTTTTCGTGAATTTGACGATTGGAATCCAGATTCCAAGGTGTTGAAGGATGTCAAGTATAGGCTAAATGGAATTAAAGCAAAGTTATAAGCGTATTTTTTTTTTTTTTTTTTTTTTTCGCGTACATTGCATGTGCCGGCACCGGAGATCTGAATCTAGAAGACTGAGAAAAAAAAAAAAAAAAAAATTAGGTAAATAGAACGGGATAAGAAAAAATCACAGTGATGCTCGAATTTTTCAAGGATGAAAAATTATTAAGGGTACAGGTAGCTGCACGGATGAGATCCGGATAGCCAAAAGACATCTCTATTCCAAATATAATTTGCAGCATCCCAAGCCTCAGCAATGTCAGAGCATCAGGAGAAGAAAACAACACCTAAAAAGAAGGAGGTTACGAAATTGGGAGGATGTATAGCGGGTGCACTTGCTGGATGTGCAGCGGTAACATTTACAAATCCAATTGAGCTTGTCAAGACGCGGATGCAACTTGAGGGGGAGCTTTCGTCGACAAAGGGCACAGCCAAGGTTTACCGGAATCCATTCCAGGCGTTTGCTTTGGTTTATAAGAACGAGGGGCTCAGGGGTGTGCAGAAAGGCCTTATAGCGTCATATTTGTACCAGACAGGTCTAAACAGTTGCAGACTTGGATTTTACGAGCCAATGAGGTGCTGGATCAACTCGTTGGTCTTTCCCAAGAGGGACCCGGTGCAGTTTCAGAGTATGGGGGTGAATATTTTCGTTGGCGTGGCCACTGGTGTCATTGGAAGTGTTGTTAGTTCACCGTTTTATCTTTTGAAAACCAGGATGCAGTCTTTCTCGGAACAAGTCAAGATCGGCAACCAATCACATTACGACTCGGTGTGGCAGGGGCTCAAGGACATCTTCCAGGATGAAGGTGTACGGGGGTTGTTCAGAGGTGCTAATGCTGCAATTCTTAGAACTGCGGTTGGGTCCGGTGCCCAGCTTCCGGCATACTTTTTTGCCAAGCAGCAGTTGGAGAAGTTGGGAAACCTCAAAGATGGTCTTGGCATGCAGCTTGCATGCTCGGCTTTTGCCGGAGTTGGCGTTACTGTGGTGATGAATCCGTTTGATGTTGTTTTAACCAGATTGTACAACCAAAAGGGGGCACTGTACAAAGGAACTGTTGATTGTTTTGTGAAAACTGTTCGGTCGGAGGGGTTGGGAGCGTTGTATAAGGGATTTGTGGCTCAACTTCTCCGGAATACGCCACACAGCATACTTCTTCTTATGTTCATGGAGCAGAATATGAGCATGGTTTACTCTGCTGAGCAGAAGTTTGGAGTTGGGATATAATGGGGATAGAGAGATGTGTGATAGAAGATTAGTGAAGGGATGGAGAGTAGATATATCTATATAGATTTTGTTGCTAAGTAAAGAGTTGACAAACTAAGTATATACCATGAAGATTAGTAGAGAGTAAACATAGAGTTGAGCAAAAACTGTAAGTGCTTGAACATAGATCTGGCTGAGTGTGGAATGAAGTAGGAGGGGATGATAAAAATAGAAAAAGGGGCTGGACAGGAGCAGTGGATAAGTGAGAGTCAGCAGATACAGATGTGGAAATGATATATGAAGTAACAAATAAAAGTGGAAGGTCAAATAGAGAATTCAAATACAAGCATCAATGGAAGTCATAAGTGTTAATCAAATTCTCATAAGTCTTAACTCAAGTCTCATTAGTCTTAATTCAAATCTCTTAAACTTTATCACCAATTTAACGCTTGTCTACACACCTAAACACCTACACACAACTATTATCCAATAAAGCATCTATATTAAGGTCATGAACTACGTTTAACCAACCAAGCAAGAGATGCTCAGCCAAAAAACCCAGTCGGCAACCTTGGAGCATTCATCACATCAGACGAAGTCTCGCTCTCACTTCGGCTGCTTCCAGATTGTGAGTTTTCGCTGGTCACAGGAGTGGAGTCACGCGGATTCTGGTGTGAGTGGTGGTGGCTGGAAGAGGAAGAGTTTCCCTCGGCCGAGGTTGAGCCAACAGCATTGCACCAGTACTTGTGGTAAGTCCAGGCCTTGCTCTGGCACTCCTTCGAGCAGTACTTTGCTCTTTTGCATCTTCTGCACTTGGCGAACTGCCGAGGGTCCTGCTCCCACTTGCGGCAGCCAAAATAAGCACACTGCCTACGACCCCCCTTGGTTTCGTCCTTTCTGTTGTAATTGCGGACGATAACCGACGACCAGTAGTTGATATCTCGGCTGTAGAGATGTCGCACGGTGAATTTTTCCACCAGCGGGAAGATGTTGACTCTCCGGATGGGTTTAATTTGTTCATCGATACAGGCAGACTGAGAGACTGGGGTAGCAAGTTCATCCCAGCTGGTTTCATAGTCCCAGCGGACGGCATACCGGGCGAGTGAGTCTTGGTGCACCTGCCTATTCTTGATTCTAAGCCGGCGGTATTGCCGGTGGGCATATCTGGCGGCATCCACGGTGAGTTTCTCCAGTTTTTTTGCCTCGATGAAGGGGTTTTGCTCGTTGAGGATGGAGTCGTACGAGTTGAGCAAGTCTGCGTGTTGGCGGAGGGAAGGCAGAGAAACCGTGGATTGGTGATTTGGGATAGACTGACAATTTGATGAATCGCATTGACCATTTGAAATAGACTGACAATTTGAAATAGACTGACCATTTGAAATAGACCGACTATTTAATGAATCGCATTGACAATCATGAGATACTCCATCACAATCACACCCGCACACCGAAGAAGAACCAGCTTCTCCAAAACCAGAGTTGCGAAAACCAGGAAAAAGCACAAACGGGTTTTCGGGCGGCGTGTCACTCACAAAGTGGAAGTAATCGCAGTCGTTGAAGACCAGATCATCGGCCTGAGGCAGGCCGGAGTCCGGCTCAAGAGGCGGAGGCAGGTTGCCACTCCGCAGAGAAAGACCACTCACAATGTAATTGTTGGCCATCTCGTACCGCAGGCTCGTGTACTTGGACACGAAGGCCAAAAGCTGCAACGACCAGATCACATCGTCCTCCTTAGGCACCAGTACACCAGACTCGAACTCCCGCGGCACCGACTGGTTCAGCTTCTCCTCAAAGTGTTCCAGAAAGGGCAGGCATCCGGTCCAGGCGGTGCTCAGCTTCAACAAGTTGCAAACATCCTGGCAACCTGCCATATGGCCGGCAAAACTAGTGTCACGAACAAGATCCGGGTACTCGGAAGCCGCGGCAGGCCCACCGGGCTCACACAGTCGGTCCAGCAGCTGCAGGAAGCGTAGGCAGCCCCTGATTCGGCCGTATTCGCCGTCCAGCCGAGTGTGGGAGCTGGGAAAAGCGGAAAAGTTCGATTTTTCGCATCCCTGCTTGCCAATTTCCGCCCGGGCCTCCATGATGGTCTGGTTAGCCTGCTCCAGGAGGCTGCGGACCTGCCTGAAAACTGTATTTACCTGTGTGTCTGTTATTCCGTCGTTGACCGCCGTGTCTGAGTCCGTATCGACGTTGATGTTATCGGGCTCATTCTGCAATGTGGGCCCGGTAGAAGCCACCGGGGCAGGCCCGGGACCCGCGATAGGCATAGGGCCACCCATTGCCATCCCTGCAGTCGAACCCCGGGACGAAAACTCGGTTACCCAGTCCATTTTCTGCGTTATCAGGTAATTATCAAGAATCGTCGCTATTATCGGAAGCACACCGGCCTGCACGACCTTCCGCCGCATCTTCTCGGTGCCCCGCGTGCCCACTAGCACCAAAGACTGGAAGGCAAGCACCCACTTCCACGCATAAATGCACTTCTGGGCCTCGGTCTGCGGATTTCGGCATTCGTAAAGAATGTCAACAAGCCTCTCAAGCCCTCCATCTTGTGACAATGCCTGCCGCACCTTCCCGGATGACGACGCCAAGAATGTCAAGTGGTTGAGCGAGTTCACGAGGGGCTTGTCCTCTGTGCAGTCTAATGCTCTGCGGTCATAAAGTGTCGAGGTGATCGACACCGCTGCTTTGTTCACATGTACTGATTTGTTGTTTGAGTTTCTCATCGAGCATCAATGTGATGGTGAAAGGAATGAAGTGAGCCAGATAGAATGTGAATATCAGTGCTATGAGAAAATGTTGAAATGTGGAAAATGTTGAAATATGAAAAATGTTGAAATGTGAAAAATGTTGAAATATGAAATATGTGATCAGTGTTATCAATGTTGAAATTTGAATGAATGCCGAAATTTGAATCTGGTCGAACTTCAATCTACTATTTAAATGCCCACTTTCAACCTTGAAATATAAACGCTGTCCAAATTCAATCTTCGTTCCCGTACCTGTACCAAGTCTAAGCTCAATCTACCAACTTAAACTCCAAATATCTCAACTGCCCTAATTTTCCAGACTTGTGACTCTCACGATATATCGACTCTAACGAGAGTAAGTACTCAATTATTCTGTAATCTGCGCCTGTAGTATTAACGAGAATGCCCTTCCAACGGCTGTGACGACAGAGACCAGATCAAAACTTTCCAAATATACAGAGGTGGAATCCAAATGCCAGAATTATATGGAACACGGATTATGCACCGCACCTAGGCGTCGGAAAATACTGCTAAGGAAGTGTACGATATATGTAAGGCGAGAAAAAAAAATTAAAAATTAAAAAAATTAAAACAAACACCAGGGGTAAAATTAAGGAGACTCCGAGAAATGGGATAGGAGCAAGAAACAAAAAAATATTCAAAGCCTGTATCCAAACAATAGGAGCCCGGCACTATCAATAGTGAGGAAGCGGGACAGGAGTGCAAGAATTAAGCGGGTGAATACGTCGCCTGGAATTGTACCTGCACGATAATATCATGTACTCTCTGGATTTTAGACCGAGATGCCATGTATAATTGGTCAGAGTTACTTAGAAGATGCTTTTTTGGAAAATATATCTGGCAAATACAGTTGGGCGCTTACAGATTTGAAGAATTATGCTATTTAACGTAACCATTGGAATTTTAAGTTTCTGCACAGGTCTAATGGACGGCGCTTAAACTTGGGAAAAAAATGAAAAAAAAAAAAATGAAAATAAAAAAAAAATCACGCCCTGTATCATGCAATGCCATACCAGATAATAGAAACCAGATTGAGCACTAACGCGAGTAGGCAAATTGCATTGGTGAAAGCAGGGACTGACTGCAAGGCATGTGGAGAATTATTAATCCGAGGCGTTAAACCCAATAGGGGCAAATCATAATAACGCTTTTTAAAAGAGGCTCTTCAGTATATTACCATCAAACCTTCTATTCCAAAGCAGCCAGATGGCCAAGCAATTATTACGCTTAATTTCCTGTATTTTCCTACAAGCCCATGTAGTATATCTAGAGCTATGCCCTTTACATTTTGCTGCCATGCCATACGTCCGCCATGCTTTATTTCTACCGTTTTTTTTCTTTCGGTGTTTTAAAAAGCCGACAAACAATACCTGATTGCTGCATGCCATTTCCGGCGGTTCGTCGACCCCATAATGGGACGATTTTCGAAGCCGATTAGTGGCAAGGCAGGCCTGATAGCAATTTACGGCTTTTCACCATGTCGTTTTTTTTTTTTTTTTTTCATTAACATTACGATGTTACAATAGTTATTCCCTCGATGAGATGTGATGTTCACATTACTGCGGAATGCAATTGCTACTACCCCTGACGTTTCATTAATGTTCCTTTGAAGGCAAAAAAACTAACTACATGTGAAATGAAATCGATCAAAAAGATGAATAATGAAAAAGTAAATCCACGAAGGCAACAATAGCGGGAAAAATTTTTGTAGACGCCAGAAGCATGCAATGAATGTATTTAGAACTCGTTTGCCTTGTAAAGCCGTTTACAATAATACCGGCCAGCAGAACTCACAACTGTCTAGCCTTTCCTATTTTCTCACTTTTTCTTATCTTTGTCTTATACTTTTGGCTTGGTATTCCTGACGCTCCAAGCTGTGTATTTACTATTATATATTATATTCTCCTTGCTTTCCTTTGGTGAGATCTCATAACAAGCACATAATGTCAGTCCAATCACTCAATTACTATAGTAGTAATTTATAGTAGTATTTCCCCTATTTTTTTTTTATTCCTCCGTATTCTCCATATTTTTCCCCCTGTACCGGAGCCGCCTCCGCTATCGTTTTCTAGCCGATTTCTCACTTTGAGATTATACTTCTAGTAAAGCCTGAAAATTATGTCTTAATTACAAACTGCACAGACCCATTAACATAATGCATATATAGGCAGTATTAAATTAGGATACATAATAGCTGGTCAGATAAAATCTATGATAAGAGGTTTATCTACTGAAACCCATAATAAGCAAATTGATTACCTAAACTAAATCCACTCCATTTATGATAGTAAGACCACATCCATAATCATTCAAAATCTCTCAAAATCTATAACACAGCGTTCACCTACTTTCAATTAATTTACGCATTTCTACCACTCACGCAAATATAACGATGAAACGTTACATTATTTCATTTCTCTCGCAGCTTATGTATTAACATTATATTTATGCATAGCCAGCGACTTCAACTTTTCTAAACTTCACACCCATAAGCCTTTACCCGCCTTTGACATGTATGAGCCAAGCTCTTTGACACGATCACTCCAGAATGTCATTTTGTTCTGCATGTGACCAATCTGCTCCATAGTCATGGTATGTGGCTGAATCCAGTTGATCTCAACTTCAGAAGACACCTCGTTAATGTGTCCTTTGATCAACCCCAACGATAAACACTTCATCACCATCATCTCGACATCATTTGCATCCTTCAATGCAGGGATACTCTTTAGAATCTCGCTGTACCTGACCGTTTTGTTGTTTGTAGGCTTGTTGAAAACGATTTCTATCAATGCCATGATGCAAACCTTTTGCTTTAGAAACTCTATGTGTGAAGAAAGCTCTGGAATCTTCTGGATCTCACCGGAACTCACGATCTGCTCGAAAACCTCCAAATCGCCGCTGTTCAAGGCAATCACCAGCTTCTTCAGCCACTCATCTTTCAAATATTTGAATATCTCATGGGTTATGATCTCTCCAAAGTTGTAGATTCGATCTCCTAACAAACCACTAATGCAAATTTTCCGAACGATGTCCTCCTTGTCTCCAAGCTCATCTATGTTCTCGATGCATGCCAAAAAGAGAAGTGAGCTGTAGTAATAAGAGCTGTAATCTCCATTTATCTGCATGACTTTAGCATTTGTGCCGTAATAACTGGCATTGACTCTGTTATCAACCGAGCTTGTTAGTTTATCAATCTTCTTTTGACACTCATCCATCATTGCTGTGGCCTCATCTATATTTCCCATCTCCAATTTCACTCTGGCTGTCTCAACTTCGACGAAAATCAAAGCCTGAATCACCTCATTGTCGTTTATATCCTCCTCAACGACTTTTTTCGACTCTTTCAACCCGTAATCGGTAACTTTTTGCCTGAGCATCTTCAAATGCTCAAGCGAGTCCTCTGGTGTGCATTGTTCGATCGACAACAAGAGAAATTGCACTAACTTGAGCTGATTCAACTTGTCGCCAAAACTCATGATGAAATTCTCAAAAAGACGAAGTCTGATTCCTTCCGAGTGTTCATTCTTGTACACATCGTTTTCCAAAAGCTCACTGAGCTGGAACCAAAGTTTTCGCTCGTACAAATCTTCCAATTTGTAAAATGCACCGATCAAATCTGCATCATCAGTAGGCTCTATTTCCTCTCGAAGGGTGATCAATGTGGTGAGAGGATCTCCTGAATCAATATCCATTCTATCAGACATCTTGCTGTGTCTATTATCTATATATTCAAATACTTCAATGTGCTATACAGTGCTATTAAGCTCCTCTAACTGCTCTAAATGGTGCCCTTAACCATATCTGTCAGTATTTCGTAACCTTCTTCATTGCATGCGCGGGCAAATGATAGCGAAAGAAAAAAAAAAAAAGCCAATCCAAAAAAAAAAAAATATAAAATAAACCGCATAACAAAAAAAAGTATGCTGGTGTACAGATGCCAGTTATATTTACAGCGCTGAAAATTTGCACTGACAAAACAAGGACCAGGTTCCCGATGCATGAATTATGGCAGAGATCAAATATATGCAATCAGAGGATTCTCATAGCATAACGAGTTTACGGGCATTGTCAAACTTTAAGCAAAGGATAATCACCTGTTTGCCAAACAAATACCCCTAAAATAAAAAGTGTTTGGTCTTAATCCTTCAAACTACAACATGTCTGGAGAGAATAAAGATGATCCTTTACATGGATTGGCACCAAAGCTGGTAGGCCTCATTCGGCTTTGTTCTGCATTGAATTCCAAGGACATAGACTTTTATCGAAGTATAGACTCCGGGATAAAGCAGGAAAGTGATGACGTTCGGACGAAATTATTGGATATGCTTAATCGATTAGTTAAATCTTCTATTTCCATATCAACGGATTTGGATCCCGAACAATTCACTATCAAGGATGGCAAAGAAAACGACAAGCAGAACATGAAATTGATTGGAGATCTTCTTGACACGTTTTTTGAAAATGTTGAAATTGGCATGGATGCATATAAAAAGTCCAGAATTCACGAATATGATAATGGAGCTAAATCAGGCACGGCAGGCACAAATACGGAAGAAGAGGGTCCAGATGGAGTCAAGTACACATACTTAGACGATGCAGATAACTCTACGAGTAAAAAGCTTCCGATCCAGATGCAACATTCGAAAATCGAGAAGCCTCAAACGAAATTTGTGCCGAAAGTGGATAACTTTGAAAAGCATCCTTTCAAGCCCAAGATTGATTCGAAGCCAAATGCAGTTATTCCATTTGAGAAGAGCATGGAGCTTGTTCCAGCCTCAGAGGCAATTCCACAGCATTATATTAATCCATACGAGTACGAGATTATGAATGCTAAATACCCAGATTGGATATTTTCACCCATAGAGCATCCTTACACATCTGTTCCCTGGAAGAGCAGCCCACAACCTGGGTGGGTTGATAATGTGGAGCAACTTAAAGCACTATTGTCCGAGTTAGAGAAGTGTAAAGTGATAGGTGTTGATTTGGAACATCATGATTACCGAACATATCATGGTCTTACATCTTTAATGCAGATTTCAACGGACACCGGCAAGGATTACATTGTTGACCCGCTTTCTGCACAGCTAAGGCCTCATTTAAGCCTACTAAATATTGTCTTCACAAATCCAGATATCATCAAAGTGTTCCATGGAGCATTTATGGATATGATGTGGCTTCAGAGGGATTTGGGCCTATACGTGGTTTCGCTATTTGATACCTACTGGGCGGCAAAAGAGTTGGCTCTGGGCAAATATTCGTTGGCATTTCTTTTGGAGAAGTACATTCATTTTCGTACATCGAAGAAATGGCAACTTGCAGACTGGAGAATTCGGCCTTTGGGACCCGAAATGAGGAATTATGCTAAGGCCGATACACATTTCCTTATAGAGCTGTTTGGAAAGATTCAAGCCGAGCTCATAAAGAAACCAGGTGCCATGAAACGAGTTTTATACCATTCACGAAAAGTTTCAAACCGGAGATTCGAGTATGCAACGTACAAACCTCGAAATGCCGCAGCGTTTGGTGTTGTTTCAACAGGTGGCTCTGTTCCACTTACACCAGAATTCCAGGATGCTTTATTTAGCTTTGATACAAGCAGAGAGCTCCCTTGGCTATCGCTGATGCGTTCAAACGGTATTCCAGATACTAAAGGGCCAGTGGTCGAGGCATTGTACAAATGGAGAGATAATAAAGCACGGAAAGAAGATGAATCGATTAGATACATCATGTCAGACTTTGTTTTGACATCATTGGCCAATTCATTTTCTCCTGGGGCCATTGATCAAATTACGGAGGCAGCAGTGCTGAATGTGATTAATAGATCCGCCAGATTTGGCTCCTCATACTATGTGAGGAAATGCATCAAAGATCTTACTGTGTTGATTAGAGATGTGATGAAGCAACTGTCTAGAATTGACCTGAAAGCATGGCAGCTTGCTGCTGGTACAATTACACCTCCGGTCCTGTCAAACACAAAAATTGATGCCAAGAATGTGTATTCATCTGTGAGAGATGTCGAGAGACTAGATGACGAATTTGCAGGCCTTTCCTCGCAATTTGAAAAGCTGAATTTCCCGGGAAAGACAGATGAACAGACAGCAAGATGCTCTCTTGAAAAAGCAGACCCACAATTATTTGCAGGTAAGGAATCTGTTGGAATTCGATACTCTAAAGGTGGAAATGCAGCCACGCCAGTCTCAAAGAAAGAGGCCAAAAGCAGGTTGGACAAGATTGTGGACAGATTCGCAAAGAATACAGAGAGAGTTACTCTTGCAGACCTACAAATAGAGGAAGAAGCCAAGCATGAAAATGCAAATGAGATACAGAATGAAGAAGCTGAACGTGATGTAGATGAGCAAAGGCCAAAGAGGGAGGACAAAAATGAAATTATAACACTAAGAAAGCATCAGAACAGAAATAACAGGAGGAGAGGAAAAGTACAAAGGAATGATGGAGAGAGTATTGATTTATCGAAAAGATTACTCGAACCGATTGACGACAGAAAGAGAAGAAGAAAGCACAAAAAGAGATCATACGATCCATATGCGGATTCTTCGAAGCAGAATCCAAATATACCTCTTGCCAGAAAGAGGAAGAGGAGGGACCTGGGAAAGCAGGCCACTTTTAAGAAATAGAACTTTCGTTTGTGCGAATAAATCACAGATCTAGAGAAAATGTACGTAAACAGAGCAGTAGCTTTATTATCTGCACAGCCTTCCGAATTGTGGTTGCAGACGAGAATTTATTTGTACATAGTTCACAAACTTCATAATTTTCAATCACCAGTCGCAATCATGTGTTGGCACGGTTGGCAAAATTCCTTGTTAATATGTACAAAGCCGAATACAGGAATCACCTATTTGGGTAAACAAGTATTAGCGCCGAGTAAAATGCTACACAAAGCAGCAGATACTTCAAGGATTACTACGAACAATCTGGAAGCGAGCTTTGATTACAACAAAAGAGTAGCATACAACCGGATGAAGACAATGCTGGTATTACTGACAGCCTTGCGGCCAAGTGTAACATAAGTTTCTTTAATTTTAATTTAATAGCCCCCATTATTATATGAAAAGCACAACTTTAAATTTAAAATACACGTGCAAGGATTTCTCTTGGTCCATCCAGGAAATTTTCTCACTCCTGAGAATTTGTTTCGTGCACTGAGCCCAAAGATTTGGGCTGGCCACATAAAAGAGTGAATGAATCAGCCTGCAATCTATTTCTTCCCTTCAAGAAATCCAATTCCATCACAAACAAAAATCCAAGAAGAGTGGCATCACAGTCTAGAACCAACTTTCCAGCAGCTTCGGCCGAGCCTCCCGTGGCAAGGATGTCATCCACAATTAAAACTGTAGAGCCCTCAGGAATGGCTTCTTTTTGTATTTCAAAGTAATCATCACCATACTCTTTTGTATATTTGGCCTCGTAGACTTCTCCGGGGAGCTTTCCTCTCTTTCTGACAGGAACAAAGCCTGCATTAAGTGCCAATGCTAACGTTGGTCCAAATAGAAAACCTCTAGATTCTAATCCAACAACATAGTCTATCGTCTCTCCCTTGAATTTCTCATCAACATAAGTTTTGAAAGCCAAGACTAGCTTGTTGAACAGATTTGGAATACGGAAAATTGGGAGGAAATCGACGAAAAGAATTCCATCTTTGGGAAAATTCGGATACTGATGAAGTGCTGTTTTGAGCTCTTGCGAGATCTCATTGATCTTTTTGGACGCTTCTGGTGAAAGAGTAGGGTCCGACATGATTCCGATTAGTGCGTGCTTGGGGGGCTTCTTTGATTATGTATGATAAATGGTGTGTCTCCGAAATAAAGAAGAGTATTCGTATGTTTGTCCATGCAGATCGAGATCGAGTTCACTCCCCTAAAAAAAAAAAAAAAAAAAAATAGATGCTCAGGAAAAATTTTGGACTGAAAAATTAACCGGAAGACATACTTATCTATAACTTTGCCAATGTCCGACATTAGACTGTCATTATATTGATACTTTGAACAATTGGATTACAGCCGGCTCAGTGCATGTTTGTGCGTTGGGTATAGTCGCGAGATCTCGATTTGATGGGTAGAAGGGGAAAAAAAAAAAAAAAAAAAACTGAAACATGTTTTTGGTCTACATATGTACTATCGGCAGGCAAGTACTACAACAATATACCAAAATACCTAAAAGAAGACTGCTAAACACATAAATAAAAAAGCAAAACTACTTTAATATACAGATGTCAAATTCAGCGTTGGCGCTTACTTAGATATACATTCTGGTGGTGGATCATTGAATGGAAAGAGTGCACCAGTAAGAAATAAAAAAAATAAAAACTCTTCTCCCATCCTCTAAACATTGTTGGTGAAGATGTTTAAGGGTGTGGAACTTCGACTTCTCTCTTCATCTCCAAACTGGTGGTGTCTCCTGGATCTACTCTGGAACAGCACAAAGTTATCATCCACAATGTCAGACATCACTTCTGAGATGTAGTAAAAGCCGCCAGTAGACGTCCATGAAACAGAATTCACATCGTAGATGTATCGGGAGGTTTTAAGCCTGCTCAAAATAGAAGAGGCGTTATTCCAAGTCACGGTAAACCCAGCCGGGACAATCGGCTTTAAACTGATGATCTTTGTGCCGACCTTGAGATCCGAAAAAAGCTCCACAACTTTGCTGTTCAGCTTTGCATCGAAAAGATAGTTGTTCACTAGGATAACATCACATCTATCAACAACCTTCTTCACATCCATATTATCCTCGAAAGACTGTCGTGAGAAAAGGTGGACTGGGCCATGAGTCAATCCCATTACCTTGCATCTCTTGCAAAACTCTGCAGCCTGTTTATCACCCAAATCAGATGCGTTTTTCGCAATTTCAACTCCGTAACTCTCGCAGCCAAACTCAACTGCCGCCTGAATGACACAGTTGGCCACACCGGATCCTAAATCCATAAAGCAGCTGTCCTTGGATAATCCACACTGCTTATAAACCTTGCTGAGAAGTTGAGGCATCAATTCTCCATACACGTAGTTGGAAAAAGCCTTGTAAGAGCGGAGTTTTCTAGAATCCGGCATCACAGCTCTTGCATAGCACATATCTAACAATTCGTAGATGGTGACAATCGGAAAATTGCTTCTGCCAGCAGTATATCTCATCGTGACACCTCTTTCTCGCAGATCTTTCATCAACGCATTGAATTCATTAACCGAATCCAAGATTCCATGAATATCCTCATTGTCAAAGCTCGTTATATACCTGCCAATAACACAATCCTTGGGCTGTTTCATATTAACAACCTTCTCTCTCACATCCGGTGGCATGAACGTGAATGCTAGCAACTCCATATGGCGTCCAAGTTCGTCAAACACGTTGAATGCGGTATCCTTCTTGCTCTCAGCCAACAGATAGTGCTCAGTATAATCAGAGAACGGATACTGAAGTTCGAGTTCCGTCGGTGGAAAATTTGGATCGTCCATATTGTACGATGCCTTGTCATTTTCCACCAAATCCTTTGCCTGTAGTAGGCCAGTCGGAATGTCAGAGTCTGGCTCAAATCTATAAATCGAATCCACAAACATCTTCCTGTTACCAATTTCCAAGAATGTCTCGTTTGTCAAATCCGAGAACCAAACTGCTTCTTCCTTCTTCTCCTCCTGCTTGATATTCTGTGCCTCCTTCTCCTCTTCTTCCTTCTTCACAGACGTCTGTATCTTTTCTTTGTGTTCGGATTTAGTCGTGCCTTTTGGTTTCTTTGCCGCTTTGTGAATCAGTTTCTTTTCCTTTAGCGTTTTCTTCCTCTTCAAAGTTTTCAACCTCCTTGTGGAACGCTTCTGTCTCACTTCATCAAGTACCGGATACCATCTCTTAACCGGTTTCACTTCTCTTCTTTTAGTTGCATCGAAGTTGTCGTTTCCCACATGCGTAAAGTATGCAGTAGCATGCAATAATTGCTCCACCTCGTTTCCATGATAGTAGTCTTCCTTCTTTGGCGGTTTCTTTTCATTATTTCTTCCCGCATTTAATGCACGTCTCTTTGCTCTCTCAATGGCTTGCTGTCTTTTGAGCTCCTTTTTTCTCATCATGCTTTCCTCTAGTTTCTCCTTTCTGCGCCTTTTTTCTTCCGGCGTTAGTACCTTTGTCTTCTTAAATCTATAAACTCCACTTTGAATCATGTTTTCTTTGATCTTCTCTATTGCCTCGCTCGATTTCCGTTCTTTCCCTCGTGACATTGACATATACCATTCTGATGCCTCCAGAAGATCTGCCAATGCCTTATTTCTCCTTTTTGCCTTTTTTGTGACTTTCTTCTGTTCACTTGGCTCTTTTTTTCTTTTACTTAGCGTTACTGTGTTCCCACTGTCTCCGTTTGATTGATATTTTGTATTTTCCAAACTCTCAAACTTCCCATTCAATTTATCAGTCACGTTTGTCTCGTCGGGGCAAACAGATGTTGAATCGACGCGATTCGAATCATTATTTACCTGATTTTCCATCTTCTGAGGGCAGTGCTCATCACTTTGAGGAGAATCCGACACAGAGGTCGAAGAAACACTTGAAAGTCCCTCTTCAAAAGTAGACGAGTACTCCGAATGTGATCTGTTAAGATCAACGCCCACCATGTTACCAATTGGGGCTCCCAACAACACAAAACAAAAGATCTGGCCAGGCGTAGAATGCCTTTTTCTAGACTTGTCCACGTTATGACAGTGAGTTGAACCTTAAGCTTAGCAAAAAGAAAGCAACTCTGTTCAGGAAGTCTATGCACGAAAAAGATAAATAAAGAAAAAATAAAAAATAAAAAATAAAAATAATAAAAAAATAAAGAAAAACATAAATGGATATCCCCTCAAAAGTATATTTCCCACACTTTTACGTTTTTTTACCTTTACAATTTTTTAAATTGGCAGTTACGCGAAAATTTCAGTCTGAAAAAATTGCTTACCAGAGTGCCGAAAGAAAATTAATGACCCGGACTGACTGGAAATTCACGGCAGTCCGAATCCAGGTTGTGGGAAGTGCGGCACCGCTTAATAGCATCGCTTGCCGATTAGTACATGCACTATGAAATCATTAAATGGCCAGAATACTCGTTGTTCCAAGATTATTTGTGACGTATTATATTACTATGTTACATATATGTAAAAGGTTCTCGAATAAACGTATTGTACGTTTAAAGTTGAAAAATAATCAGTGATAGATTACTCCATCACTTTGTTTTTTTCTGAATATGCAATATCTAAACTGATTAAATCTTTCCTCCATTATTATGTACCGCGGCTGCCGCTATTGATAAAATCCGATTTCTTGAGCCAGACTTTCATTTCTGTCGTTTGACACATATTCATGCTTTCCTGAGCATCAAGTCGGATATGTCCTTTCTTGATATCACATGATGCTGCGAATACTCTATGGTATCGGATCCAAGGACATCAAGCATATCTATTATTCTATAGTAGTGCTTGTAATCCCTGGTAATGTTCAAGTTATCATAAAGCATGTCAATGTGCATTTTCAACTGGGAGGCACCAGGTTTGCTGAATGTATTACACCAAATGAAATTCTTCTCGAAATACGTGGATATGACACTCGAAAATATTTGCTTTGCAGACCTGAATTCCGCAACAAACAAGCACTTTCTCAAGAATTCCAAATCTTTTCGCAATGCTTCTATTGGAAGTTGCAATTCTTGGCATTGTGAATTCACATCCTCCAAATTATTCCAGGATGTGTTGTTTTGGAAGTATTCCTTCATGGTCCTGTTTAGTTGTCTCTCTATATGTGTTTTAAGCTTTTCCGTTATTTTACTAAGCACCCCTCTCTGGTAACCTGATACCACCGAATCGAAAAATGTATTAGCACAATTGTTATTAGGGTTTATTGCATTCCAGAGTTCAACAAATATTGGTTTTTCACCCCACTTCTGCATTGCTGCTACCATGAATTTCGCCGAGCACCATATTCGACATAAACGCTCGATATAGCTTATGTCATCTGTTCTCTTCACGGAATCCAATGCATTAAGTCCTTGCGAGAGGATTTCATAGTAGAAATTCAACAATTTTAATTGAACATCACTGAGAAACTTGAGCTGGTATTTTAAAGGCAAGTCTTCATAACTTAGCGTTATTCCATCGAACAAGTTTGTAAGATTTTCTGCCGATTTCGTAGGTTGAGTCTGACCTTCCTCTACAAATCCATAGTCTATGCTAAATGCTTGCTCAGCATTAATTATTTCGTCGTAACGATGATTGACAAATCGTTTTTCATCATCTAGCCATTTTGCAAATATCTGCTCATCCGAAAGAATGAGATCATACGTTAGCCCAGGCCACTCGTCACGTCCCATAATTTGATGATAATTAAATTCATCCGCCAATCTACGGTCAAATTTCTGAAGTTCAAACACGAGATGGTTTAATAACTGTTCGTTTTTAGCACAAAGCGACCGATCATGTATAAATTTGTTTCGTGCGATGGCTAAAACCGATGTGATAAAGCTGTCTTCTATCAATATCTTAGGATAGTATTTGTGAAAAATATCTCTAAATGTTAGACGTACCAGTTCCTGGTTTTTCTTCAAGTAACCAAAGATGTATTCAAGCGCATACTCTGGCTTTGAAATCTGATTGGTTTCTGTTGGTCCTTCAAAATGATAAACAAATCTAACCTTGAAAGCAGAGCAGATGCAATCCACTGCCCATATTGTTTTTGGATATGTTGGATTGTTATTTATTGGATCAAGTGTTTGAAGTTTAAGAAGTCTCATGAAATTGAGGATTATCTTTTTCATCTCTGCGCTTTTTATTGGCTTTTGCTTTTCAGTGCCAAAATCCTTTAATTCTTCGTTCAATGCGTTTTCTGTTTCGGGCTTGAATCTGACAGTTATGACTGATGATAGACTATTAAATAGTTGATCTCTGTATGATTTAATGCTGCTTATGACGGACTGTCCATATTCTGCTGTGTTATACTCTTCATTATTGTAGTAAAGTTCAACCCGTTTGTAAACATCTGTAAGAATATCTAATTGTTCATCATAATTCGAGTTGCTTATTGCATCCAGGTTTTTAAGATCTGATATATCTTTTTGAATTTTCAAAAAGGAAATGCACACGTCCTTTAGTACCAATAAACGTCTTTTCTCGACCATTTGTTTTTTCACATCCTGCAATAGTGATAGATTTCCATATGTTTTGATTAGTGAGTCCAGCTTGTCAACATCGTTTGATTTAATTGCACTTTCAACCTGACTGCGGATTTCCCCAACAATCTTAGTCATTCTACTTTGCGTGCTTGCATTTTGACCTGTTAAACTCGTTTTTTCTTTACTGTTGATGTCTTGCTTGTGCTGAATAGTGGCAATAACTTTGTCAATTGAATTGAGATCATCCAAAGAAGCAAAGTTTGCATTTAAAAACGTATCCATGGTTTGAATTGAAGGAATTTATGGTGCGTACCCTATGAAATATAACTTTCGTAGACCCTCCTCCAAATGTAGCTATTCCTATAAGTGGTGTAATGAGATCAAGGAGAAAAGGACAGATCGGCAAACAGATGATAAAAAAATTGATTGTCCGAAAATATAACATTAGAGATGCCACCCGAAAAAAAATGAATTAAAAAAAAAAATAAAAAAGCTACAAGCGTGTAGATACTGATTTATGCTTTCATTGAGGATTTTACCACTCTATTTATGAGTTTCATAAAATTTAGCACTGTCAATACTTATATACTTCCACTCTCTTCACAGTGCTCTTTCAGTGCTCGTTCAGTAATCGGAACATTTTCGGCTAAATTAATACTAAAAGTCTTACTCTTGGAATCTATATTAATTCTCAAATGAGCGTTTGGAGTACTTCTGGTGAAGGATTTCATCGGAACAAATCCCCATTTTTTAAGCATATTAATATCTTCATCCCAACCATTACACATTGTTGTAAGCATTTTTTCGCCAGTGAATATTGCGTTGACTCCAGCCATGAAAATTAGTAATTGTTCTGATTCTTTCATGGTGTATCTTCCGGCGGCTAATCTGACAATAGATGCAGGCATTAACAATCTTGCAGAAGCAATTGTTCTAAGGAGTTGCTCCATTGTAAGTTCCCTACCTTTATACTTTGTTTTAAGCTCATCTGCCAACGGGGTTCCCTTTATTGGAATCAATTTGTTGATAGGAACAGACTCTGGATGTTCTTTCAAAGTGCATAATGTATGCAAGAAGGAAATTCTATCATCATCTGTTTCTCCCAAGCCACAAATGCCACCTTGACACAATGAAATTCCAGCATCCTGGACTCTTTTACCAGTAGCTAACCGATCATCAAATGTTCTAGAACTGATGATGTTCTTGTAATGATTCCTTGAAGTATCAATATTGTGATTATAAGCAGTTAATCCAGCCTTCTTTAACACCTCCGCCTGGCCATCATCCAGCATTCCAAGTGTGACACATGTTTCCATTCCTAGTTCATCATTGATCTTTTTCACCATTCCACTGATCTTTTTAAGAGCAGACTTTCTTCCATGCATTCCTCTCCATGCAGAACCCATGCAAAACCTGGTTGCACCTTTTTGCTTGGCTTTTTTCGCCTGGGAGAAAACCGTGTCCAAATCAAGTAATTTCTCTGCCTTAACATCAGTGTGATTTCTCGAGGATTGAGCGCAATACTTACAATCTTCTGTGCAACCACCTGTCTTGATGGACAGCAATGAGCAAAACTGGATTTCAGACGGATTGAAAAACTTGCGTGTAATCAATTGTGAGTAAAAAAGAAGATCGTGAAGTGGAGTATTGTATATTTCACCGATTTGATCCGGTGTCCAATCGTGAAGTGGTTTATCAGTAGTCAAAGCTTTTTGCATCGCCTTTGAGATTGGCAATGTCTTGCTACCAATCAAACCAACAGTATCATCGACTTTGCCAACAGATTGGGCAAAGTTTCGCTTGATAGTGGTAGACTTTAAAATCAATCTAGAGGCGAGATATGAACGTTTAAAGGTGGTAATTTTAAGCATGGCTGATATTCTGAGAAAGGGGTAATGGTGATATTTAATGGATATAAGCCATCAGTTGTTGAAAACTCTGATGAACAAAAAGAAAGTATTCAAAGATGATATAATAAAAACTAAGTATAAAAGGCCCGTAGTTTAGAGGAGTGAAAAAATGACTTTAGATTGCAACCATTTTATATGCATTCATTACACTTCGAAAATCCCTTATTCGCTGAAATTTTTTACCTGCAGCATCCTCGTAAGTCAGCTTTCACTACGAAAAAAAGATGAATTGAATCATCCGTGAATCATCTTCGAGCACAAGAAAAATTCTGAGGGGCGTGTTCAGTTTAGACGCAATGACAAGCGTCGATGCTAAATAGCGTCCGGTGTACGGTTGTTTAGAAAAGTTTTGAGTTTTTTGTTTTCCTGATTCTAAGTTTTTCGTCCCAGATCTCTCTCTCTCTGGGATCTTAGCTCGCCCGTTCCCCGAATCGGGTCCGTGTAAGTGATTCGCCGCTCGACCAATCGAGGGGTCACGCACGGCTGTTTGAACAATATCAGGCATTAGCCAGTAAGCCGAGATAAGAGGGTAAAAGGCGAATTCGGTGTCGGGTTGGGTTGAAAATGATCGGATTTTTGCGAACAGAAATAAAATATTATTGTATTTGCCCATTGGTAGTCAGTCTGGTTTACGAAATAATCGAAAAAAGAGATCTGAAAAAAGGTTACCAGTACAGAGCATGTGGTACATTGAACACATAAAATATACAAAATGCGTGGAAATTGATTGCACAAGATGGAAAAGTGAAATAACCCAAGGATAGAGTAAATAAATGCTAGGTAAAGTAAATGCTAGATAAAGAAAATGCTAGATAAAGAAAGTGCTAGATAAAGGAAGTGCTAGATAAAATAAGTACTAGATAAAGTAAGTGCTAGATAAAATAAATGTCTGAAAAACTACATATGTTGGAATTGCGAATGAGTCCCAAATGTGGGGGAAGGAATTATTTATTGGCAAGGCATCGTAACCGTGCTGGAAATGAAATGAATGAATAAGAATGAATAGGTTTTGATTCGATCTAACAAAAAAAAATAGTACAATTATTTGTAATTGTGTGAGATGATAGATATGTCATGCGCAAAAAAAAAAAAAATTGTCGCTTGCGGTGAAATCAAAACGGCTGAGCGGGAATTGGGACAGTGCCAAGCTTGCTGAAAACAGCATCGTTTCAAGGACTAACTGTAAAGCGTAATCTTAAGTTGATGAATGTAAAAATGAAATGAAGATATGATAACAGCGTAAGGAAAAGCATGGGTTAAAGCTAATGATCGAATTACTAATAGGTAATTCGATCAGTAATGAGTTGGCCAAACTCCGAGCAGGTCCGGGATTTCGTTTTGTTATCGATGATTACTGTGGCTTTAGTTCTGGCATTAGTGTTGGCTTTTTTAACGTGACAAACGATAACCGTATAAGAATACCGGGCAGAATAGGATGCACACACCCCGTGCAATGTGCGGTAGCCGGGAAATGGCCCCCGGTAAATTGTGCAGGGGATGGCAAAGGGATTACAGAGAATCTCCGGAGGGGACAAATTCTTACCAGGGGCAACTACAAGGCCTAATGGAAATACTGAAATGCGGAGTTCGCCCCGCTAGCCCCATAATATTCTTTGAATCTACTTTGAAGGTCATATCAGGGATTTTCTATAAAAAAAAAGCCAGGCCTTTTCCCCAGAAGGACCCGTCCATTCCTCCATTTCACACACAAGAGCCATTTCGGCACCCGGTAGATTTCACGAACAATGTAATAATGCTAAATAAAAAATCTCAGGCTCGCAATTTTTGTATTTAATTTTTTTTTTATCGGAGTAATGCGCAATGCGAAATCAATCATAGCTACTTTTAGTAACCCTTTTCTCCTCCGCTTGCTTGTTTCACTTGGATGACGTTTTATCTGGCTCGAATCCTCCATTCTGCATATGTCCTTCTTGCCTATTTGTAATTTGTATTCTTATTTTTTGACTGTACTTTATAAATACCCGTTGTTTTCCTTTCCCGTATCTGTTCTTGCCAACCAGTGTATGCGCATGCAAAATTTTTCTTGCTTGTACAACCAAGTTTGGTTTTCAGCTCCACCACTTCAGTTTACAAGTACGTTTTGGCATTTGTCAGTTGTGTGATTTGTATTACCAAACACTTCACTCCTAGATTCAACTTGAGCTTATTCTGACGTATACATTTTTATCAGTACTTGTTAGATTGTCCCCACTTACACTTAACATCACAATGTTTGCAAGATTCACAAGAGCCTCCAGATTCGCAGCAAGGAGCTTTTCATCGACTGCTCTAAATGCCTACAAGGTCTCCGTTCTTGGAGCCGCCGGTGGAATTGGACAGCCGTTATCGCTATTGATGAAGATGAACACCAAGGTGACCGACTTGGCACTTTACGACATAAAGCTTGCCAAGGGTGTTGCTGCTGATCTTTCGCACATCCCAACAAACTCCACCGTGAAGGGATTCACACCAGATGAATCAGACGGTCTTGCCACGTGTTTAAAAGGTGCAGATGTGGTTTTGATCCCGGCGGGTGTTCCAAGAAAGCCAGGAATGACGAGAGACGACTTGTTCAAGACTAACGCCTCTATTGTGAGAGACTTGGCCAAGGCCTGTGCGGAAAACTGCCCTACGGCGGCAATTTGTGTGATTTGCAACCCCGTGAACTCGACAGTTCCAATTGTGCGCGAGGTGTTCAAGTCCAAAGGCGTGTTCAATCCAAAAAAGCTGTTTGGTGTGACCACTTTGGACACTTTGAGGGCCAACAGGTTCATTTCGGAGACTGTCGGCTCCGATCCAACCGAAGAGGATGTGACAGTTGTCGGTGGCCACTCTGGTATTACGATTGTGCCCCTCATCTCAAAAACACAGTACAAGGGAAAAATCCCTAAGGAGAAGTACGAAGCCCTCGTGAACAGAATTCAACACGGGGGTGACGAGGTCGTGAAGGCAAAGGCTGGTGCAGGATCAGCCACTTTGTCCATGGCCAGTGCCGGTGCCAGATTTGCCAGTTCTGTCTTGAATGGCTTGGCCGGCGAGCAGGACATCTACGAATCGACATACATCGAGAATCCGGAGTTCAAGGACGAGGGAGTCGAGTTTTTCGCTTCGAGAGTCACCTTGGGACCCCAAGGTGTGAAGGAAATCCATGAGTTGGGATTGTTGACGGAGGTGGAGGAAAAGATGCTTGCCACTGCTAAGGAGACCTTGAAGAAGAACATCAAGAAGGGCGTTGATTTCGTCAAGGAGAATCCATAAGGAGAGAGGGCATCTTGTTTGGTCTTTTTGGAAGTGGCCACACGGTGATAAAGTGGGCATGCACACACCAGTTGTTCCCGCAAGTATTCGCATTAGGGAGACTTGGAAACTAATTAGCGCTGTTCACGGTATTTGTTCGGGTGGTTTCTTGTTGATACATAAATTAAATGACGTAAATGATATGAATGAATAGTAGAAGTAAAAAAGAAAGTAGGATTGATAATAATGAAGTGGGTGAATAAATATGCGTAGAGTGGATACAAATTACATGATGCAAAGCAGAAACTATACGATTCAGTGTGAAAATCATACATTGTAGTGTGGAAATTATATGATGTAAAGTATAAATGAACCATCAAGCGATATAAGTAAGTACGTTGAAGTTTGATTCCAAGTACCTGCATAGACACAACATGAATAATTCGAAGTAGGTTTAGTGACTAGGTGCTAATAATGGCATCTGAAGTAGATATATCGATAGTAGTTGCGCCTATAAGCAGCTTGCCTTGTTTGATGCCTGAGAAAGCCAGAATTAGATGTATTTAAGCATTTGCATTTGCATTTTTACTTTGCATTTCCTCTTCGGCCTGTAAAGCACAATGTACTATGTAGAATCATGTAACCTATTTGGCTTCACACCAATTCAAGAAATGTCGCATGCATGTTTTACCGAATGCATACTAATATGATCAATGCATGAAGAGAAATTCGCAGCAGCATCAACTCCATCATGAATGAAGAAAGTATCAAAGCTACTAAGCCACTACATTCTGGAATAGTCCCTCCAGTTCCTCTCAAAAGCATACTGTCATTATTATTTACACTATCACTCTATCTCTTCAAGCCTACCTTGGAAATGGCTCGGCCATAGCCCTTGGAAGCACTCCGTTTGTAGTAATTCATGGACATCTGGCGGTTTACGGATGTGCCAAAGCCCTGCTCGAAGCACAGGCCAATCATGAATTCAGCCTCGGGAAGTTTTCCCTCATCAGCAGCTTTTCTTCCCCACAGAAATGCTTGCTGTTCATCTTTCTCCAAAGACTTGTCTGGAGCCCCCGATCCGTACCATTTGGCCAATCCTAGGGCTGCATAAGCATGGTTGTGCTGGGCAGCCTTGGAATACCAGTATATAGATCTCTTGGGCTCGATTCGGTCCTTAACGCCGTTTGACGACCGTTTATCCGGCTTGAAGTTGGATGTTGGAAGAAAGCCTTTCGAGTAATAGTAGCCGAGCACTGCCTGCGACTCCGGATGGCCTATCTTGGCTGCTTCTAGGTAGTAGGCGAGAGATTTTTGCTTGTTACGGAAGGCATCCAGTCTTTCGAGCGAGCCAATGACGTTTCTCGACCGCTGAGACTCGTTGTTGATCGAAAGAAGATCGAGATCCGTCTGGTATATCTTCGCCAACGTGTACAAAGCTCCACGGGCATCGCTAAAGGACCTGGCAGAGATTAAAGTATCGTAAGCCATGACTTCTCGGTCGTAAAGCCTGTCGACTGCATTCTTATGCCAGAGAATGGACTTGCCAATGTCAACAGGGAACCCGTTAGCCCCGGCAAAGTACATCATTCCAAGTTGGCACATCGCAGACGGGTCTCCCATCATTGCTGCCTCTTTGAAAAAGTGCGAACTCTGCTGAGAATCCTGCCTGCACCCAACTCCCGCCTCTAAGCAGCATGCTACACGGTAAGCTGCAACCGGGTCCTTCTGCTTGGTTGCAGCATCGTAAAACATCGAAAATCCAGCTTTCTCGTTCTTGTCCAGCACTCCCGGGTGAATTCCACCCGAGTATAGGTCCGCCAAGTACAACCTTGCACGAGTTTCCATCGGTGAAGTCTGCACGAGCTTCTCGAGCACTTTTACGGCCGTGGAAACAAACTGCTTTCTCTGTGTGCGAAGAGACTTCGCTGGGATGGGTCTCCGCCTTAGATTTCCGTCTATTGCCATCTTTGACAACACGTCAGGCCTTGCAACGGTCTCTAGGAGCGTCACAGCCCAGAAAAACTGGATTTTCGGCGTGAACATCTTGTAATCGTGCAGCGCTTTCTGCCTGGTGTTTCTAAATCTTGCAACCACACTCTCAAGCGGCTCACGAGACTGTGATGGAAGAATAGGCTTCACTACACCGCCCGAGAACGCTTTTGCCGATGTTGCTGTGCTGTACTTAATCACAGGCACTGATTTGATCATCGGTGAAAATCTCGTCTCTCTGGACTCTGCACCGGAACTGGTCTGTGTGGTGTACGGTTGTGCCCGCTTCTGGTCCACCCGGGGATCCGAACGGCTCGTTTTGTACACTGGTACCGGTTTGGGAACGGGTGATGGTCTGCGGTCACGTGTTCTTGACCTTGGGGCAGATAAGTTGGGGTTAGGTTTGGGCTTGGGTTTATGTGTTTTTGGTGTTGCTGACGATGACGTAAAATTTGAGGTCTTGGAACGACTGTACCACTCCGGTCTGTACTCCTCTGTGTTTTTTCGAGGTTTTCTCTCTTCCCCGTACAAGGAGTTTTTTGTGTGTGTTCTAACAGCTTCTCTTGGTCTCCTAGAAGCCGAAGGTTTCCGCCGGCTGCTGTCCTCACGTCTATCATGTCTATCATTATACTTGTCGTCATACCTATCATCATACTTATCATACTCCTTCTCATCCTTGTACTCATCATCATACTTTTCATCATACATGTCGTCTCCCTCTTCTCCATATTTGTCCTCTTCTTCCTCTTCATACTTGCCCTCTTCTTCCTCTTCATACTTGCCCTCTTCTTCCTCTTCATACTTGCCCTCTTCTTCCTCTTCCTCATACTTCGCCCGGTTGTGTCTCTCGCTTTTCTGATGCCGGGATCTGCCACTCTCCCCGTCCTTGTGCTTCGCTTTCTGCTGCCTGTGCTCGTACTTGTGCTCGTAAGCGTTGAAATACCTCTCTGCATCGTCCTCATCATCTTCATCCCCGGTATACTCCTTAGTAGCACTTGGTTTCCGGTCGCTGTACACACTTGAAGACATTGTTTGCTCAGTGATATTCCGCGCTGGTTTCGATAAATGCTCATTAATCTCGGGCATCCGTGGCTGGGGGCCTTTTCGAGATCTTCCCGATCTTGATCTCATTCCACTGCTATTGCCAAAGTTGTACCCTGCCTTCTCAAAGCCGGTTCTGTAGATTGATTTCGAGTACGTAAGACTGCCCGGTGCCTCGATCTCCCCATACTCAAAGTCGTTATCTGCCGCTTTATCGTATTCTCCTTTATCATATTCCCCCTTCTCGTACTCCTCAGACGGTATCAAAGAGTTCGAACTGCCGGCATTTCTCCTGGTTGCAGATCCAACAGACACATCCGACTCACTTCCACTCTTCTGTGCTCTCAACGCTCTTTCCAAACGTTGCACTTTATCCTCCAACTGGTTGATCCGATCCTGCTCCAAAGTCGAATCACTCAACACGCTGGCTTTATCTGGACTGTCATCTGGTGAAAGTGACTCTGACGAGTGTCGAGATGATAATTTCCGGCGGTGTGATGCAACACGAAGCGTGTTTTTGCCCGGCATGTCTGTCGGACCGTCTGATTTGCGGTGCCGGGGACTGTCGAACGGATTAGTGTCGATTGACGAGGAAGATGACACGCTATTATCATCCGAGATACTTGGAGATGATGGAACATCGTGCCTGGGGTTTCTGTGGTCCCGATAGTTCTTCTCGTAGTCTTCATCATCTTTTTCATAGTTCTTCTCCTTTTCATAACGCCTGTGCTCTCCAAGTGATCTCCCCTCTGGTGACACATATCTCCTGCGTGAAGACGATGATGTCTTTCTTTCGTCGTACGTGGGTCTCTGCTGGGGCTTTTTCGCACTATAGTATTCATCCGGGCCGCTTTTTCCACCATAACGTTCATCCGGGCCGCTTTTTCCACCATAACGTTCATCCGGGCCGCTTTTTCCACCATAACGTTCATCCGGGCCGCCATTCCACTCCCCATTGTACTCCCCATGGGCATCCGGGTACCCGTAGGCGTTCCCGGGTGGGTTTCCCACCTGGTGACCACTTTCTGGCATTTCACCCTGCTCCAAATACCCGCCCGGTCTCCCCGTAAGATATGGATTTACAGGGGGCACAGAAATGTGGCCGGACGGCATCTGGGCTGGCTGGGTTTGCTGCTGGGGATATGGCGGCAGGGGAGGTGCCTGCTGTGCGTGGTAGTCCATTGGCTTTGTTTGATAACTCACTGGTTTCCCCTGGTAGCCCTGGTATTGCCCGTATGCCGCCTGCGGTGCGTACCGGGGCTGCTGTGCCCCGTAGTAAGGCTGTTGTCCCGGTGGTTGCTGCCCCGGTGGCTGTATGGGCTGTGGGGGAATTGCAGGGGCACCTGGGGAAGTGGCATAGTTTGGATACGCCTGGTAGGCAGGCTGAGTAGGCACTGGTGGCCGCCGCCTGCCCGGCACCGCTGCCGGGACCTGCCCTGTACTTGCCCCCGGTATCCCTCCCGCCATTGCTCCCGTCATACCTCCTGCAATTCCCCCTCCATTAACATTAATTGCTCCTCGAGCAGGATTTGCTGCATTGGGCACAGGTCTCCCCCCTGAATACCCCCCGTAGGCTTTGATCGGCATCCCTATATGCTTGTTGGCCCGTCCGCCTGTCGGTGCCGCCGATGCAAACACTGCATCATCACTCAATAGATTGGCTCGGAGATCTGCCTTTCTCATATTTTTGCTATGCTGACTTTACTAAGCTGATGTTGTACGTAAATGTTCCTTGTTTCTCACACTCAAGCGTGTTTCTGCCTCCTGAATTGCCGCCTGATCTGGATTTATCGTCGATCCCACCCTTGGCTCTGTTATTCCTGTCAACCTACAGCTGTGGTGTTTCTCTCGATTTTATATAGTATCTGCAAAAATGCCAACTGATCTTGGTTTTCAATAACTTTGCACCCTGCAAAGTCTGTTCTGCCTGCTGTCTTTAAAATCAAGCCTTGATCTGTGACTGCTGATATACTCCCCGGATCGTTATGCAGGCCTTTATATATATTTGCGCTCTCTACTTTCTCTTTTGCTAACTACACCTGACTTTTTTCTTCACCTTAAACATATTTATTTTTCGCTATACTCGCGTGTATGCTCTGTATACTCTAATTTTTTTTTTTTATGTTATGCGCGAAACAAGCACGTAGTGATCTCTATCTATTTATCCTTACATTTCCACTGCTTTCTCTCCGTCACCGTTTTTTTTTCTGCTAAAATCGCGCTCCGCCTTAATATCAGCAATGTGTTTGTTGGCTTTTTTCGGCTTTCAATTTACCCTGCGATTTCTTCCATTGTGCGTCATGCTCTTCAGGCGTTAATTAATACCTATTACTATCAAGATTTATAATTTTCTTTGAATTGTCTTTGGATTTTCTTGGATTTTCTGTCCTCCCGTTCATTTTTGTATCATGCCAATCCATGCCATAATTCCCCGCTCCATCATTCTCACCAAATCTGCTTTTACGCGTTTTTAACTTTTGCAGGCTCCAAACTCAGTCCTATTATTCTGCTCATTACTCTGCTCATTACTCTGCTCATTACTCTGCTCATTACTCTGCTCTCACTCTGCTCATTACCCTATTCATTATCATTCTCCCTCCCCCTTCTTTTTCCTGCCTATGTTCTATGATATTCCTCGTGATTTCTATAATATGCACTCCCTTAATTTTATTTGCTCTATCTTCTATCTTTCTTGGTCCCAAAAAGTTTTCCTTTCTTAACCTGCCGGTTACTTAGCCTCTTTCATATATCATTCAATGTCCTGGTCAGGTCATGCATAATCGCATTATTTTCTTCACTTAGCCCCATTTATTAATCGGGGCCTTTTCATGCTTTGTTTTTTTGGATCGCGCTTTACCTTAATTTTTATCTCTGCCCAATTCTAAAAGTACTACCTTCCCAAAAGTTCCAAGAACTTCTTACGAATGGATAATATTAGACTTTTTGGAATCAGTATGGTAAAAGAGCATCGTATAAGTAAATGTATACTCATTTGATATTTTTCCAAGCCTATGTTGAATTATGTCCTTCAGATATCTTCATTTCCTTTATTATTTCTTTCCTTTTTCATTCCTTACTAAATTTAAATTATGGGATTTATTCGTAATTATATATTTCGGGATTGATGATTAGCGGAGTTTTCAATACAATTTATAATACCGTCAAACATATATTTCTTTCAGAATATCGTGTTCCAGATAGGTATTTTATTATTATTAGATGTGGGTAACAAAAAAGCTTATGTCAAGCGATATTTAACAAATATTATCGAATGTAGGAAAGGGTCATCATTACGTACAAGGACTGACTCCAATGTGTCTGATCGTTAATCGAAAATGAATTCAAAATGTTCTCATAACTCATGTAATAAAGGAAGAACAAAATAGGTTACAGATGATCTAAAATGTAATCTCTTCGCAAAAGTGGAATATGTCATTTTGAGTACCTTAAAGATGAAGAATATTTGCTTGCAACCTGTAATTGACATGCAATAATATTAAATGATTTCGTACATATCTGAACCTTCATGAAATAATAATATGCAAGTCTTACAATAGCTCGTAAGTTTCCTCCATTTTTCTATAATCACATGGATAACTTTATCACCCTCTGGTATTACCAAAACAATAAATTGAAGAAAGATAATCGTTATGTGTTAATAACTTTAAGCTTATCGAAAAGTTGAAACGCTTAACGTTCGGTAAACTTTTTGTCGGACATATGAGAATATTACCTAGTATTAGGCAATCTATTATTATATGTCATTAAATTTATCTGTTTTGAGATCTGAACTTATTCTTAAATAACGAAGATTTAGAATAATATCTATTAGAGACAATCCTGGATAAAATGTACTAACTGTGTATGTTAGGAAATCAGCAAAAAAATAATCATGCGTGATCATAATCTTTTTGTTTTTTATATTATGTATGATTACCTCACTTTATTTCCTTTTTATTTTTACTATACTTTACCTCTTTTTATACAACTTGTTTCTTCTACGAAGGGACCAGACCCGATAGCCTATTTTGCAATGCAACTAGTCCGACTCTGCTTGATGGTGACAGAGTAAAGGGAGTAAATTCATTTTCTTCTATTGTTAGAATGTTAAAGGCATTAACATTATCACACAGACCACTTGGTACATTTATATCCACCCACTTAGGTAACCG